>JGI24891J29808_1000761_pt1 | contig 11411 bp, 25 predicted proteins | sample FreactcultuFSWF8_FD_29808 | JGI IMG/M metagenome (IMG submission 29808) | reverse complement strand
TTCGGCAAGGGCAACGATTAGACCAGATATACAATATTTTAGCATCAAAAAAATAAACTAAACAATAAAAATAACTATGATCAACAAAATCTATTCCGATAAAGTAATCAATACGGCTATTGAGAACGGCATTCCAATGCAATTGGCTAAATTAATGGCTTGCCAGTCCGCTGTTGAAACAGCTAATTTTACGTCTAATGCTTTCCAAAAAGATAACAATGGGTTCGGATATAAATATGTAGAGGGCGCTAGCCTTCAATTAGCACAGGAAGGTATTCATTCTACGGAGACCGATAATTATGCAGCTTATCCCTCTTTTGACAACAGCATCATTGAAATATGCCATTGGATTGGAAGAAGGCAGAAGCAAACTAAATTTCCGCAAGATCTGGTTACTATCCAAACGCCATTACAATATGCTACTCTTCTTAAAAATTGTGAATATTATGGAGGGCAGGTTGAAGATTACGCAAATGGCATGCAAGTTTATTTAAACCAACTATAATCCCAAAAAAAAATGAAAAATTCTGCAACTTTCCTTTCATTAGGACTTAAAGATTTAGCAAAAGGAGCTATTATGGCTATATTGACTGTAATAGTGACCGGTCTTTATACTGCATTAAATGCAGTTCCTCCTTCCATTCCGGATCTTCCAACTCTTGAAAAATTAGGTGCTGCCGGATTAGTTGCTGGTGCGATCTATCTGATGAAGAATTTTTTAACAAATTCTAATGATCAATTTTTGAAGAAAGAGCCAAAAGTTGGAGAATAGTTATATATTTGTAATCCAAATTAATAACTAACTAAAAATTCAACACATGACAGAACAATTAGTAAAAACTCTGACGGAGAATCTTGATAAAGAAGCTCTCGCACCCGTACCTTCCGGACTTGAAGAAACTACAACAGCTAAGGCTGCTGATATTTTTGTAAAAGACTGGGCAGACATTAAATTAGGAATTCAAACATTGAAACAGGTTGTAAAAAACCCTATCATTGAAGAGATCCTTAATTTATCAATCCTTATCGGTGATAAGGTTGATGAACGATTGATCGCCGAAGATACAGCAAATGCTAGCACAACAGCAACTGCTGCAGTAGCAACAGATCAAAATAATGCTGAAGCAGGAAAATAAATAAAAACTATTTTAGATATGTAAAAAAACGTCCCTCATTTGAGGGACGTTTTTTGTTCCGACTCATTAAATTATTTGAAGGCCCGTTGCAACGACTTCTTTCGGAGAATCTTTATTTATTTCTATTTGACATTCAACAACCCATTTTAGAAATTCTTTCCGGATGGAGAAATAATTAACTTTTTTCAGGTGCATCCTAAAATGAGAAGATCCGCTTTTAGAAATAAAATGTCCGATAAATATTCTATGTACTTTCATTTGCTGGTTTATATTAGTTATTGTTTGAATGGGAATATCTGCTCTCTAAATAAAATGCTACATGTGTTCCGAAATAGCAACCGATAAATGCAGTTATAATGGTCCAGGGCTGATCAACGATTATAACTATCTTCAAGCACCATAATGCACTGCAGATTGATGAAAATAAAGCAGATAAATGTCGTTTGCCTTTTGAAATAAAGATTGTACTAAGTACAAAGCAGCTTTCTGAGACGAATAATATTAAAAATGAATAGAGATAGAGTATCATTTGTTATTGTTTAAAGTATTGGAAATTCTCTGATCATAAGATCTTCCGGAATAGGAATTACTTTATCCATCTGTTTCATAAAAAATGGAATCTTACCGGATTTACATTCATTTCTGATACTTCTGGCCCAATCTGGGTTAAAAGGTCGTTTATGATGTCCGGATTCACCTCCTACAATGATCCAATCGATTGCACTTATTACTCCCTGGTATGGAATTAAACATTTAGGACATGCTACCCCGCCTGTTATCTCTCCATTTTCTTCAATAGGAATACTCATAGAACCCTCACATTTAGGTCAGACTTTCCAAATGCAATCCGGAAGAAGGATTTTATGTAATTGGGGTTCTATGCTCAAAAAAAGCTTCCCATTAACATCCATTAATTGAAGAATTAGTTTATCGGCCGTTTCCTGATCTGAAATGGAACATCCAAACATTACATTAGCCGGCGGATTAACTTTCCATTCTGAAGGGATTATCTTATTGATATTAGAGGGGCGTTTGGTGAGCATTAAAAATACTAGGTTGGGAAATAATCCATCTGATATCATCTGAAAAAATGATCCCCGGAGATCACCGGTATTCATGATCAGATGTTCTCCCGTTTTTTCATTTGGCTGTAGGGGCATTGCTTTTTCAAATATATCCATCATTGATCCAACAAATACCCTGTGCATTTCTCCTGCAGCAGATGCTAGTTTCTGATACTTGAAAATATCCTTCAAGAATGATTTTACCGGCTTTCTGGAATTATCGTTTCCCCATACGTTATGTCCCCATCTTTTAGATAATGTTTCTGCGTAGCAGTGATCACAACCCGCATGTACTTTTGTACACCCATGCCATAGATTTGCTGTATGATGGGTCCATTCTATTTTACCGTTTTGAGCCATTTTCTATATCTTAAACTTTAATTCTAATTGATCAATTAAACTTTTTGTCATAAATGTATCTGTATCGCCCAATTCAAGAATCTGAATCTTGGAATAATACTTCTTATCAATCTTTTCATGGATGTAAGTAAAATGTATATTTTCCATACAGATAATACGATCGGCTATATCCAGCATATACGCTTTTAGATGTATGCCCCCATGTCGTTCAGATAAATATTTATTGATGCCTGCGCTTCTAAAACGGTGCTCCGGATATTTATTCTGAAAATAAATTTCAGCAGTTCTGCTACGATCCCTGTTAGCGGTACATACAAATAATATATTAGCCATTATAAAGTCCCTATTTTTCTAAGTTCTGAAATATTCTTTTTACCAATTTCATGTTCTAATGTAACCGGATTCTTAAAATCGACATTAGCTATATCACCCTCCATCCACAAAATAACTCCGTATGCCGGTAATTTGGGCTCATACTCAAAACTCACCATATCTCCTTTTCTCATTATTTGCCTCCTAATTTTAATATGTTCGAATTATACCATTCTATGCCCGACACTATTGCATCAAAAAGTTCCTTTTTGCCCTCAGATATGGATAGTAATGTTTCATCAATAAGATCGCAATGGATAAAAAAATCATTCCAATCAATAATATTTAATGCTTTGAATTTTTTATAAACAGGCATTAGCCATCCCCATTTACAGTCATAATCCAGCTCATAATCCTCACAGTTAGGATTCTCTGGTGAATCGTATTTGCAGTAGAGTTTAATCTTTCCTTTTTTAGAATCGTGAAAATCTACTGACTTTCCAACGAACTCAGAAATAAGGATATTCTTTTTAATTGTTCCCGGTGATTTTGGTTCCCATTCCATCATATTATAGATAATTTAGGTAACTATATACGAGTTAGTATTCTATTTGTCCTTTTTGAATGATCGGGTTGCTGGTTAATGATATATCATAGCCATACCGTTGCACCATATTTAAGTTTGCCCAGCCTCCGATCTTGGCAATATTTGAATCGGAAGCCCCCTGCTTCAGTAAAGCATTTACAAAATATCTACGGAAAGCATGCGGACTGCAATCAACATCCTTGAACTTCGTCTTTGAAATCCAACGACTTACTTTTAACCAGATGAACTGGTTTGATACCTTCTTGGATCCCTTTGTTTTAGCTGATCTTTTAGAATGGTTATGGATTAAAAAATTATGCTTTTTATCCAATATATCTGGAGAGGTAAGCCATGCCGGTAGAGGTAATTTCTTTACTTCATGAGTTTTGCCCTGGTATATATTGATCTCCTTATTCAAAAAATCAACATCAGATACCTTCACTTCTGCTATTTCACTTCTACGACAACCAAAGGCTAGGAAATAAAATATCCATCGGTCGTTTATATCCCCCAGATTAGCCTGTTCCTTGATCGCATCAAATACCTCTTTGTTGATCCGGGTCTGTTTTTTATATGCTTTACTGTCTGCAGTGGTACACCAATCAGGAGAAAAGCATTTTGGTAGAGAAATATTGTAATCTTCATGCATAAAAGAGTACCATTCAAAGAATTTTCTAATAGAGGCATGTTTTAATGCTTTACTATTCTGTGCCAGATCTGTAGCCGACAATGCTTTCTCATAGCATATTACCAGATTTCTAAGCATGCGAGTCTTGGTGATATTCTTAATCGGAAATTGCAATTTATTACACCAGATCAGAAATTGTTTTGTATTGCTCAAATAAGCACTTTTAGTGTTGGCACTCCCTATCCGCTTACTAACTTCCAAATATTGAGCAAAAGCAGTTAAAAGCTCTAATACATTGTTGTAGCCACGTAAATATTTAGCAGAAATACCCCCGTTATGTTCTAATGAAGGCAGGTTTTCAAAATTAATTGTATGCTGCTTCAGTAATTCATTATTCTCTTCATCTGCGCTACTTATGGTATAATCTTCTGACATCTGGGGTGGTTAAATGGTTTAATAATTTATCTACGTTTGTTTCAAGATTTGATAGTGATGGATTTATCATCAATGCTATTTGACGATTCCTAAAATAATTCCTTTCTTTTTTTGCATGATTAGCTTTTTTTTGAATTTCTTCCTGAATTCCTTTTTTTCTGATCTGTTCAGATATTATCAAGGCTTCATAATGTTTCTGATACTTGGATCTTTTTATTATTATCCGTTTACCCGGTATCGGTGGTTTTTCTGGTTTTTGTTTGTGCAGCTGCATAGATCGATTATCCTTCTTTTTCTAAAGAGTTATTTTCATGTTGATCAATTAATTTGGTACGTTTCACTTATTAGGTATTAAATACCTAATGCGTGAAACGTGCCATATTTTAAATAAATTTCTGATTTTTTTCATCTTTTTAGTTTTTTAGTTAAAAAAGTAGTCTTTCCTACTGTCACGATTTTGAGAGTGTTCGGTTATTGTTTAACCGCTAATAAGCCATCTCCTTTGACTGATCGCCCCTTCACTATTATAATGTGCGACCGTTTCCAATTTATAATCAGGGATATATCATTTATTTTTTAAATTGTTTAACTTTAAAATCTTTCCATCCGCTTGGATAGTTCATTGGAAACAACTTTTTAACTTTCCTTGCTTCATTAATCTTTTTAGCATCTTCGCTAGATACTACTTGGTCGAATAATTCGGGAGTATCTAGCTCAACTATTTTCCTTTTCATCTTCTTACGGTTTATGGTTTATCAGTAGGTACTTTTATTTGGATAGCAACCAAGCGTTAAGTTATTCACCTGCTCCACCGTGTCCGCTCATTCCGTGTTCTCCAAATCCTCCACGTTCTGAAACAGATTCCACAGAGCCTTCTCTTGAATATGACACCCTTTCTTCTTCTGTAAATGGTCTGTATACTCGGTTAATATACCAATAAGGATAGGCAATAAATCTATGGCTTATTGAATCTTTCTTAGCTTTCCATACTACTTTACTATCAGGATTAACATTCGTGCATCCTGCTAATAATGCAGCGATATAAATTGTTTTTAGTTTCATCTGGGTTTAACTGAATTAATTGCCTCGTAATTCTTTTTAATTCTTTCAATCTCTTCTGGAGGTGCTTTTTCAGGATTTTCAATAGCCTCCAAAAACCTTTTAGCGTCCTTTCCAGTTAAAACTCCGCAATTTCTTAATGCTTTATTTTTAGAAGACATACCAATGATAACACCTGCAATTATTCCGACAATAAAGCCGATTAATAAATTTATTTCTTCAATATTCATCTTCTTACGGTTTACGGTTTATAAATAGTTGGTGCTTTTATTTGGATAGCGGTTAGGAAGTAGCAGTCGAATATCTATCATACCATTATCGAAAATTCATTTTATTTATGCTGATTTTATTGGTTGTTTAAAGCAATTAATCTATATAGTAGTTAGTAGCAATACCGCACAAGCCACGCACATCCAAAGTACTACCTATAACATCGGCTTGTAAAAAGTTTTTAAAAAGCCTACGCACCACTAAATTCAGCATAAGCCTTTTTCATTTCATCATTTGCTTTTAACTTGTCTGTAATTCCATAAAGCCTTCCGTATCTCATAAGTGCTTGAACTTTTGTCTGCATTGTATTTTCTTCAATCAGTATAAAAATTTCAAGCAATTCTTCTTGGTTTCTTGCTTTATGTCTTTTCAGTAATTCTTCTTTGCTATCAAACATTTTGCCCTCCTTATTTTTTAAAAACCCTCGTTTAGCCGATATACGTTAGCAGAAATGCTTATCCAGCATCTCTAAGGCATAATTAAAAGCATCTTCACGCCCTGCATTAAATTCCTCTCTATTTTCCTGTTCTTGATTTTCAATAGCATTTTTTAATGATGCTTTTAATGATTCCTTATACCCACCAAGCACTTCTGCAACTTCTTTGCTCTTGCTTTCTTGTTGAGGAGAAACAATATTTTCGTTTAAAATTTCAACCATTCTTGAATAGGAAATTTCACCTTTAGATACTTGTTGTTCTAAATCTCTAAGTAATGCTACTGTTATCTTCATTTGAACTTCCTTAATAGGAGCAGACGTTTTGAATTGGGAGCAATAATTTTCATACTCTGCCATCATTGCGACAGCCAGTTTTTCACTATCATTTTGAGGCTTTTCGTCAAATTTAGACTGCCAAAATTCAGTTGCGGATATTGGTTTTTTCTTTTCCATGTTGTTCATCTGTTCTCTTAGTTAAGGTTAAAAATTATTTACGTTTCTTTTTCTTAGGTGTGAAATTACTATTACGCCTTTTCTTTGGTGAGTATATTGGACTATTAAAAATTAAAGTCCGGCATCAGCGTCTGAAAAACTTTCGTCAATGTTATTGTGTGAATCTTCCATCATTAGAAAACACTCTTCACATATCTTTTCATCTTGTATCGATTCTATTGTAATATCATCTCCACAATGTTTACAGCTTGCCTTCATGGTTTATTTTTTTGTTTCGCGAGCAAAGTAATGGTATTATATTCAAAAAAACAAATTTTTTTTGAATATTTATTATAATGGCAATTATAGAAAATAGAAAAAAAGGCTTCTAAACTCATCCCAATTGAGTTTAGAGCGATTTTGCCAAAACCGAGTATTTATTATAATTGTAATTATAGCAAAATTAACTTTGAAAAAATTAGGTCATTTAAAATATAGTCCTTTAATTTGTCTAAAATAAATAACACTTATGAAAAAAATACAGTTAACAATAAAGACCCTTCCTGATGGGATCTGGATTGCGGAGACTAAAAAAAACTTTAAAAGATTTTCCGAATGTACAAAACTTCTTATCAGTAATGGATTTGTCAGACATTCAGAATGCGGGAATCTTATCCGATACGATGGGGCTATGTGTACTGCGTTTATTGTTATAGGAAACCAAACGCATCCATATAGCCATCCGGATTGGCATTCTTTATCAATATCGATTTATTCAAAACAACAACTGCTAACCAATTAGACAATGAAACAATTCACGTTAGATCAAGTCAGAATTTTTATAAATTCTGTTTTAATACAATGTCTGCTAACGGATTCGGGCTTGGTGAAGTTGCCGAACCGAAAAGCCAAATTGAAAAACAAAACTTAATAATTAAGAACAAATGTTGATAGAAGAACAAAACGGCAATTTTGCCAAACCCGTGTTATACGCTGGCCACCTTGCGTTGGGGCCTGAATTTATTGATACTTCAAACAGGGCTGACCAAAAACATTATTGGTTGATGCCACCTGATTTATTGAAGCCGTTAAATGACGAGTTCAATTTTGATTTTGACCCGTGCCCATTTCCCCGCCCAGACGGTTTTGATGGATTGGAAGTAGATTGGGGAAAATCAAATTGGGTTAATCCGCCATTTACAGGAATGGCGAAAGTGCCAGGTAAGCGAAAAATAGGACCGATGGAGTGGGCAAGGAAAGCACTTGCAGAAAGTGAAAAGGGCAACACTACTGTTTTTATTTTCCCAATTTACCAAGTGAGGGTAATTAGTTGGCTGGAGGACCAAGGCGGGGAAATTAGATATGCAGGAAAAATCAGGTGGCTTGCTTGTGAAGATGGAACACCAAACCCTTGTAAAAGTTCCGATATACAGCCCTGTTTAATTATCGTGGTGCGTGGGAAGGTGGCTTGCGTATAACGTTCGGGGCTTTACTTAGTGCCGACTTAACAGACGAAATTTAATTTGAAACACAAATGAAAAATAAAAAGACAAAAGTTGAAATGAAACCGCAAACTAAGGCATTGAGTAAAGCCCTTGTTCTACGTCAGGTTTTTTGCGATTTGAGAATCGTAATTAAGGACATAGAGCGTAGGGAAAAAGCAATGAGAAAATATTTAGATAGCGAGAATGAGCCGAACACTTACAAAAGTGGACATTACTTAAATGATACTTACAGGCGTGATATGCAAAATCTAAATATTGAGCGTAGGAATATTGTAAAATTGCTCAATGCTGTGTTGGAAGGCAAAAGGCTTGTTCGCAAAAAACTTGCGTAGCGGACGGTGCTTTATGTCAGGTTTGCCTTGCAGACACTTGAAATTTAGCACTACCGTTTATGGCAAACTTGCATAAAGCACTTGTTACCAGCAGTGCGGATAATTAAAGAGAAATGTAAATATGGAACACGAACAAAAGGTTTTAAAAATGCGAAGCGAGGGGAAATTACTTGACTTATTTTGTTGCGCTGGCGGTGCAGGAATGGGCTATAAGCAAGCGGGATTTGATGTGACTGGAATTGATATTGAACCGCAACCGAAATATCCTTTTAAGTTCATTTTAAGCGATGCAATGGCTTACCTGAAAGAACACGGCAAGGAATACGATTTCATTCACGCATCACCGCCATGCCAAGGATATAGCCACTTAACGCCAAAGGAATACAAAGGCAACTATGAAAAGCTGATAGATACTTTGCGTGAATTGCTGAATGAAATAGGAAAGCCTTATTGCATAGAGAATGTGGCAGGGGCGAAAAATGAACTTAAAAATCCAACAATGCTTTGCGGTTCAATGTTCAATTTACGAACACAAAGGCATAGGTTCTTTGAAACATCATTCCCTTTGGTTGCGCCTTGCAAATGCGACCACAGCGAACTACCGCTATTGGTAACGACTGCAAGTAAGGCTAGCAGAGAAAAGCGCTTCAAACTTGGGATGCAACCAAAGACCGTAAAGAACGCCCCGCTTGCTTATGGGATTGATTGGATGGATTTCAAAGGACTGAAAGAGGCAATACCGCCAGCTTACACGAAATATATTGGTGAATACTATTTGTGCGGTGGGGCATTTTTAAAACCTTTTGAACCGAAAGTCAAATATGGAACGTGAACGTAGCATTGCTGGTAACGGTTGGGGCTTTACGCAGTTGTGCGATTGCCTTGTGTGTTGGGAGAATTGCGTTAAAGCCCGTGTTAGTGGTCTGTAATTTTTTAAAGAAAAAAAAAGGTGGGGTGCGTTGGCTCTCTTAATTTTAAACAATAACAATATGACAAATTTAGCCTCAGTGCAAAAAGTAGTAAAGTTAGAACCGATTGAAGGTGCTGACTTAATTGAAAAAGCAACCGTATTAGGTTGGGAAATTGTAGTAAAGAAAGGTGAATACAAAGTAGGCGACTTATGTAGTTACATTCAAATTGATACAGTAGTTCCCGAACTGCCCGAATACGAATTTTTAAGAGAACGAAAGTTCAGAGTAAGAACAATAAAATTGCGTAAACAAATTTCGCAGGGGCTTGTAGTTCCTTTACCAAATGGCAAATGGAAAGAAGGCGATGACATTACAGAGGTTTTAGGAGTAAAGAAATACGAGAAGCCAGACAATAACCCTGAACGCTATGAGAAGCCCCGTATGCCTAAAAAATGGTATAAGAAATGGATTTACTTATTCAAGTATAATTTCCTTTACAAAGCATTTCCAAAATTGCAAAGGTTGAGCCGTTCGCCATTTCCGAAACATTTGGTATCAATTACCGATGAAGAAAGAATACAGAATATGCCACAGGTTTTAACGCAATACGCTGGAAAAACTTTTGTGGTGAGTTACAAATTAGATGGCAGTAGCATTACGATTATACACTCAAAAGTATTTGGTAAAAGTAAATTCAGGATTTGCAGTAGAAGATTTGAATTGCACGATAAAAAGAATGACTGGCATAGAGTATTTACCGATACTGATTTTAAATATGAAGTGCTGAAATTAGTAACGCAATTTAAAACAGATGATATAATTGTGCAGGGGGAAGCCATTGGGAAATTTAACGGGAACCACCACAATTTACAAGCCGAACAAATACGCTTATTCAATATTTATGTGAACGGTAAACGATTGAACCAAAAGGAATTTATTGAGGTGTGCCACAAAAATAATATACCGCATTGCCCGATGTATAAGGAAACTGTATTGAACCATACACTACCCGAAATATTGAAGGAAAGCGAAATAAAGGATTTGCTAAACCCGAATGTAGATGTTGAAGGATTGGTTTGGCGTTGTGTTGAAGATAATATGAGTTTCAAAGTGATAAACAATAAATTTCTACTAAAGAACAATGAGTAACGGTTTTAAACCTTTTATAGTTTTGAAAAAACTAAGGAGAGCGTGGGCTTTTGTTTTCTTTAAAAAATAACTTGCTACTAACGGTTCGGGGCTTTATTTAGGTTTAAAATTTTAAGACAAAACAATATGAGAAAACTAATTTTTGCAAAGAACATAAATGGCACAGACGAAACAGGTTTGATAGACATTGCCAAAAACCCACCTGAGCTGTTTTGCTTATGTGAGGAAGATAAAGCCAATGAAATTTTAAACTTGAATAAAGCCCCTGTTAGCGGTTCGTTGCCTTATCCGAAAGTTTCTAAGCTGCTTTCTGCACTGAACGATATTAGGAATTGGGACGATGATTTAGAAGATAAATGGGAAGACCCGGGATATAGAGCAAAAGCAGCTTTAGCAGAATATTATGAAGGCAATGACCGCTAACGGTTACGGCTATAAGTAGTAAAACAAAAAACGGGAAGGAAATAACTTAAAAACTAAAAATATGAAAACAACATTTAAAACTATTGACGAATTAATTAAGGATAAAGGAGATTGCCCTTTACCATTAGGAATAATTCCTGATAATATGGGAATAAATTTATGTTCGGTTGAAGCAATTAGTTGGCAAAAACAAGATGATGGGCAATTAACTAATTTGACAATACATTTTATTCCTGCATCCGAAGAAGAAAAGAAGGAATTTAATTACGATGAAAATCTGACTAAGGATAAAAATGCAACTAAACGTGCGTAGGCTTTTTGTTTTATTACTTTATAGCCGATGTTATGGCATCGTTTTAATGTGCCATAACGG
>JGI24891J29808_1000760_pt1 | contig 11430 bp, 12 predicted proteins | sample FreactcultuFSWF8_FD_29808 | JGI IMG/M metagenome (IMG submission 29808) | reverse complement strand
GGGGGGGGGGGGGGGGGGGGGGGGGGGGTTGTGTTGTTTCCTGATCTCTGATGTTCATGGGGGTGTTGATGTTGGGAGTGTGATGGGAGTGTGGTGAGAGTGGTGTATGGTATTGATTCCTTTTTTTCGTTTGTGGTTTGTTGTATAGAGTGTTTGTAATATAGTATAGATGCAAAAAGTCTCTACACCAATATCGATTTCCCTTTCTAAGAAAACAATGGCAGTGATGCGGTCGTCTCCTGCTCGCTACCAAATCGAACCTGGCCATCCCGTAACCTCCTCCATGATACTCCTGACAAAGCGCCTCTTGCTTCTCTTCTAGTAAACGAGTAATCAGACATACTCTCGAGACTTCCATCACAAACCCGTAGCTCAGAAATCAAAACCTTCTATCTTCAGCAGAACTGCGTGATACTCTAACCTTCGAGGAATTAGATATCAACCATGTAGTAGACCTCACTAGTTCCGGGTCAATTGACGAAGATGTTCAACAAAGTTTGTGGTTGGGGATACTCTTTCTAGAGATTCAGGGCATTCTATTCATTTCTAATATACATGATATGACATTTTCTTCCAAAGCTCGCTTAGAACTTGTAGACCTGATCCTTGTTGTAGCCGAGCTCGGCGAGCATACCGGTAAGCTCACCCTGGTCCTTGGGGCTCTTCTTGGCACCAGCGATAGCCTTGTACATGCCGGGGGGACCGCAGACAAAGACCTTGATGTTCTCCTTCTTTGGGTCGGGCAGGACAGTCTTGAGGAGATCGGTGGTGATCATGCCCTTCGGGCCGGGCCAGTCCTCAGGGGGGTTGTTGAGGGTGTAGAAGGCGCGCATGCGATTGGGGTACTTGTTCTCGAGGTCTTCCCACTCACGCTTGAGGAGAACATCCTCCTCGGAGACGTTGCCGAAAACGAGGGTGACCTTTGTCTTGTCGTTGGGGTTGTTGAAGATGGCGCGGGCGAGCTGGTACATGGGGGTGATACCGGTACCTCCGGCAATGAGGGCGATGTGGTCGTGCTTGTTCTCCTCCCAGGGGTACTTGGGGATGGGACCCTTCATGTCAAGTCGCTGTCCGGGCTGCATGTTGTGAAGGTGCTCGGACATGGGGCCACCGGGGTACTTCTTGACGATGAAGTCGAGGTAGCCGACGGTGTTCTCGTCACTGACGGGAGTGTAGGGACGAATGACAGGCTTCTCCATCTCGGGACCCTTGTACTTGGTGATCAGAGCAGCTGGGAGCTTGTCAGTGGTGGAATGATTGTATATGCGACAATGACAACATACAGGCAATGGTAAGACCGGAAACGCTGTTCTCCTCGGGAAGGTGGAAACGCAGCTTCTTTGTGTTGTGGTTGATGTTCTCGCTCTCCATCAAGACCAAGCTGACGAAACCCTGGTCACCACCAGTGAAACACTTGGAGGCGTCTGCGGCCTTGCCGGGGATGTTGGCCTCCTCAGTCTTGGAGGCGGGTTGGCCGAAAGCACCGCTCTCGTTGGTGTTGCCGTGCTGGCCCTCGGCGGAAGCACGCTGTGAGTACATGTAACCACCAATACCAGCGCCAGCAGCGGCACCAGTGAAGAGAAGGGTGTTGGAGCTGGACTTTGCGGCGGCCTCAGAGGCATAGCGGCGGACATGCTGGAGGGACGTGTTAGAGGCGGCGGGTGCAGGCGCGTGAGGGATTGAATTGGACATACGCTGGCCGCTGTCCTTGCGGGACGGAATACTGATCTGGCAAACATGATGACTAAAGATTATGGTATGGGATGAGGAGGGAGGAAAGAGGAAGGAAAGGCAATTGATGGGATAAACGGCTCAACTTGACTCTTTGCGAGGCCGGCGGAAGACGAAAGCTGTCGGCGATGATGCAATCAAAACGTCCGAGCTTTTGAGAAGAGTCGCTGCCAATTCTGTATCCACTTTACTCTTTGCTCCTGATAAGCAGGGCCATTCGATCCTGCCATGGAGATTCCCGTTCAATGCCTTTGATTGTGCTATGGTTGGATGCATGACGACCGAGGTCAAGAGTCGTCTATGTGGCCTTGTACAGACTACCAACTTATCGGCAGGATTTGTCACGAAGACCGAAGCATATAAAGATGCACCCGTGAGATTGGATTGACGTACGAGCTTCGAGAAGAAGCACAATTCGAAATTGCCATGTGAATAGAGTTAATCGACGTTTGCGAAGAAGTCGACAAGGTCTCGTTCGAAATGCATGCGGAGCTTCCGTTTGCAGCTTGATTGATATGGAGATAAGCTTGATCAGTGCCAAACGCCGTCACCATCTCCAACTTTTCGCGTGACAGCAACTTTGACTTTGTTACGCTTGTCGCAATATGAGAATCCGACTGCAGGTCCTGAGGCATCAGCTGCCGCCGACAAAGGTCTTGTGGAAGGTCGATGGTGCAACCACCACGGCCGAGCTGCTCACTCAGATCAGCGACTTCTTCCCTCTTGAAGCTGCAGGATGGGGGCTGGAAGATTACGCTGTCCACCTTGGTGGTTACGAGCTGTTGCACTTTCAGCAGTTGGCCGACGTCTTGAATGAAGATGATGAGGTTGTGTGAGTATATCATCATACCTTATCGCAATACAACCCTAATGTCTATCAGCATCCAGCCACTCCAGACCAACGACATTCGCGCCAGAAACCTTGCAGGCAGACACCAAATCTCAAAAGACGGCAGACATCTCGTCGACGGTATCGCTTTCGGAAGACCTCTACTACGTGCCCCATCTCACGCTCCCATCCACATCCCTCCTCGCAAACGTGCCAGGCTAGATCCTGAACTGGAAGAGTCGGACGCTGCTTTACAACTTGGCGACTATGGTCCGCCTCCCTCTGCTCCTGAGTCTGCTGTACGTACCAAGTCTCAGAAACACGTCACCTTCAGTCCAGAATTCATGGAAGCCGACTACAAAGACAACGGCGACATGGTCTTTGACGATTATGACCATGGAGATGATGACGAGGATGATGACTTTGAGCCTCCATCTGACGACGAGTTCGATCAAGGAGAAGACGAAATCATGAAACTGCTTGAAGACAGAGACAAGAAGTCGCATGGCGGCGAAGACGAAACCACCGACGAGTCGTCGAGCGACAGTGATAGCGACACTGACGACTCGGATGACGATGATGCTGGCGGCAGCGGTTCCGATAGTGACGCACCCTCTGAAGAGCCCATCAAGAAACAGACCGACAGTACTGTTCAGCCACCTTCTGCACCGAAGCCTGCCACCGCTGCACCCCCGAAACAAGCACCACCCAGTGACGGCAAACAGCGGACTCGTGCTAGGAACCGACGTCGTCGCGATGCAAAGAAGCTTACCTGGCTCAAGTCGACTGGCAAATTACCCGAATCTGCCACTCGTCAGGATCTAAAGAAATGGAGAGAGGATCAAGTAGGACAGGACCACACAACTGATGCAGACTCCGATTCGGACGATGAAAGCTCGTCTAGTTCAGAGTCTGGTTCTAGCTCCGACTCCGACTCTGATTCCGAACCTGAGACCGTGCAAACGCAGAAAGTTGTTCCACCTGCAGTCAAGAAGCCAGTGGCCATGATCCCCAGACAGTTGAAAGTGAAGCCAAAGGGCAAGAAGCCTGTCACAGAAGACAAGTCTGAGGAGTTCAGTCAGAAGCGAGAAGCACTTCTCGCCGCTTTGCAATCTGGTGGTATCGACGTCAATCACGATCTATCTGCTCCATCAGAGGATACCGTCATGGCCAATGCCGATCTCAATACACTGTATGTTGGCGATGACAGTCCACCCGCGCAACCGGAGCCCCGTAGAGCCAGGCTCGACATTGCAAGCTCCAACCGCCTTCTGTTCAACTCCCTTGGCATCCGCGCTCCCAAGAACGACGCCGATAGACAACGCCTACAGGCCAAACTCGCACAGCCTACACGCAAGCCAGTCACAAAACCTGCCCCTGCTACTGCCGCCTCCATTGAGCAGCCTTCATCCGCCGAGGAGGACCAAGATCCCACCGACATCGATGCCTGGAAGTCCAAAATCTCCCTCTCCGCCGTTGAATGCGCGCCCGGATCAGAGGAATACTACTACTCTACTCCGCCATTCCCGTTCTATCAGCGTTGGGACCCCAGTCAGCGTACCAAGAAGCGCAAGCGTAACTCTCAAGCCTTCGATTCAGCCAAGCTTCAACGCACCGAGGGAGAGATTGACAACAGCTACAACGACTACTACAATGATGGTGCAGATGGCGATGCTCTGAACTATGGCGATGATGAAGACGATACCGCTGGTGCTGCCCAGGAAGCCGATCAGGAAGCGGCTACTGCACAGCTGCTGGCTGAATCTTCGGATGCCGCCGACCTGCCTGCTTTGCCATCCGATCTGACCACACTGCCTCCTCTAACTCCAGAAACTACTGTCCCGGGTGCTATCATCACATTTGCACGCTTCGAGGTTTCAGCCGCCACCAATTGGGCACCAGCAATGTCACCTGTGCGCACCGCTTCTATCCAACATGTCTCTGACAATAAGACTTTGGGATTGCAGTTGGCCAAGCGTGACATTCCTGGCAAGCAGTATGACAGCCAAGGCCGCAGACTGTTCGATAAGTTCGAGATGATTACTGGTGATGAGGAAGACGAAGAAGAGCATGTTGGTTTCTTGGAAGTTGAGCTGGCCGAATTGATCGATGCTAGACTGCTTCAGGCTGCTGAGGTTGCTCAAAAGACCGTTGGTGTTGATGAGCAAGGTGGAATTGAGGAGAAGGGCGAGGAACAGATGATCGGCATTGCTTTGTGAGAATACCCATTTGCGCTATAACCAACAAGAAACAGGAAGATTCATCCGAGATCATAGACATTATTGCTGTTCACGTCCCACTAATAACGTCATGGCTATATCGCTGTGTTGATGCATGGAGCTGACTCCGAACGAGAGCTTTCCATTGAAAGAACTCGACATATGTTTTAGTCAACTGATAAGGAGTTACAGCGGCCATATTTGTTTCTGCAGCACCTTTGCGTTATGAGTGAATACGGAACCATTGACTTGGAACACTCACATCACATTCTGTTGTCTGTTACTGATAAATCTCGCCTATCTTGCCCTATCAGCCGAGCCCCTCCAACCCCATCTCCGCATCACCACGTCCAACTCTCCAACCTGAGTACCTATTCTCCGCAACTGTACCCACCATACCAACCACTGTTGGAAATCCTCTTCCAAATGGACGGCACAACCGACGACGACTTCATCCTAATCGACCATCCCTGTCGCCCTCCCACAACCTCTGCTACCTCTACAACACCGTCCTATCTCCCCACCATATCCACCCACATCAACCATCTCAGCCCAAAACTCCGCGACATCAGTCTAACCATCCACGATAATCCGGAATTGAATTATGAAGAGTTCAAAGCTTATGCGTTGTTGGTGGGGTTCTTTGAGGGGTTGGGAGGGTGGAAAGTAGAGGAGAAGGCTTGTGGGATTGAGACGGCTTTCATTGCTGTTTTTGAGAATGGAGGGAGGGAGGAGGGGAAGGAAGGGATAAGTGGGAAGAAAAGGGTTGTGAGTTTTAATGCAGAGTATGGTGAGTTTTGTGTTCTCTTTTGATGTGGTTGAGAGGGATTGGACGAGGAAGTGAAAGCGTGAAGGTGTTGTCGTGCTCGTGACTTCTCTTCTCTGAAATGAGAAGATATATGTGTGTCGTGATCATTGACTAACTGGATTTACAGATGCTCTTCCTGGAATCGGACATGCTTGCGGTCACAATCTCATCGCCATTGCTTCGATATCCGCTGCCCTGGCCTCGAAACATGTCATGGAAAAGTACAATATCCCTGGAAAAGTGGTGCTGTTTGGTACACCTGCTGAAGAAGGTACGTTCGACTTTCTCAATTTGGCCCGAAGCTTGGGATTTGGCCGGGCTACTGAAGCCGCAACTGCACCTTTCACCTCTCACCATGCCAAGGGCACTCTCTGGAATTGTCGTAATGCACAATGTCGAGAAGCCCGGAGCGAACGACAGCCGAGAACTCCTTCCTCATCTCAAACATATCTCAATCCACGCTCAGCCCTACACCCCTTTCACTCTATCAAATACTAACACCCACACACAGGCGGTGGCGGCAAGATCGCACTCCTAAACGCCGGAGCCTATGCAAAACACAACGTCGACATATCCCTAATCTCCCACCCAGGAATCACCCCTGACGCCTCCCTCGTCCGCACATCGGCCTTCCAAGCCTTCCGCATCGAATACTTCGGCCGCGAAGCCCACGCAGCAGCCGCACCTTGGGAAGGCATCAACGCCCTAGACGCCTTGATCACAGCATACACCTCCATATCCGTGCTCCGCCAACAAACCCAAGCCGGAGATATAATCCAAGGATGTATCACACAAGGAGGTGTGAAACCTAACATCATCCACGCATACGCCAGTGGAGATTTCGTGGTAAGGTCGACGACGAAGCAGAGGCTAGAAGCATTGAAGAAACGAGTGGATAAATGTTTCGAAGGTGCTGCTGTGGCTACTGGGGCGAAATTAAGAATGACAATGCAGTCTAGGTATTTGGATCATGTGCCTAATGTACCTTTGGGACGAGGGTATGCGAAGCATTTTACTGCTTTGGGAGGGAAGTTGCAAGCGCCCGAGATGGAGTTGTTGACGGGTTCTACGCAGGCGAGTACGGATCAGGGAGATATCAGTCATGCTATGCCGTCTATCAGTGCTGGATTTAGGATTGAGAGTGTGGCTAGGGATGGAGGACAGGGAGGGGGACCGCACACGCCTGATTTCACCAGAGCGAGCAGGACGGAAAAGGCTCATGAGAAGGCTTTGATGGTTGGCAAGGCATTGGCTGCTACCGCTGTTGATGTATTGATTGTGGAGGGTTATCTTGAGGAGATCAAGAAGGAGTTCGAACGTGGTCGAGAGCATATAGCGGAAGTGAAGTAAGTCGACAATCAAAAAGACAGATTTGACCAGCAAAAGAACAACATTCATACAGTGGTCTACGAGAAGCAACCAGTTCTTCTAAGCTTTATGCATCCCCAATTTGAGGGATACCATCTATCTGGTGAACGTAGTCCGTCATACACGCTTCCCGCATGAGTTCTAATATCCAGGCATGAGTGAAGGTGCAGGGTGTCTTTTCCAACCATGCAGCCAATCTGTTCTCTGCGGACTTCACGAGGGCGATTGCCTGAGGATCCGAGTAGGTATGTCCGGAAGCGAAAGGTAAGGTACGTTCCTTTACTTTGGCAAACGCCTTTACGGTCAGCTCAGGCTTGAGCTTAACTCTGTAGCAGATTGTGACCTCCTTTAAATCCGAGTGATGACTTAGACATGGGGCTAGACGAATACTGCTCAAGTGCTGGATCCACCATGTGAAAGGTGAATCTGCGAAAGCCTTGAAGGGTTCATCTACCATATAGCCCCATCGACTATGGCAGCCCGCATAGTTGTTGGTCGAGACTAGAGAAACGGTCTCGATGCTATGAGGTCGAAGGATCATTTCGGAGTCGTCGCAATAATCCCCAAATTTGCTGCCACTGCCAAAACCATCCGAACGACCAGTACAGCGTCTAGGCAAGACAGCTTCGCCATCGCAATCGCGCGTGATGGTGAGATTTGGCTGCTTCTTGCGTCCTGGCCGTAGCCAGGCTGATACATGTAGGGATATCTTGCCAGAGAATGTGGTGATGTACTCACTCCGTATGACACGAGAGACATGGAGTAAAGGATGGGCGATTGCGTTGATATCTGCTTTCTCGAACACGTCCTTGAATATCATGAGGCGAACTTCAGTTGGTAGAGTTGATATTCCGACCATCTTGATAGAATTGTTGTTGTCGGTTTTCCAGACTAGCAGGTTGTGAAAGAGGGAGAGTCGAAAGGAGGCGAGTTAGATTGGGAGAAAGCTTGAGGCTGCCACATTGAGAAAATCAACTCGCTCAAACTTTTCACCACGTGGTTTCAGACTTCTTCTTAGCAGTGGTATCAACGTCACAATATGTGTCAGCTGTTCAGGTGATCAATGCCTTTCTCTTCCAGGGTGTCTAGACACACAAACCACTTCAAGAATGTAGTTTTTGGGTCGGCAAGATCAAGAGGGCTTTATAAGCTGAATCGGTCCCCCGTCATCGGGTGGTCTGACCTTGACACAAGAGAGGGTTCAGTCTACGTTCTCTGATGGAGCTGTTTGCGACAAGAATGTGGATGTCAAGGATGTTCTTCGAGTCAGAAGATTGGCAAAGGAGAAGGACACCGGAAATACGGAGACTTTGGGAAGAAGGAAACCTCGAGGAAGTCGCAATGCAGATTATAATCTTTCTTGCTCTGTATCTCCACTGTTCTGTCACTTAAGCGATCGTCTACTACAGGTGACAGCGCAGTCGAAATGCACTGCATTCAATATACCATAGCAAGTATGTTCTTAGCAGAGTCTGTTGAATTGGTTATGTATGACGCTAAGCAATATATCATGGCTTGATGACCTTCATATCTTATCTATCCTGTGCCACATGCACAGGGGCCATTCGAGTCGTTCGTTAAGGAGCAGACTTTACAATGGCCCAGTGCTGCGTACCGGGTATCTCGCTCATCCCATCTGACAGCCCCCAAGCATTCATATCATCCACGAACCCTGAGATCCAGGTATAATCAGGCACAAACGACTGGTCCTGCTCCTCGTCCATGTGCTCGACCTCGTTTCTCCTCCACTTGACCAAGTTCTTCTCTGCAAAGCCAAGTACCTTCTGCGTCTCAGCGCGACTCATCGAATCAGTTAAACAGCCGAATAGTTGGACGGATGGAGTGATCTCGAACTTCGGCTTGCAGATCACCTCATAGTTGATGCATGGATACATGTAATAGTAGTCGAGCGTGACGCGGCGAAGATGTTGAAGCACCCAAACATATGGTGAGCGGCCAAAGCTGTGATATGTCTCTTCTCCGGTGTTTGTGCTATCCCTGAACTCGGCTCCGGCATATGGGTTTGCAGTTCTGACTTCTGGCCAGACGTAGGAAAGATGAGTATGAAAGCTTTTTCTATGCAAGGTGTTGTTGTACGGAGCAGCTCTAGCAGTAACGTTCAGACTTGATCCATTGTCGCGTGTAATCATAAAGTATGATTTCTCCGTTGCTGGTGCTCCTTCTTCTTTATAAGATCCGAGATTTTGTCTAGACATTATCTCGCCTGAGATATGGAGACAGATGTGGCCAGAGAAAGCATGAATATATTCCTGGCGCAGATGGTGCGAGACATGTAACAGAGGGTGCAGAAGAGCCTTTTCTCCTCCGGTGTCGTATACATGCTTGCAGACCATGATTCGTAGCTCAGTCGGTAGGTCCAGCAGTGAAGTGCGATGCTTGTTGATTAAAGTTGCAGGACATCTAGCTTGGAGCGTGGTTCCCTCTGCCATCGTTCGGATCTCTGACACTGACATGATCGGGAGAGGCGACGTGGGCCTTGTGATGCTGTGAGTAGCGGGGCTGGGGACAGTAGTGACAAAGCGCAAAGCGCTGAAGTTTTTGATTAGAGGAAGGATGGAGAAGTCAGCACCAGGTTTCTGTAGCAGGAAGGCGTGAAGGACAAGAAGAGCCAAGACTGCTGCGATGACTAACATAATCTGACTCTCACAGACTCACGATCTGACTCTAGATGAAGTAGTCGTTCCGCATGTGTTGAACAAGAAGAAGTGAAAGTCGCGATCTATGCGGTGTCCCCAAGTTAGCGGTTGTTGTAGACTGATAATTACTCTCAAAGCCAGTTCTGCACTCGAGTCTGGTCTCGACAGCATTCTTCGCGGATAGGGGGTTCAACCACAAATGTCGAAGCAGTCCCCAACCGAAGCAGATGTAGTGTCTCTTGCAAGATTGCACTCGCCAAACCCACAATGAACCTCGAACATGTCTGCGAGGCCTCCTGGACTTGATGCCTCCCTCCCCAGGGGCCGGAACGTTTGCAGCATCGCCCGTCTTGTGCCATGAGTCCATGACAGCTACGTCTATATGCACACTGTCCATTCCATCGCTGCGCTCGAGGCTCGGTGACGCAGCGCACACGGACGATGCTAATAGCTTCACACGAGTGTTTGGTCGTATGCACAGTGGCTCGCTGTGGAGCTGTTTGTGCAAGGATTAGGGGCTGCTGAAGGCTTGACGAGTTTCAGACCAACCTGTCGAGTTTTATAAGTAGTTGAGCGATCCTCTTTAACGGATAGAACGTATTCTATAACTGACTCTAAAGGTACAAACTACATGCTGGCGAGCTCCCGCTGTGCCAAAAGTATTGACGCCCACTTATGGACGCCCACACTAAAGCAAGCTGGCTTCTACGAGTAGCTATCAATGTCGGCCAATGCTATGAACATAAAGTGTAGAGCCGTTACACCTTTTGGAAGTTCGACTTAATTTAGCAAGATTCCTCTAGCTCCATTTGATGTACAACGATACTGCCGTCATAACGCGATCCCTCTCCGAACATGCCGTCTGACGCTGGTAAGCTTTATGCTGTGTGCTGCACAGCTGAGTTCCCTATCGATGTAAGTGTAGTTGCTTGCAGTGTAACATGCGACTGAAGCAAATCACAGTCCGTGAACAAAGTGCTGTCCTCTGTCTACAAGCATAGGGATGATCACAACAGCTACTGGGAGCCTTATTTTGTGGTTATCGATGACCTATCCAAATCTTACAAAGAGGCCACGGTTCGGCTCGATGGTAGAGGAGCTCTGCAATCACCTTTTATCGGCAAGAGCAATAGAGATATCGCAAAAGCCGTTAGAAATCTTCGATTGAATAACGATTCCAATCTCAATTACGTCCAATTCATGGTTCTGGACGAGGAGAACATCGACAAAGATTGGGCATGGGTAGTATTTGCCGAAGACGCCGAGCAGAAAAAAGACACCATTAGTGTTCTTAAGGTCAAAGTTGGCCACGAGATCTACGACTCCACGATGCTAGCACTTAGCGCTGCAAGTCCGAATATCGATTCTCTATTGGAAGCTAGGGAGACGTGCAAGGATCAAGTGTATGAGCGTCGATTGTAGTATACCAGTACAAGACAGAAAAATCTTGTCATCCGTTGACCCTTTGACTCTATAGACAACAAAGCGTAGCACCTCCCCCTGTCGGGATCTGGCAGGATCCAACAAGCTTACCAGGCATTTCACTTCATGGTCTCAAAGAGCCATCTTTGTATAGCATGCCTGGGTTGTGAACAGCATGCCTGTCTCAACGAGTAGAGATAAGCGAAGTGACGCATTACTGACAAAAAAGTGAAAAGCAGATAGCAAAAAGACTTCTCAGCGCAGCGAGAAAGCGTGTAGGTGATCAGCCAAAAAGTGCAAAAGAAGATTCCGACACGGGGAATTGAACCCCGGCCTCCTCGGACCTAGTTGCTTCTTGCGAAGACGGTTTGAGAGCGAGAAATCCTAGCCACTAGA
>JGI24891J29808_1000759_pt1 | contig 11460 bp, 26 predicted proteins | sample FreactcultuFSWF8_FD_29808 | JGI IMG/M metagenome (IMG submission 29808) | reverse complement strand
ACTGATTTAACGCATGAATATAACTTGTATTTCATATCAAAGGATTGGTTTGAAGGCTTTCCGTTGCGTTCGTTAGTCATTTTTTTGCGTGGTTTTTAGTTCGTGAGAAAGTTTTTCAGAAAGTTGTTTGTAATATTGAACGGATTTTTCTAGTTCAATATGTTTTTCAGATTCGTTTTTACAGAATGAAAGAAATTTCTTTATGAAAGAATTTCCGTGAGTTTCTCTACTCCATTTTGCTGATGCTTTTTTGTTTTTTTGAATTGCTTCAAAAGAAGATTTGTAAAAAACCAATTCTTTTTTTGCGTTATTTGCGGTGTCTTCATAATAATTAAGTTTATTGATTGTTACCCTCATCCAATGCTGGAAAAACCTTGAAGGAAGTTCATCATGGATTTGCATCAAAATTGCAACCAATTCTTGATGAGTTATGTTTTTAATCATTTTGTTTTTATGCGGTTCTCCAGACCCTGTATCCGTTGTTTTCTTTACGCACAGAATATTTCCTACCTGTGTTTTTTCCTCTTTGCCAAGCAAGCATTCGTATATTACTTTCAGTAAAAAATGAATCTCCGATATTCATTTCATCCCAAGGATATTTAAGTTTTCTGTTTTTTCTCCCATCTATAATTGAAATCCGTTTATCAATTACAATTTCTGATGGAGTAATTATATTTATTCCATTTTTTCTAATATCTTCTTCCGTATAACTCTGAATGTGCTTTTTTGTTGCTTGATACAGGAACGCTGACACATCCTTTTTGGATAATGGTTTAAGTTTCGCTTGACGATTTTGCTCCATTGAAACCCCTAGCTGATAAGCCTCAATAACTGCATTTTCAAATATCCAATGGCGAGAAAAAAACGGAAGTTCTTCTTTGTATACAGAAAAGGCTCTTTGAACGATATTACTACATTCATCGTTCATCCCAACTTCGGGCCTTCTTGTCATAGATTTTTCAGTCATTACAAGTTTGTGTTGATAGTTTGATTAACTCCGCTAGAGCAAGGATTTCTTCGGTGGTAACTCTTCCATCTCAATCAATCTGTAGTGTAGGTCTTCAATCTGATTTACTATACCTTGAGCAACATCTCTATAGTGTTTAGCCTCTTTTTTATAATTGCTCATATTAAAGTGCTGGCTTGAATGCCTTAACCTTGTCCCAGGCGGCGATGAGGCGTGTAATCAATACCTCTGGAACATCCTTGAGTTTGACATTACGGGTTGTGAGTACCTTATTGGCGACTAGAAACTCAATTACATGAGAGTCCAATATGTCATCACTCCACATCATACTGGAAAGCATCTCCAGTGGGGTACTAGGAAGCTCCTTGGGAGACTCTGGAGTCTTGATAACAGGCTTTTGGACTGATTGCCTTGGCTTTACCTCATGAGTCTCATAGTCGGGATCTTTCTGCTCCTCGGTTGGGATTAGGAATGTTTGTAGCAGTGCGTACTTGTGAGCGATTGCCATTGCTTTATTGGTTGCCTTGTCTCCGCTATCCATTCCTTCGCCAATTACGGAACAAGTAATTGTGCTACCATCCTCTGCAATGAAGTTGTACCTCATTGGGAGTTGCACAAAACGGAGTATAGTTCCGTTCTTGTTTGTCCTCTCTTCAGTTACGGGAGTCCCTGCTTCTGGCAAACAAACCACACCATGCCTTGCTAGGAGTGAATGGAGTTCATTATAGACGGCATCAATACCTCTGAAATTGAAGTTCTGTGCCTGGTTTCTGCTATCCTTACCGATAGCTGTAATATCCTTCATAATCGCTACCAATTTAGAAGCGATTTGGGATTGTTGACTTTCTTGCGTTGTTATTGGTATGTTCATGTTGTTGGGTGCGTGGTTGCTCCTGCTAGAGTCTCCGTAAGGGTTAGTTCATGTCCCTTACGGAGACAACAGGAAGATTATTACATCTTCTTATAGCCCTTGTTCATCATTGAACCAGCGGCTTTTACTTTGCTGGATTTAGAAGCTGGCTTGGCCTTCTCCATCTTGCTCATCATTTTGCCTTTCGGCATTTTCTTGCTTGGCATCTTACTTTTTCCTTTTTGTTGTGGTCTTGCGACCTTTTGTTACTGGCTTTGTAGCCTCTGTCTTGATCTTGGTACGCTTTGCTGGTGACAGCTTGCGAGTATTGATCAAAGTCTCGTTAGGGAGTGCCTTGATCTGGAGAGGCTTAAACATCCCCTTCATCCGATGAAATAGTTCTTTCATAGGTTAGTTAAACAGCAGGGTTCTCGGAAGCATCCGATACAACTGGTTGGCTTTGGCAGGGGCTTTGTGAACAATCCTTCTTGTTGATCAATGCTTCGATCTCCAAGAGACGTTCCTGACTGATGTGACCTAGCTTGTTGGCTATGCCTTGTGCGATTTCGTTTAGTTCTGCTAGTGTGTGTAACATGGTTGTTGTTGGTTAATCCTCGGATGAAGTTCCAGAGGAAATTGGTTAGTGACATTTCCATGCCCTTAAAGCCTTGTTCACCCTGCTATTAGGGTCTTTAGCGGTTTTGGAACTTGTGAGTTTACTCTTTAGTCCCTTCATCCTCGCACAGAAAGAGGATTTGCGGCCTGATTCAGCTTTGGTCTTGGGATTAGGTGCTGGTGCTTTAAGATGCCCCCCGTGAGCCTTGTTATAGGATTCCCTGCCAGCGGCATTGAGTCCTCCCTTGGGATTCTGTCCAGCTTTTGTCTGCCACTTTTCGCTTGCCATAGTTATTTCTTTTTAGCGGTTTTCTTTGAATCTCGGAATGCCTTTGCAGTTGGTCGTCCTTTCTCGCCAGCCTTCCTCATCTTCTCTCCTGATCCCCTAGCAATGCGTTCTTGCTTTGCGTGAATGTTACTATAAAGTCCTGGTTTAGTCATGGCATTGTGAGTACAGCAAGTGCGATTAGGAGTGCAATCAAAATCAATGCGGCAATCGTCTTTGTCATTGTGCTGGTGTTGGTGCGTTAAAGAACTCCTCAAAAACGCCAACAGCAAATGAACTCATGCTCCTACGCTCGGTTTTTGAGGCGGCATGGATCTTGGCCTTTAGTTCCAGTGGAACATATAGTCCAAGGAATGCATTCGTCTTTGGTGCGGCGGTGATAGTAGGCTCGGCGGTGAAGGTTTCGGTAGTTTCAGTGGTTGTCATGGTTATAGTGTTGGTTCTGTTTTAGTGTCTTGCAAGACTTTTTTGATAGGAAAATAACTTGATCGAAATTTTGGGGAAGTCAAGTTCCAATCATATTCCCTGTATAGGTACATTAAAAATGCACACCAGTTAAGGTTTGGTCGGTCGCCGTTGTATTGTATTGCTCTCATTTGGTTTTTTGAAATACAAGGAAATAGCTATGAAATATCCTTGCGTGTTTTTGGGTTCCTTTTTGTGGTGATGGCATCCTGTGGGACGCTACTAGAATAAATAAATCTGCAAGTCTAAAGCCTTCGTTTTCAGCCCATCCAATCGTGTTGTAATGGGTGCTGTGCATTTTATGGTTATGGATGATGTCTTGACATTTGATGATAAGATAACCTTTCGGCCTTAATACCCTGTATGCTTCGCTAATAGAATCTCTGTAATGACCCTCTAGCTCGTTGTATGACCAGTATCCTCCGAATCTAGCAGTCATAGCTACTTTGCCATCTTTGTGATCTCTTCCTCCTTTGACATAGGTTAAAAAGGGAGGATCAAAAACTAGACTATTAAGGGATTCTTTTAATAAAGGAAGACAACGACTATCTCCCTGTAAGCATTCTGGCTTTTGAGGTTGGATGTCAAAGCATAGAATGGGTTTGGGGATATTCTTCCAGAATGATCCATTCCCATAAGTCATATCGCAATCGAATCCATCTTTACAATGGAGGTGCTGGATAGCTTTTAGGATCTCTTCTTGAGATTCATAGACGCTTTTAATCACACTCATCGTTCACACTCCCATTCATCTTCATTTTCGATTTCAATTTCAACTTCTTCTTCAAGAATCTCACGATTGCACTCTGGACATTCGTCTGGAATAAATGATGGAGGGTCTCCCAAAGTGATTGTAAGATCAATCTTGTGAGAGCATTCGGTACAAGTGTGCATTTGGTCAATTTGCATGATAGGCGGCGGTGTTGGTTGTTTCAGTTAAGGCCAAACATCTTGTCTAGGTGTTGGTCGGTTGCTGATTCTGTTACCTTTTCAGATTCTATGAAGGATTGCAATTTCTTTTTAAGGATATGCAAGTCGGCGGCGATTTCTTTTGCCCTGGAGGTGCTGATTTGGATGGTATCCAACTTGTGATGCGATGATGTTGTGATCAAATTATAGAACAAGGGTTCTATCGTCTTTACTAGCGTATGTGTTTCAGTTAATAGGTCGGCGGCGGCGGTGTTGGTTTTCATTGGTTTAGTTATTGGTAAATGCTCTGGTGATTCCTTGTGCATAGAATCTCCATGCTTTCGGGTTTCGGATTAGGCAAACTAGGTGAAGGGTTATCTGTTGCGTTTTTTTCATGCGGTGGCGGTTATTCGTATGCGGCGAAGTAATCCCTAATGGCGTTCTCTATGCTGTCCCAAGATTTTCTCCATAGGGCGGTGATTTCTACGGCCTGGTACTCGGTTACATGGTAACCAAGGAAGGCGGCGGTGAGTATTATCTGACGGGTTCATGTTCTCCTTTTATTTGTTCTCTAGGGTTGATTTTATCATTTCAATCTCTCGGTTCAGTGCTTCGCACGTTGCGATAATGCTTTCTAGGCTATCTTGGATAGTCTTTGCTTGGATGGGTTGGAACTCCTCCAGGTTAGGCTTGAAGGTGAGCGTGGTTCGTTCTACGGCGTTTCCGTACAATATATCTGCGGCGGTTTCTAGGTTCATGGCGGCGGCGGCGGTGGCTTGGTTATTTGTTGAAAACATTTGGTGATTCATTGGGGATATTTGCATATGCAAAGTGCCAGCACATTCTTTCAGAATATCGGTATTCGCTTTGCAATCTTTCAAGTTTTTCAAAGTTTTTGATTACTCCAAAATCTTTTTTGATTTGATTTTCAATTTCAGTAATCCCTTTTCGTGCGGATCTGCTTCTTTCCATCCATCGGGAAAGTTCGGGTGTTTCTAGTATTTTTTTCATAATGCGGGGGTGGTTTTAAGGGTGAAGGGTGGCGATTGCTTTTTGAATAGTGGCATAATCCATGCACTCCTGCTCGTCGTCGCTGTCTCCTTCAATATAGTGCATTGCTATTTTTAAGGCCTCCAATAGTTCGGGTGCGGCGGCAATCAAGCGAGTGGGAGGTGAATATAGACATAATTTTCCGCAATCGGTGCAAGTGTACATATTTCGTGGTTTTTTCATGTTTTTTTGGGAATTTCTGGCGTGGTTTGCGTGGTCATGGGTTTTAAGGGTGAAGGGTGGCGATTGCTTTTCCGTTGTCGAATAGGGTGTAGGGTTCTCGGGGTGCGTGGTCTAGGAATCGGTAAATCCTGTGCAGGGATTCGGCATGAAGTACGCTTTCCCCTTCGGCGTTGGTGAGTCGGTATCTCATCGATTCGGGTAGCCTGTAAGGTTGGCAAGGTTCAAAGCAAAGCGGGCGTTTTCTTTGTTCCTTCTCTCTTTCCATAGGATTCGTGCGAGGGTTTCCCTGGCATCTTGCCCGCCTTTCACGAGGGCGGGGGAAAGGGTGCGGTCGATCTTTTTCTGTTCTGGTGTAAATGGTTTCATTCGTTGGAATAGTTCATGTTAAGATCGGCGGCGGTGATCCATACTTGGTTTGATCCTGGGTGATCCTGCCAGCATTCGGCGCAACAATATGATCGGAGGCCTCTCTTGTCTCCGTGCCACCATGCTTCTAGGTTTCCACATTCGCAAGGAATCGGCGGGAGTGGTTTCGGTGCTAGGGTTTCCCCTGCAAAGTTAAAGGGCATCTCCTCGGCAGGGAAGAGGTCGGGTGTTGGTTCGGTTCGGGTTTTCATAGGTTTAAGCGTTGGGCATGGCGTGTAGCGTTCCATTCGTCCATTCGATCACTTGGCAGGGAGTGGATTTAAGGAATGCTCTGATCTTTCGGGCCACTTTGTTACGTGCCTTGTGCTGGTGATCGCTCAAGAGCAGTCGGGGATTGGTGACTCGGTTGTAAATACTAGCGGCTTTCTGTGCTTTGTGTAGTTCGTTCATGCTGTGGTTTAGTTGTTGATTTGGTGGGTTATTACTGCCGAGAGTACCGCCATGCAGGCGGTCAGGATTAGCAAACTGAATGCAAGAGCCTTAAGCATTTGCTCACGTTCAAAGGCAAGCAAGGCATCGGATTTTTTGTGGTTCATGGTTTTAAGGGTGAAGGATTAGACTTTTGTCCAGCATTCTCCTAATTCGCTAAAGTTTTTCCAACTTGTGAGAATGTGCGACCCGTAAGAAGGGCAAGAGTGCCGAAGGTTGACCCGTTTCATCTCTGGCCTTTTCTTTGCATTGTGCAGAACGGCATGGGCCTGCTCGTAGGTTTCGCAAATTATTACCAGCTTGTTTATCATATTGTGCGCCCTACCCCACCCCGACATGAATTTATCCGTCATCGTTACATAGTAGTTTCGAGTCTTCATTTTTATCTCCTTTTGGTTTTTGGTTTCTAGTCTTGGTTTCTCTCTTTGTTTGCGTGTTTTAATATATTGTCCAAGTTGTCGCGCATGACTTCACGAGCGGAAGTGATGCGAGATTGCAAGGCATCTTCAAATTGTTTCATTACAGATTCCTTGTTTATCTTTGGAAGGTTGCAGTTAATTTCTAAAAGCAAGTCATCGAAGGTGTATTCGTCAATGATTGAATATTCTACTTGATGGCTATCAAGGTCAATATTGCTCCAATCTGTGCCATATGGGTTTTCGTTGCTCATGTTGTTGGGTGTGTTGTTGTTGTTTGGTTATTCTCGCTCTTGATTGATGCGGGAAATTTCGTCATGCGCTTCGGCCATTGTTGCAAAAGCTTTTTGGGAAATGTAGTCAAGTGAAGATGTGCGGTGAACATCCTGAACGCTAGTCCAAGCGCGAGACCACTCGCAGGAGTTTGTTTTTTTGTTCAGCTTGCGGAACTTGAACTCGCAAGAATAGAGCGAGCCGTCATCACGGCGCATGATCAGCACGAAGCGCGAGGAGCGAGAGAGGGAAGCAATCGGAATCATGGAAGCACTCTAAAAGCTTCTTTTAGACACTGCAAGGATTATTTTCACAGAATCGCAATTATTTTCAGCGGCTTGAACACTAGCTCAAAAGACAACTTGTCATACAATCGATTGCCATTGCAATCTTTTGCAAACTATTTCAAGCAATCAAAAGCACCAGGCTGGAAAGATTCCAGAAAATAGTCTTGACACGTTTTATTTCAGATCAGTATACTCAAATTGCAGTGCACTTCTTTATACTGGTTTGTACTCTAGAGTAATTCCTAGCCTTGTCTCTTGTCTCTCTTAACACCTCAACTTTGAGAATGTGCAATGTTGGTTACGATCAGAATTCACTCTCTCCAGGCTCTGCCTCAAGACGACTCTCAAGCCACTATTGACGAGGTAATAAAACTCTGTCAAAGATACTCTCTCAAAATATGAAGCAAAAGCTATTAAATACTAGGCAACTTAAATTCATTAAACTAATAGCACAAGGCGAATCACAAGCCCAGGCCCACAGAAGGGCGGGCTATCGTTGCCCGACCATCGAAGGCCACGGAGCCAATGCAGTCAGGCTACTCAAAAATGAACGCATACAAAGAGGGCTTCAGAAACTCCGAGACAAGAGTTTTTCCGACATGGCTCTCTCTGCAGCCGAGAAAAGAGCCTTCCTAGCTCGTGCAGTTCGAGCCGATGCGAGTAACCCTGACCCTGATCTCGTGCAGGAACTAGTTGAGACTCACGGCGAGCATGGGTCAAGTAAAAGGGTTAAATTAGTTAGCAAATTAGAAGCAATTAACATCGATAACAAGATGGCCGGTGATAACTTCGCCGACCGCCAGGATCAGACACAGGCCAATCCGTTTCTGTTCCTAGTCAACTTCTTTTCACCATCACCTAGTGCGGCTGGCTCACCGGCGTTGCCTGGTTCACCGGCATTACCTCCCGTCCTAGATGCGGAGATTGTCCCGACCTCAACACCCTAGGATCTCCTCAGGGGATCTCTTCGGGAGGTGCCCCACCCCACCATGCCCAGCCGATGCGGGGGTTGTATACGACACTCCCCAATGAAAAAAAACCTATATCTGGAAACTTCTCTTCCTTTTAGTTTCTTTTAATCTACCAGCTAGTGATGGGTAAAAAATAGAGTAGACGAAGAAATGGAAATGGGTATAGTTGGTGAACTATGAACAAAGGCGAATTACTTATTACTTTACTGAATGCGGCAACGATTGGTCATGTGTTGCACTTGCGGAGTTTGAGCTATGCGGAGCATAAGGCACTGAATACATTTTATTCTAATCTGCCTGATCTGGTGGATAGTGTGATTGAGGCTTATCAGGGAAGGCATGGGGAGTTGATTGAGTATCCTGACCAGGTGGTTGAGTTGAGTGAGTATACGAATGCTTTAGAGTTTGTGATGTTCTTGAAGATCCTTGTTGAGGAAGAGCGTTATGTTTTGGGAGATGAATCAGAGATCCAGAATCTTGTGGATGAGATTGCGGCTTTGATTGATTCAACGATCTACAAGCTGATGTTCCTCAAGTAGAGTGATCCACGAATTTGGTAAGCCGATTCCTGTGGTTACGCCTATGGGGGATGGGTATGCTATTTATGTGGAGAGTGGTGGGATGTTTGAAAATGATATCTGGACTGTTTGTTTGAGTGAGGGTGGGTTTATAAAACATTTTAATAGTAGCCAGATAAGGATATGGCATAACGAGACATTTGGTATAAAGAAACCAAGTGTTTAGTTAATGGTATATAATTCCCCTCGTGGGTGAATATCCGTGTTTATTATAAACGCTCGTTGACATATACCTCAAGATTATACCCTTTAGGGATGAATCATGCCATATACCTCAAGATTATACCCAATCGGGTATAATGCGGTGAATAATCAGGTTAATCTCCGCAAATTCTCTCTTTGATCTGGTCGAGTTCGTCAGCTAGTTCTTGGTGATATACGAGTACGGCTTGCTTTTGATTTTTCCAAAACTCATCCGCAATTTCTATGGTTCGCGATAGTTTAGCTTTTAGCCTCTCAACCTCGGCCTCATGCTTTCCCTCATAAAATTCAGCTTCATGTGCCTTGGCTTTCCAAAACTCAACCTCGGCCTTGGTTTCTGCGAGTTCGCGTTCCAGTTCACGGGCGAAGTCGGCATCAACTACAATTTCATCTTTGTGATGATAAACCACATCCCAAATTTTGGCATCAGTTCGTGGCGTGTCGGTGGTTGATTTATTCATTTCCAAAATTAAAAACCTAAGCCAAATAAATGACAAGAAAAAATCCTAGGAGGATCAGGTCGCTAGTGTTCGATGCCGCCCCCCTAGTAAACTAGCGTTAGCCTCTCGATGCACTCCCTCATTGCCTCCTAGGATTAATGTTGGGTGGTGCTGTCTGATGGGTCTCCGACAACACATTTACCACGAGCATCGGGTTTATCGTCCCTTCCTGCTCTTGCACCCACAGCGGTTCACCGAAGATCCCCGCGAGGTATTCAGTTATCAAGGATTTATTTACAACTGACAAGAAAAAAACATGGGGCGAGATAGCTGGTCTTCGGGAAGCCCCCATGTGTCCTAAATGGAAAATTGGCACATCCCCTTGGAATCGAACCAAGCCAGCAAGATTTGGAGTCTCGCTCGCCATCCTTGGAACATTGGAATGCGATACAAATCCTATGCATTTACGGATATGTGTCAAGGTTTTGTAATTACACCTGTTCAATGTGTTGAGGCATTTTTATATTTATCATTAAAAACTACACATAAATTGTTTACTACTGCAACCTATTGTAGCGTGCGTTTTAATTAAAGCGGAGTTTTACAAACCCTACATAACCTTTCACAAATGGCAAGGTTTTGTAAACCCTATCGGGTTAAAGTTTCTATTGAATGTGACCATGTAAATACTATTGATTGCGTACTACTTTCTTTCTGTCATAAACTTACATCTATTTTTGCAACCCGCTTCTGATTTACACCAAGAATTTCTCCCAAAAGGTGCTGTGATACATTTCTCTTTTTCCTCAACTCTTTGATTTGGTTTGTCTTCATTAAAAATAATTACCACACAAAGATAGTTGTTACTATATAAAAATCATTCTGTCAGAAAAAGTGAGTAATTTTTCTGACAGATTGTTAAAAATACGGCTCCGTTTATTTAACAGATTACTCTAAATTCCACTTATAGGTGATTATCTGAGCGTCCCGTAATCAAGCTACGCTTCATTTCCAGCCTCTGAGGTAATCATGGCTACCCCTCATGGATTTGAACCATGACTCACAGAGCCAAAATCTGCGGTGCTACCGTTACACTAAAGGGTATTAAGATTTGCGTGGTCTACCTCTGGATTTAGTTGTGGTTGGTAAGTTCGCTAGTTGAACTCTTCCGTAGATTGTCTTCCTAGCTATTTCTTCTGGCAAGTTTAAAACATATGCTCGTAGTCTCATCCTTTGTTCTGGATCTATGATGCCTACCAGGATACTGAAGTCTTCACCACTAGCCGCTAATTCTTTGGCTTTCTCAAATGCTTCTTTTTGTTGTTTCATTTATAAATAAAAAGTCTTGTGTTTAGAAAAAAATCGTCTAGTGATGGAATCCTATGAAAAACCTATTCACTAAAAATACGCTTGAGAAGGCGTGTGATGAGTGCGGTGGTACGGGATCGGATTGGTATGATGAAGGTTTGGGGGAACCCTGCTGGAAGTGCCAAGGTACGGGTCATGTTGCTACTGAAGAGGGGAAAGCAATCCTCCAACTTATTGCACATCATTCCAAGGGTATTTTAGAATACGCTTAATTATTTCTCTATTCTTCTCCAGCGGTCATGCCATAGGAGATCGGATAGACGATTTGCGTAGGCTCTTACTTTCAATTCTGGAAGGTTAGGGTCAAGGATATGTATCCCTTCGTGTAAAACTATATTGAGTCTTGCTTTAATAGAAAGCCTTGGGTCTATCTCAATCTTTTTATCTGCGAATATGGCCTGACCATCGTTTCGTTCCCTACCAAGTTTCTTATCCTCCAACTTAATACGGACGGGTAATTTCATCTTGGGGAACAATTCTAAATAGACTTAACGATACGGTTGCATTGCCTACCCTGCACTTTTGGATCTTCTCTTCTAATTCTCCCAACTTAACTCTTTTTCTTAATCTTCTACGGATAGCATCTTTTCCACAAGATACTTTTCCTGATAAGTCTTGAACCGTAAACCATTCACTATCAGGTAATTCTTCTTTTAATGGTGTGTTGATTAGATTAACCACACAATTAATCATGCTCTCTCGTAGTTCAGCCTCGGATGGGTGTATTTTCTTTCGGTTCATACGAA
>JGI24891J29808_1000757_pt1 | contig 11486 bp, 10 predicted proteins | sample FreactcultuFSWF8_FD_29808 | JGI IMG/M metagenome (IMG submission 29808) | reverse complement strand
TGCCTCGCCGGATGCCCTGCAGGCGGCCGCTGCCAGCGCGGCGGTCCAGATCGCATCGAATGTGGAGAGCGGCTATGGCCAGGCCATGGCACTGGTCCAGACACGCGCGCAGCGCAATGCCACCTTCCAGGCCAGCAAGAAGAAAGAGGACAACACTGCCTTCCAGCAAGCCGACAAGGCAGTCGCCGCCAATCCGCTGGCAGCGGCCCTGCTCAAGCAGTCCGGCAGCGGTCCTACGCTGAGCAAGGAGGAGTTGATGGCCAGGCTGATCGCCGCAGATCCGGCCACGGTGGCGCTGGGCGACTATCACGCCCAGGCCACCTATCTCGAAGCCGCCCGCAAAAAGACCGATGCCGATTACGTCGGCAGCCTGGTCAAGACAGGCGAGGGCAGCCTCACCTTGTCGGGCAACAACAGCTATTCGGGGGGCACCCGGCTGGAGGGCGGCACGCTCGGCGTGGCGTCTTCCACCGCGCTGGGCACCGGCCCGCTGGCCATGTCCGATGGCACCACCTTGCGTGCGGCGGCCGACCAACTGGCCATGGGCAATGTGGTCAGCGTCAGTGGCGAAGGGCGCTTCGATACCCAGGCTTTCACGCTTACGCTCAATGCCGGCATCGCCGATGGCCGCAGCAAGGGCAGCCTGGTCAAGCAGGGGGAAGGGACATTGCACGTGCTCGGTCCGCTCAGCTACAGCGGCAACACCACCATCGCCGCCGGCACATTGAGCGTACCGGCCTTCAGCCTGACGGCGGACCAGACCCTGACCGTGGGCGTGGCCAGTGCCAGCCAATACGGCAAGCTGGCAGTCACCGGGGCGGCCAGCTTTGCGCCCGACGCGCACCTGGCCGTGGATGTCTACAAGACCGCCAGTCTGGGAAGCGGCCAGACACTGGCCGGCGTGGTCACGGCCGGCAGCCTCACGGCGCCGCGCCTGAATGTCACGGACAATTCCTTGCTGTTCGACTTCAAGCCTGTGGTGTCCGCTACTGCGCTTGACCTGAACATCGTCGACGCGACCAGCATTCAGCAGGTCGCCCAGGCGGTGCTGACGCCGGATGCGGCGGGGACACCGACCCCTGCCATACAAGCAACGGGCACGCAGCCGGCCGCTACACCTGCTCCGCCCGTACAGCCAACGAACACGGATGCGTCCAGTACACCGGCTTCAACCGTACAGGCGACCAGCACGCAGGCGTCCACTCCACCTGCGCCAGCTGTAGAGGCTACGAGCACGCAGGCGTCCAGTACACCTGTGCCAGCCGTACAGGCAACTGGCACACCGGCATCCGCTACGCCAGCGCCAGCTGTACAGGCAACTGGCACACCGGCATCCGCTACGCCAGCGCCAGCTGTACAGGCAACTGGCACACCGGCATCCACCACGCCAGCGCCAGCTGTACAGGCCACGAGCACGCAGCCTTCCACTCCACCTGCGCCAGCTGTACAGGCCACGAGCACGCAGCCTTCCACTCCACCTGCGCCAGCTGTACAGGCCACGAGCACTCAGGCGTCCACTCCACCTGCGCCAGCTGTACAGGCCACGAGCGCGCAGCCTTCCACTCCACCTGCCCCAGCTGTACAGGCCACGAGCACTCAGGCGTCCACTCCACCTGCACCAGCTGTACAGGCCACGAGCACTCAGGCGTCCACTCCACCTGCACCAGCTGTACAGGCAACGAGTACTCAAGCATCCACTGCACCGGCTCCAGCTGTACAGGCTACGACCACCCAAGCTTCCAGCACGCAAGCTCCAACTGGTCCGGCCGCAAATAAACCAGTACCGGCAGCACCAGTGGCACCGGCATCCTCACCAGCAGCACCGGCAGCACCGGCAGCACCGGCAGCACCGGCAGCACCAGCAGCACCAGCAGCACCAGCGGTACCGGCAGCACCAGCAGCACCAGCAGCACCGGCTGCAGCATCGGCAGCACCGGCTGCAGCACCCGCAACCCCTGCAGCAGCATCACCGCCTCCAGCGCCCGCCCCCACAGTGCGCCCCTCGGCGACGCTCATCGCCGCCGCCACGGCCGCTGCGCGGGTAGCCCCGGTACTGGACCGCCAGATCCGGCAGCCCTCCACGGCGGACATGGCCCAGGTGGTCACTGCCCTGGGCCGCATGCCCGATCCGGAAAGCCTGCTGCGCGCCGTCAGCCAGACCCTGCCCAGGGACGTCAGTGCGAGCGCCATCCGTGGCACCATGGCTTCCCTGAACCGCGTCATCGCCACCCGCACCGAGAGCGGCAACATGGGCAGCGCCGCTGCAGGCAGCGGTTTGTCCTCAGGCGAGGCAGGCGGCGACCGCCAGGTGTGGATCATGCCCTTCGAGTCGCGCACCAACCAGGGCGACCGTGGCGGCGAGTCCGGCTTCAGCGCCAGCACTTCGGGCCTGGCCGCCGGTGCCGAGATGGAGTTCGACAGCGCACGCGCCGGCCTGTCCTACGCCTATGCCAGCACCAGTGCCAGCGGCAACACCGCCATCACTGGCACCGGCAGTCGCAGCCGCATCGAGTCCAACATGGTGGCCCTCTACGGCAGCCTCCCGTTGGGAGAGATATCACTCGGCTGGCAAGCCGACCTCGGCCGCAACGGCAACCGCCTGGACCGCCAGATGCAGTTCGGTGGCCTCAACCGCATCGCCAGCAGCCGCTTCCAGAGCTGGCATGCGCATTTGGGCGCGAACGTATCGTTCACGCTGCCGCTGAGTGAAGCAATGAGCCTGGTACCGGCCCTGCAGCTCGACTACACTCGCCTGCAAAGCCCGTCCTACGGCGAGAACGGGGCAGGGGACCTGAACCTGTCGGTGCAGGGCAAGCGCAGCCAGGCCCTGTTGCTCGGCACGGCGGCGCGTTTGAATTACGCGCTGACGCCAGGTTCGCAGATCAGTACCTACCTCGGTGCCAGCTATGACGTCATCAACGATCGCGATGACCTGGTGGCCACCTATGCCGGTGCGCCGGGCCAGTCTTTCACCACGCCCGGACCGGCTCGCTCGCCGTGGTTGTTGAAGGCGGGTGTGAGCTATCGCTTCAAGCTGGTGGAAGCGGCCGACATCTTGCTGCGCTTCGATGCCGAAGGCCGCAGCGGTTTCATTAACCAGTCGGCGGCGATCAAAGCCAGCTGGCGCTTCTGAGCGATGCACTGACCTGCTGAAAAGCTGAAAGAAGAAACAACGCGGCCGCTCCTGTAGCGGCCGCGTTGCGTTGTTGCGTTGTTGCGTTTACAGGTCCTTGCTCAATTCCGCTACCAGATAATCCAGGAAGATCTCGACACTGCGCGGCAAGGTCCGTCCGGCCAAGGTCTGTACTTCAACGAAGCGGCCATCGCTCGGACAATCGCGGATCGGCCGCATGGTCAGTTCACCGCGCTCGATGCGGTAGCGCACGGTGACGTCGCCGGTGATGGAGAGGGCATCGTTGTCGAGCACGTAGTTGTGCAGCGACTGGATGTAATTGCTGGTCATCACCGGTTCGATCACCACCTGCTGGCGGCTGCAGGCGATGTCGAACAATTGCCGCAGCGTGGTGGTCGGGTCGGGCAGGGCCAGGGGATAGGGTTTGAGCTGGCCCAGCGACACATGGCGGAAGCGCGCCAGCGGATGATCGTTGCGCATCACCAGCGCAATCGGGCCGGGCTGGCGGTGCACGACCTTGATCTCCGGCTCGGGCAGTCGTGCGAAGGTCAGGCCGATATCGGCATTGCCTTCGCGCACCTGGCGCGATACGACTGCCGGCGCGCCCACGAAGAGCTGGAATACGAAGCCCGGATATTTTTTCTGGAAAGCGTTGATCAGGCGCGGCAGGAAATCGATCGCAAAGCCTTCCGAGGCCGACAGCCGCACACGCCCGCTGCGCAAGCCTTTCAAGGCCTGCAGGTCGGCCACCACGCGGTCGGCTTCAAGTGCCATCTTGCGCGCATGCGCGGCCAGCATTTCGCCACCCGCCGAGAGCACCATGCCCCGTGGACGGCGTTCAAACAGAACCGTATCGAGCGTTTCTTCCAGGCTGCTGATCTGGCGGCTGATGGCCGAGCTGGCCACATTCAGGCGCTGCGAGGCTTCGCTGATGGAACCGCAGCGGACTACTTCGAGAAAGTAGCGCAGCGCGGTGTCTTGCAGTTGCTGTGATTTCATCCGGTGACTCCTTCCGTCCTGACCAAGGCTGACCGGCACTTTACCCGGTCGGTGCAAATAATTTCGCGCTTTATTTGGTGCGTGCTTCACGGCTTTGGTGCAGTGCTTGCGGGCTGGGCGCGCACTGCGATGCTGCACCTGCTCCACGCGCCGCAGCCCAGCAGCGATGCGGCTTTTGCCAGGGTGGTCTCATTGTGGTGCAGCATTTTTGCGTTCTTGATTCGGCAACGCAGGCTTAGAAATTTGATGATTGTGGCATCGATAAATCCTAGCCTAGTATCAGCCCCGACGTCGCGATTTTTTCTAAATTGTCTTATTCAAACGAAGGGGCAGGAATGAACGCACTACCGAAATCCCTCATGCGCTGGTCACGTTGCGCGGTATTCGTGGCGGGGGCCATGAGCGCGATGGCAGCCCATGCCGGCAAGGCCAACGACACCCTCATCTACGCTTCCGACAGCGAAGTTGAGAACATCAGCCAGTACCACAACAACCTGCGCGAAGGCGTGATCCTGGCGCACCTGATCTGGGACACGCTGGTCTATCGCGATCCCAAGACCAACGAATACAAGCCACAACTGGCCACCGCCTGGAAGTGGGAGTCGCCCACCGCGCTGGTGCTGGATCTGCGCCAGGGCGTGCAATTCCAGAACGGCGACAAGTTCAGTGCCGACGATGTGGTGTTCACCTTCAACTACGCCGTCTCGCCGGAATCCAAGGCGGTCACGCGCCAGAATACCGACTGGATCAAGAGCGTCGACAAGCTGGGCGACTATCAGGTGCGCATCAACCTGAAGGGACCATTCCCCGCTGCCCTTGAATATCTGGCCGGTCCGCTGCCGATCTATCCGGCGGCCTACTTCAAGAAGGTCGGGCTGGAAGGATTTTCCAAAGCTCCCATCGGCACCGGTCCCTACAAGGTCACCAGCGTGACCCCGGGGCAGGGCGTGACGCTGGTCAAGAACGGCAACTACTTCAAGGACAGCCCGCAGGGCCAGCCCTCGATTGGCAACATCAAGTTCGTGGTAATCCCCGATCCGGAAACGCGCGCCGCACAGCTGATGACCGGGGCCATCGACTGGATCTGGCGCGTGCCGCCCGACCAGGCCGATTCGCTCAAGACCAATCCCAAGCTGACCGTGCAGAGTGGCGAGACCATGCGCGTGGGCTTCATCACCCTGGATGCGACCGGCACCTCCGCGCCCAATTCTCCCTTCAAGGATGTGCGCGTGCGCCAGGCGGTCAATCACGCCATCAACCGCAAGGGCTATGCCGAGAACCTGATGCGCGGCGGCAGCCAGCCGGTCTATACCGCCTGCTTCCGCACGCAGTTCGGCTGCGACAGCAATGCCGCCATCAAGTTTGACTACAACCCGGCCAAGGCCAAGGAGCTGCTGGCGGCGGCCGGTTATCCGAATGGCTTCGATACCGACATCTACGCTTACCGCGAGCGTGAAATCGCCGAAGCCATCATCGGCGACCTGCGCAAGGTCGGCATCCGCGCGCGGCTGCATTACATGAAGTTCGCGGCCCTGCAGACCGAATACCGCAGCGGCAAGACACCCATGAGCTTTTATTCATGGGGCTCGTTCTCCATGAACGATACCTCAGCCTTTGCCGGTGTCTACTTCAAGGGCGGTGCCGATGACATCACCAAGGATCCGCAATTGCAGCAGTTCCTGCAGACCGCCGATACCTCCATCGATCCGGCCGTGCGCAAGGCCAATTACACCAAGGCGCAGGAACTCATTTCCAAGCAGGCTTACGTGGCACCGATGTTCTCCTATTCGACCTTCTATGCCTTCAATGCGCAGCTGAAGTTCCAGGGGTATCCGGACGAGTTGCCGCGCTTCTACGAAGCCTCCTGGAAATAAACCCGGTGGCGCATGCCCTGCGTGCGCCGCTCCTGACGTCATCCGCCCAGCTTCTGCAAGGAAGGATCGCCATGTTGATCTACCTCCTGCGCCGCCTCGCCATCGCCTTGTGCGTGGCGCTGACGGTGTCCGTCGTCAGCTTTACCTTGCTGCATCTCTCCGGAGATTTGGCGGTCTCCATCGCCGGGCCGGAGGCCACGGCAGCCCAGGTCGAATCGGTGCGTACCCAGTTCGGCCTGGACCGTCCGCTGACCACGCAATACGTGGACTGGCTGGGCCGTGCCGTGCAGCTCGACTTCGGCAAGTCCTTTTACTTCCAGGGGCCGGTGATGGAAATGATTTCCGAACGCCTGCCCATCACCTTCAAACTCGGCGGCAGCGCCTTGCTGCTGGCGATCCTGACGGCCATTCCATTGGGCGTGATGGCGGCGCTCTATCGCGATACCTGGCTGGATCGCACGGCGCTGCTGATTGCCGTGGTCGGGCAGGCCATGCCCAGCTTCTGGTTCGGCCTGACGCTGATCCTGCTCTTCGCCGTCACCCTGCACTGGCTGCCGGTGGCCGGCAACGAGAGCTGGCAGCATTTCATCCTGCCGGCCGTGGCGCTGGGCTACTACGCCATGCCGGCCATGATGCGGCTTACCCGCTCGGGCATGCTGGAGGTGCTGGGCTCGGACTACATCCGCACGGCACGCGCCAAGGGCCTCTCCAAATCGCGGGTGGTGTTCAAGCATGCCCTGCGCAATGCGGTCATCCCGGTGGTGGCGCTGGCAGCAGTTGAGCTGGGATTCATGCTGGGGGGCTCGGTGGTCATCGAATCGGTCTACTCGATGCAGGGGCTGGGTCAGCTCGCATGGGACGCCATCTCGCGCAACGACTATCCGGTGGTGCAAGCCGTGGTGCTCATCATCGCCATGTTCTATATCGGCCTGACCTTCCTGGCCGATGTCATCAATGCGCTGCTGGACCCGCGCATCCGTACCCGCTGATCTTGTCTGGAGACGACATGAGCGTTACCTCATCATCCACTTTGCCTGCCCCTGCCGTGTTGAGTGCGGCCTTGCCACCGCTGCCGGCGTGGCGTCGCAAGCTGCGCCGCCTGCTCGGCCATCGCGGCCTGGTGCTGGGGGCACTGTTCCTGGCCGTCATCGTGCTGGCGGCGATCTTCGCACCGCTGCTGGCGCCGCATGATCCCTTCGACCAGGATGTCACGGCGCGCCTGATCCCGCCGGTGTGGCAGGCCCAGGGCAGCTGGGAACACATCCTCGGTACCGACAAGCTGGGGCGCGACTATCTCTCGCGGCTGATCTTCGGTGCGCGCGTCTCGCTGACCATCGGCATTGCCGCCGCGCTCATCTCGGGCCTGATCGGCACCACTCTGGGCGTGCTGGCCGGTTACTTCGGCGGACGCACCGATGCCGTCATCAGCTATCTCATCACCACGCGCCTGGCCATGCCGGTGGTGCTGGTGGCGCTGGCGATGGCCTCGCTGGTCGGTGGTTCGCTGAAGGTGGTGATCGTGCTGCTGGGGCTGTTGCTGTGGGACCGCTTTGCGGTGGTCACGCGTTCGGCCACGCAGCAGTTGCGCGACGCCGAATTCATCGCGGCCGCCAAGGCCATCGGGGCTTCGACACCCTACATCCTGCTGCGCGAGATCCTGCCCAACATCATGGGTGCGCTCATCGTCGTGGCGACGCTCGAAATGGCCCACGCCATCCTGCTGGAAGCCACGCTGTCCTTCCTCGGGCTGGGCGTGCAGCCGCCCACGCCGTCGTGGGGCCTGATGGTGGCCGAGGGCAAGACCTACATGTTCTTCAAGCCCTGGGTGATCGTCATTCCAGGTGTGGCGCTGGCGCTGCTGGTGCTGGCGATCAACCTGGTCGGCGATGGCCTGCGCGATGTCAACGCGCCCGACGGCCGCAACTAACTGAGGGTTCACGCAAGGAGCACACCATGAGCATATTGCTGGACGTGAAGAACCTGAAGGTGGATCTGCCCACCGAAAACGGCATGCTGCATGCCGTGCGCGGCATCGATTTTCAGGTGCGCAAGGGAGAGATGTTGTGTCTGGTCGGCGAGTCCGGCTGCGGCAAGTCCATGACTTCGCTGGCCTTGATGGGGCTGTTGCCGCGCAAGGCGCAATGCAGTGCCGACCACATCCTCTTCGATGGCGCGGATCTCAACACCATGAGCGAACGGCAGCGCATGCAGTTGCGCGGCAAGCGCATGTCGATGATCTTCCAGGAGCCGATGACGTCGTTGAACCCCGCCTACACGCTGGGCAACCAGCTTTGCGAGGCGATGCTGCAGCAGCCGGGGGTGACGCGGGGCGAGGCGCGCGAACGTGCGCTCTACCTGCTGCACCGGACCGGCATCAGCAACGCCGAAGACCGTCTGCGCCAGTATCCGCACCAGCTCTCCGGCGGCCTGCGCCAGCGCGTGATGATCGCCATGTCGCTCATGTGCAGCCCGGACCTGATCATCGCCGATGAACCCACTACCGCACTGGACGTGACCATTCAGGCGCAGATCCTGCGCATGATCCGCGAACTGCAGCAGGAGTTCGGGACTGCCGTCATCTTCATCACACATGACCTGGGCGTGGTCTCGCGCATCGCCGATCGCGTGGCCGTGATGTATGCGGGGCAGGTGGTGGAGACCAGCGGCGTGGCGCAACTCTTCGCGCAGCCGCGCCATCCCTATACGCGCGGCTTGCTCAATTGCATCCCGGTGCGCGGCAAGACCTTGCCGGGCAGCAGGCTGCAAGCCATTCCGGGCGTGGTGCCCAGCCTGGTGGGGAAAGTCAGCGGCTGCGCCTTCCGCAATCGCTGTACTTTGGCCGACAGTGGCTGCGAGCAGGATCCGCCCATGGTGCAGCAGGGCAGCCCTGGCTTGCCGCATGAGGCGCGTTGTTTCAAGCTCGATGTGCCGGTATCGGCGATGGAGGTGGCAGCATGAACATTTCGCTGAAACCACGGCCACCGCTGGACGATATCGCGCTGGAGCTGTGCGCCTTGTCGAAGGTGTATCCGCTCAAGCGCGGGCTGTTCCAGGCACCGGGTGAACTGAAGGCGGTCGATGACGTGTCGCTGCGTCTTTATCGCGGCGAGACGCTGGGCCTGGTTGGCGAGTCCGGCTGCGGCAAGAGCACCCTGGCGAAGATGCTGCTGGGCCTGCTGGCGCCGACCTCGGGCAACGTGCTCATCAACGGCCAGGAGGTCGATCCGACCGAGCGCCGCGCGCATGCACGTCACATCCAGCCGATCTTCCAGGACCCGTATTCGTCGCTCAATCCGCGCAAGACCGTGGGCGAGATCGTCGGCTTGCCGCTGAAGCTGCATGGCATCGGCAATGCGGCCGAGCGCAATCGCCAGGTGCGCCAGATCCTCGATCTGGTGGGCATGCCGGAGCGCACCCACACGCAATATCCCAACCAGCTCTCCGGCGGCCAGCGGCAGCGGGTGGCGATTGCGCGGGCACTGATCCTGCGGCCTGACATCCTCATCTGCGACGAACCGACCTCGGCGCTGGATGTGTCGGTGCAGGCGCAGATCCTGAACCTGCTGCTGGATCTGAAGGCCGAGTTCGGGCTGACCTACCTCTTCATCAGCCACGACCTGGGCGTGGTGGAGCACCTGGTGGACCGGGTGGCCGTGATGAACAAGGGCAGCATCGTGGAATTGGCCTCACGTGAACAACTCTTCAGCGATCCCCAGCATCCGTATACCCGCATGCTGCTGGCCTCGGCGCTGACGCCCGATCCGGGCCTGGGCATTCCGGCCCTGGCCGCAGCCGCCTGAACACATGAACCAAACTGAAAAAAACCAAGGAGCAGCAGCATGAGCAGAGCACAAGCCATCGCCGGCGTACAGGCTTACTTCGACGACGGCCGTTTCATGGAAACCCTGAAGCGCCGCGTGGCCATCCGTACCGAAAGCCAGGAAGCGGCCAGCCTGCCCATCCTCTACGACTACCTGCACCAGGAGATCACGCCCTATCTGGTCACGCTGGGCTTTGACTGCGAAGTGATCGACAATCCGTTGCCGGGCGGCAGTCCCTTCCTGATCGCCGAGCGCATCGAAGAGGGGGCCGCTTTCACCTTGCTGACCTACGGGCATGGCGACGTGGTGCGCGGCTATGACAATCAATGGCGCGCCGGCCTCTCGCCGTGGGAGATCGTGGTCGAGGGCGAACGCTGGTACGGACGCGGCATCGCCGACAACAAGGCCCAGCACACCATCAACCTGGCCGCGCTGGAAGAAGTCATGAAGGTGCGCGGCGGCAAGCTCGGCTACAACGTCAAGCTGATTCTGGAAATGGGCGAGGAAACCGGTTCACCCGGCTTGAACGAAGTCTGCCGCCAGTACGCAGCGCGCCTGAAGGCCGATCTCTTCATCGCCTCCGACGGCCCGCGCGTGAATGCCCCCACGCCGACCATGTTCCTGGGCTCGCGCGGCGGCTGCAACTTTGATCTGACCTGCCACCTGCGTGACGGTGGCCATCACTCGGGCAACTGGGGCGGCCTGCTGCGCAATCCTGGCGTGCGCCTGGCCAATGCGATCGCCTGCCTGGTCGATGAACGCGGTGCCATCCGCGTGCCGGCATTGCTACCCGATGCCTTGCCGCAGAGCGTGCGCAAGGCCCTGGCCAGCGTCAAGCTGGGCGGCGGCCCCACCGATCCCGAGATCGATCCGGATTGGGGCGAGCCCGACCTCACGCCCGCCGAGCGCGTCTTCGGCTGGAATACGCTGGAAGTGCTGGCCTTCAAGACCGGCAATCCGGAGGCGCCCGTCAATGCCATTCCGGGGCGTGCCACGGCGCATTGCCAGATCCGTTTCGTGGTCGGCAGCGATGATGCGCATTTCATCGAACACATCCGCGCACATCTGGATGAGCACGGCTATGACGATGTGCAGGTGACGCTGTCGGGCGTGCAGTTTTCCGCGACCCGGCTCGATCCGGATGATGAATGGGTGCGCTGGGGCCTGGCCTCGCTGCAGGAGAGCACCGGCAAGACACCGACCTTGCTGCCCAACCTGGGGGGCTCGCTGCCCAACGATGTCTTCTCCGAGACCCTCGGCCTGCCGACGCTGTGGGTGCCGCACTCCTATCCGGCCTGCTCACAGCACGCGCCCAACGAGCATATACTGGCCAGCGTGTCGCGCGAGTCGCTGCAGCTGATGGCGGGCCTGTTCTGGGACCTGGCCGAGCAGGGCCGCGATGTGCTGGCGCGCCGCCCATCCCCCACGGAGAAACAATGAGTCACCCGCATGAACACGCCCTGTGCGAGGTCGCCGACCTGCACGATATCCACGACGAAATCACCGGCATCCGCCGCCATCTGCACCAGCATCCCGAACTGTCCTTCGAGGAAGTCGATACCGCCGCCCTGGTCGCTTCGCGCCTGGAAGAGTGGGGCTATGCCGTCACCCGCCACATCGGCGGCAATGGCCTGGTCGCCACCCTCAAAGCCGGCACCA
>JGI24891J29808_1000756_pt1 | contig 11493 bp, 10 predicted proteins | sample FreactcultuFSWF8_FD_29808 | JGI IMG/M metagenome (IMG submission 29808) | reverse complement strand
GAACAAATGGAACCAACGCTTATGATGCAGGTGGTGGTGGTGGTATGTATGCCAATGGTGTTATTGGAACAGGTGCAAATCTTCGCACGACAGTAAGTAGCGCACAGTCTGGCGGCGGCGGTGGCGCATTTATGTATGGCGCTATCGGTGGTGGTGTTCAAAATGAAGGAACTTATAGTGCTGGTATAAGTGCTGGTGGTTTTGGCGGTGGCGGTGGATCAAGTCCCATCGCAGGCGGCGGTGGTGGTGGATATAGCGGCGGCGCAGGAACATATGGGGTGTTATCAACTGGCATAGATGCTGGCGGCGGTGGCGGCAGTTACCTTGATGCAAGTGCCGCTAACGTTTCAACCAGTGATGGAATGTATAATAATACAAGCACGTTTAATGGAAGTAGCATATCAAATCTTGCCATATACAATTATGGACACGGCTACGTCGCTGTTACACGAATTGCTTAATTAAATATTTTTGGAAGATAATAATGGTAGCATTTGTAATAGGCAGCGGTTATACTATTGGAAGTGGATGGTCAATAACATCTTCTGGTTTAATAACTAATGGATTATTGTTTAACCTTGATATGCAAAATTATACAAGTGGAACTACTTGGCTTGATACCAGTGGTAATAATAACAATTTTACTTTTGCAGCAACGCCTACTGTGGCTAATAGTGGAACCTCTGCTGCTTATTGGAATAATAATACAGGCAGTAATTATGCTACTGCAACTGGTGGTGCAATATTTGGTGCTGTTGCAAATTATAGTAAAGGCATTGTTGTTCGTGGCAATGGATCAAGTTTTGGAACAGGAAATCTTATAAGCAGCACTGGTAACGAAGCATGGTATTTTAATGGTAGCAATGTGCTGTATGGTGGAAACAACAATGGTGATGGTGTTGCATCAACTGCCCAAACTAGTGGCAGTGAAGCCTATAATGTGTGGTATTATCTTAGTATGACATTTATTACTGGAACAGGATGGCAATTTTATGTCAATGGCAGTCCAGTTACTACTTCTAGTGGTTCAACTGTTGGAAAAGTAGCAAGCACTCCGCAAATTGGTGCTTTTTCTGGCAGTTATAATTTTTCAGGAAGTATTGCAGTGGCGCATGTTTATACCAGAGCACTTACGGCAGCAGAACATCTATCAAATTATAACTATTATACCACAAGATATAGTGGTTCTACTCCTGCTTAACATAAATATCTTTGTCGTTTAAAGAATGCGGTTATAGCCAGCCGACTGACCTAGAACGTCATTACAGGAGAATAAAAATGGCTAAGTTTAAAATTGAAAAAACAAATACAGTTAATCAATATTTTGATGCAACTAATGTGATTGGCGGAACTGGCGGTTTAGCTAGTGCTCTTACTCCAACTGTTGTTGCTCCAAATGTTTATGTTCCATATGGAACAGCGGGTGCAACAGGCAGCATCATTCGTCAAAAAGGTCGTCATAAGTTCCTTGTTGCAGATTCTACTGCAATTCAGGATGAAAACATTCGTGCAGGCAATGGTAATGCTTATATTATCACTAGTCCTGGCAATACAAACTGGGCAGCTTTTGGTGGTCCAGCATCAGCACCTACTGCTGGTGATATTTTCACTCCGCTTGTTAGCCTTCCAAGTCTTACAACTAATGGTGTTGTTAATCTATTGGGCGTTTGTGCATTACAAAATGTTCCAGCAGCAAATCTTGCAGCATATGGTTCAGGAAACATGAGTCTTCCATTCAACACTGCAAACTTAAAGTATGCTAACCTAACTGCAACAGTTAACAATTCTACTCCAACTACCTTTGCTTATCTAACATTTGCCGCTGCAAACGTTTCTGGTGTCACAACACCTACAACTGGCAGCTTCATTACTGGAACTGGTTTAAGTGGCAATGTGACTATTGCAACTATTTCAACCGCTGGTGGTCTATCAAATGCTAACGTGTCATTTGGTAGCCAAACTGTAAGCAATGTATCAAATACTAGTATGAATACTACACTATTTGCTCGTAGACTTACTAACAAGTTTGTGTTTGACTTTAATCTAAACAAGTATCAGTGGTCATTTAATGCTCCAACTGCTACTACTGTTCAGATGCAAGGCGCATAAGTTAATAAAGATACTGACTACAATAGCAGCCTTCGGGCTGCTATTTTTTTATATAATGTCCTTCGTATAAATATTTGGTAGGAAATTTTAAATGACTAGTATTAAGCGTGTTACAAATACAAGTGGTGGTGTAGGTGGTTATTCAATCATTGCAGACCCAGTTTATATCTATGGTAATTTATATGTTACTGGTAACACTAACACCACTTCAACCAATGATCTTGCAATTACTAATAATTCTATCATCCTCAATGCTGGATTAAGTGGCGCAAATGCTCCTAATCCACAGGGTGCAAATATTACAGTTGATCGTGGAACTTCTCCAAATGTTACTATTCAATGGAGTGAAACACTTGGTTATTGGCAATTGACCAATGACGGAACAACTTATGGAAAAATTTCAACAACTAGCGGTGGATCAACTCCTGCTGCTGGTTACAATGCCAGCGTTCAATTTAATAGCGCAAATCTTCTTGCCGCTAGTAACAGTTTTACATTTGGTAGTGGCAATTTAAGTGTATTTGGAACTAATATTGGTAATGGCAATGTTTATGCAACTGGAACTGGACAAGATTTATCATTTTTTGCTCCAAACGGAACAGTTTATGTTAACAGCACTTTAAAATTATCATACCAAAATACTGCTCCAACAAACATAGCAAGCACTACGCAAATATTTGCAAATACAGTAGGAAGTGGAAACACTGGTTTGTTCGTGGTAAATAGTAATACAACAGATGAATTGATTAGCAAGAATCGTGCCATTGGTATGAGTTTGCTGTTATCGTATTAAGGAATAAAAATGGCAATCGTAAATGCAAATCTAGGAACATCAGCAACAGCAATTTATACTAGCACAGGCAACACTGTTGTTAGCTTGCTTTATTTCTGTAATTTTAGTGGTAGCACAAAAACTGTAAATCTTTATATGGTGCCAGCAGCACAAAGCGGCGTTGGTGCACAAACATACAATCAAATTTACAACAACTATTCAATTACTTCAAGTGATACATTAGTTGTAAACCAAGAAAAAGTAGTATTAGGTAATGGCGATGCTCTTTATGCAAATGCCAATGCTTCTACTGCAATAACTGCAACCGTAGGATATTTTGCACTCTAATGGCTACATTACTCAAAAATGCAAAATTACAATCTGGAAGCACCGCAATTCAGTTACCGCTTGGTGCAACAGCAGATCGCCCTCTAAATCCAGTTAACGGACAAATTCGTTATAATACTGATTTACAGCGTTTTGAAATCTATTATAATGCTTGGCAAAGCATTGCTATTCTTGGTAATGTTACCATTTATAAAGATTCATTCACTGGTGACGGCGTTCAAACACAATTTACATTAAGTTATGTTCCGCCAGATCAAAACAGTATTCTTGTATTTGTTGGAAACGTTCAACAAAATCCAGGCGATGCTTTTACACTTGCGGGTTCAGTAATTACATTTGCTAACCCTCCTCCTGCAACTTATAGTGTTGTTGTTTTCCATAAGTTTAATTCAACCGACGCTAATTAAAATATACCTAAATATCTTATAAGGTATCATAAATGGCTGTAATCGGTAAAATCGGCGGAAATATGCTCAAAGATAATCTTCTACGTTTCAACGTAGATTTGATTATTGATGGCAATTTAATGTATTATGATACTAACAATCGTCGTGTTGGCATTAATAACAACCTACCTGGCAATTCTCTAAGTGTAAATGGAACTACTACTTTAAGTAATATTTTCATAAGTGGCAATACTATTGCCGCTACTACTGGAAATTTATTTCTTTACAGTTATGCTGGCAATATTGATGTTTCTAATTTAAGAATTGGAAATTTAGCAACACCAATTTATGCAACAGATGCAGCTACAAAATCATATGTTGATACACAGATTGCAACAGATGTTATTGGTAATTCTATTCCTCTTGGTTTAAATTCGTCTGGACAATTAGTAAGTAATGCAGTCACACTGACAACTTCAACTTTCGTAACAGATGGTATCGCAAAATTGAATCAGGTATTAGGCAAACTTGTTCCCCCATCACCAGGTAATTTTCCTAATAGTGGTGCATTAAGTTTAAGTGGATTATCTACACTAGGTCGTATGACTAACTTTACTCAAACTGATAATAGCGGTTGGGGTAATTTAAGTGTGAGTGCTGGCACAAGTATAACAAATGGTATTAGAACAACTTCTATGACCACCAATACTTTCTCTCGTCAAGGACCAGGTGATAGTGGTAATGTTCAAGTTATAGTTAATGGTGTTGCTACTGGTTATCATATTATGGCACCAGGCAACAACAATAATGGAACATATGGTCAACTTATTATTACGCTAAACCAAGATTATAGTGTATTAAGTGGCGGTAGTGGCGGATTCTGGAGTAGTTTTTCTGCACAAGGAAGTGGTGCAAATGCCTCTGCTGGATGGAATCAAGTATATCTTACTGATAGTGCTGGTGCAAATACTAATGCTGTAAGTTGGTATTATGATAATAACACTGTCGGTGCACCAACTTATAGTAATACAGCCCTTGCACTCACTACGAATAGTTCAACATTTAGTTCTACCGTTCCTCATCTTAATAGCAGTTCTGCTTGGAGATTGACTGGCAATGTTGCAAAATTAAGTGGTGATACTTATTATAGCAGTGACACATTTATAACGGGATCGGCAGGTGGAGCAATCGCTATTCCAAGCAGTGTAACTTATACACAGGCTGGCGTTACCACCCCTCTTTCTCGCAATGCTTATGTTAGTAGTGGCAGCGCATATTTCTTAACAACTGCAAGTGGCGCTGCTGGATTTGGCAATAGTTCTGCTGGTCCAAGCATGACTGTGTATAACAGTTATAGCAGCAATACATTTTCTTATTCGCCTGGTGTTTATGTTCTTTATAAAACTGGAACAAGTAATACGATGGAAGAAACCAGTATTACTGTTGGAACTGTTGGAACAGGTAGCGGCAATGGTTATCGTATTACAAATCCAGGTTCAACTGATACTCCATCATATACAGGTAGTGAATCTGCTTTTAACAGTCAAACTGGACCATTCTATACATATGATGCTACGATTGTTGCAAATGCTCTTAAATGGGATCAAACAAATTATAGTTCAGGTTCATTCTTACCAGTTGGTCCAAACCTAAGCGGACAGGCAACAAATCAATATTTTACATTTAAATTTGTTCGTAGTGCTGTTAGTAAATTTGATATTACATTTACTGGAACTATTGCTGGTCTTTGGGTTGCATTGCCTGGTTCAACATTGGATAACACAAGTTCATTAAATGGTTGGTTAGATTTAAGTATTGCCTATGGCGGTAGTGGTAAACCAGGTGCAAATACAGGTGCTGGTGGTAACGGAAGTAATGGTGCATCATTAGGCGGAACTGCTCCTCTTAATAGCGCACAATCAAATAAAGCAATAACTGCAACATTTGGAACAGAAAGTAGCACTAATAGCACTGGTAATGAAATCTATGTTCGTATTAAACTTACAAGCGGTCAAAGCGTGACCTCTCTTAGCATAGGAGCACCGTCACACTAATGACTATCAGTGATACACAGAAAACCGACTATCTTTGGAAAAAAGTTGGATTTAGCGCCAGTAAAACAGATTGGGGCAATATTAAAAGTGCAAGTAATGAAAGTATTGCAAGTCCACTTGTTTTGCGCGGTGACACTATTTGGCAACAAAGTAGCGCCATTCCATCAGTTGTTCCATCAGCAAATGCTGGTATAGTTGGTGTTTATAATGATACTAATTCTAGCACTATTCAAACAACAAATGATGGCACATCATCTACAAATAGAACTTGGTTAACTGGACTTACAAACTGGATTGACCCAAGTTTTGGTTCAACCTATCAAGCAAAAGTATATCTTGCAACAACTGGAACAAATAATCCGCAAACAAGTGGCGTTCAGTTATTTGCTGATGGAACTGGTAACAATGATGAATGGTTCTTTGATTATAGCAGTGGTGTTTTAAATTTTATCGGCAATAACTTGCCTTCACAATCGTTTACTGGTAAAAGCATTTTTATAAGTGGCGCAAGATATACTGGTCAAACTGGTTTATCAAATTTTGTATTGCCTATTACTTTTAGTAATACTACCATTTTTAATGGCATGTCATATGCCAATAATTTCCAAGCCAACGGCAATGTTCAAGTTGGTGGCAACCTAACAGTTACTGGAAATATTAATAATATTCTTGCCAATGTTTATACTCAAGGCGGTATTTTCTATGGTGCGCCAGTTACTGGTATGAACGCATTATATGCTGGTCAATCTAATTTTACTCCGCTGGCAAACACAATTGTTCAAATTAGTGGAAATATTAATAACTTTGCTCAGACAAATGCTCAAAACAGCAATAGTGGTGTGCAAGCATCTACCGATTATGTAGCAACCGCAAATAATGGAAACCAAAACGATACCTATATTGATATGGGTATTAATAGTAGTGGATATAATCAACCTGCGTTTAGCTTAACAATGCCAAATGATGGCTATCTTTATGTTGCTGGCAATACAGTAACTGGTGGTGGTAATCTTATTTTAAGCACTACTACTCTTAATGACATTATATTTTCTCTTGGAGGTACAACTACTGCAAATGAATTTGCTCGCATGAGAGCAAATACAAATAGTTTTGTTATTAGTAGTACAACGCAAGCAGCAAATGTTACAAGCGGATCATTTTTTACATTAGGTGGTGCTGGTATCAGTGGTAATCTTTATGCTGGCAATATATCTACTCTTGGCAATATTACTGCGTATAGATATTACGGCGATGGAAGCCAGTTAACTGGCATGGATCAATATGGCAATGCTCAGGTTGCTGCTTATCTTCCAGTATATGGTGGAAATATTTCTGCTTACAATGTAAATGCCAATCTTATTACAAACAACATTTATGCTACAAGTTATAATCCAAATATCAATATTGATCCTTCTTATCAGGGAATAGTTGCGGTCAACAGTAATAGTGCTGTTCTTATGCCAATTGGAAATACTTCAAATTATCCATCATATTCAATTGCTGGTATGATGCGTTGGAATACTGATCTTGGATATATGGAAGTATATAACGGAACTCAGTGGACTGGTATTGAAACTGGTAGTGGTGGTCTTGTTACTAGCGATATCTTTACTGGCAATGGTTCACAAACACAGTTTACATTAAGTCAAAATAATACTACACAAGGTACACTTGTTAGTATTAACGGTGTTTTGCAAATTCCAACAATGTCTTATAGTGTTAGTGGGAATGTATTAATTCTTACTGAACCACCATTATCAACTGATGTTGTTGAAGCCCGAAGTGTTTCTGCAATTTCTCAAGTAGCCGCTATTAAGAATGGTAATGCAGAATTATTAACAACTACGATTAATGGTGTTCCTACTGTTCAAACATTGATCAGTGCTATTCCAGAATTTTCTGTTGATAATGCTAATACTAATGTTTATAATACTTTGCAATTAGGCAATGCCATCGTTGCTAATGTTAACCCAACAACAGTCAATAATACTACACTAGCACTTGATAGTTTTAGCACAAATCTTTATAGAACTGCAAAATATATTGTAAGTGCAAGTAATACTGGAAGTGGATATTATCAAAGTCTTGAAGCTATCGTAACACAAAGTGGTTCAACTGCAAATATTATAGTAACAGCTAATGGAATTATTGGTTCAAGTATTGTAACCTTAACTGCGAACGTAAGTGGTGGTCTAGCAAAACTGTGGGGAACCACCACAACAAGTGGAAATAACATCAAAATTATTCAAACTTACATCCCAGTTTAATATCTGGTTAATACTGCATAAATATTCCTAACGGAGCCGCATTTATGTCATATACCATTACACACGCAAATGGTGCTAATTCTATCGTTATTGCCGATGGAACAGTAGATACAAGCACAAGCATAGCACTTGTTGGTAAGAATACCGCAAACTATGGTCAATACTTAGACCAGAACTTCCTTAACATGTTGGAAAACTTTGCAAATGGTAGTCAACCAACTAATCCAATCGTTGGTCAAATTTGGTACAACACCACAAAAGGTGGTTTACAGGTTTATAATGGTGCTGTATTTAAAAATATTGCAAGTGCTACAAGCAGTGCAACGCCTCCAACTGGCGCAGTTCAAGGCGACTTATGGTGGAATACGGCAAATCAACAACTTGAAGTTTATAGTGGAACAGGTTGGGTTGTTGTTGGTCCTCTTGGTGGCGCTGGTCAGGTAGTAAGTGAAAATATTTCTGATGGTACTAATACTCACAGTATTATCTCTATGCAGATCAATAATATTCGTTATGCTATTTTGAGTAAAGACGCAACATTTACACCAGCAACAACTATTCCAGGTTTTAGTACTATTAATCCAGGTTTTAATATTGCTTCTACTGCATATGTTAGTAATAACAAATTTTGGGGACAAGCAAGCGACAGTGCTGCACTTAACGGTGTTAGCGGTAGTTCATTTATGCGCAGTGACCAAAATACTTCTACCAGTGGTATTTTAAGTGTCACAAACAATAGTGGTATTAATATTGGTTCAAGTGGATATGGTTCTTTTAATGTATCTGGATATGAAGTTCGTATAGAAAATACAACTCCTAATGGAATTATTCGTCTTCGCACTCGCAATGGCAGTAATGCGGTAACAGATGCACTTGATATTCTTGCAAACGCAGATGTTCAAATCAATGGTAACTTATTTGTTCTTGGCAATCTTGATGTTACAACAAGCAATGAAACTACTATTATCAGCGGTTCACAATCTGCTTACAATACAACAAGCGGTGCTCTTCAAGTAGTTGGTGGCGTTGGTATTGGTGGCGATATTATTGTCGGCGGACCAACTAACGCATTTACTGGAAATGTTTATGTTGGTAACCTAATTGCCAATGGAAGTGCTAATAACGGAAATGTTTATGCAAATTATGTAAACGCAGGAAATATTGGTAATGCTGGTGCCGTATTAACTGGCACTATCAGCACTGCTAGCCAAACAAATATTACAACAATTGGAACACTTACTGCACTTGCTGTTAGTGGTTCTGCTGGTTTTACTGGTGGAACTGTTACATTTAATCCAACGAGCACTTATAAAGTTATTATGGGCAATGTTGGAAATGTTCAAATTGCGGGCGGTTCAAGCGGACAAGTTCTAACAACTGATGGAAGTTCAAACCTAAGTTGGTATACAATTCCAACTCCAGTTAGTGGTGGAGCAACTGCTGGTCAGCTTGCAATTTATACAAGTGCTACAAATCTTTCTGGTAACACTGGTGTAACATATAATAGTGCCAATCTTGTTGTTTCTGGTGGTATTACTGCTACAGCAGATATCGTAGCTTTTTATTCTGACCAACGACTTAAAACAGATATTGCTCCTATTCCTAATGCGCTACAAAAAGTTAATGCTATTAACGGCGTAACTTATCATACTAATGAAGTTGCTGCTGCGCTAGGTATTGGCGATGACAATGAGCATGTTGGTGTTCTTGCACAAGAAATTCAGGCCGTTCTGCCACAGGTTATTAAAGCTGCTCCATTTGACTTAGATGAAAACGGTCAAAGCAAGAGCGGTGAAAATTACTTAACGGTTCAGTATGATAAGATCATTCCTCTATTAATTCAGGCAATCAAGGAATTGAGTGCAGAAGTGGAAGCATTGAAAGCAAAGGGATAATTAAATGACCTTTGTTCCAAATAGTGGACCAGTAAATACAACTCAAATTAACGCAGCTTTTGGGCTTGGTGAAGATATTAATCTTTACAAAGGAGTTCAATGGTTTTATCCTGGCAATCTTACTACTGGATTTTTTAGTACAAATACTATAAAAATGAGTGATTTCTTTGGCAAACAAGGAACCGATCCTTCTACTACTGGTTCTTTTTTTGCTAACGCCGTTTCTGGAAATGCTGGAAATTTTTCAGTCCCTCTTTATAGAAATACTTTAAAGATAGAAGTATGGGGCGGCGGCGGAAGCGGTGGCGGTGGCAATGGCGGCAACGGACAAAAAGGTGGCGATAGTAGTATGTTAGGAGTTACCGCTGGTGGCGGAGATGGCGGCAAAGCTGGCAAAATTCCCGAACCTCCTCCTCCTGTTTGCACGAGTACTGGTCCTTGTAGTCGCGGAGGTCGGTGTAATGCATGTGTTTCTGCTCCATACAGAGCAACTTCTGGTCCAGAGGTTGGAACATGTACGTCCACGAAATGTTCGCCAACCAATGGACCAGCGCCAGGACAGACTAAATGCGTTGGCGGTGTTTCGGTTACCAATACTTAAAGGATAAAAAATGACAGAAGGTGTAGGTGGCAGTGGTGGAACAATAAATGCAAATGCTAAACCAAGCATTGCAAACCCTGTTACATTTATATTCTTAAATGGAAATAGTGGCGCAACTGGTTCTACCGCAAACACATATAGCTACTCAAATGCAAATGTTGGATATGGTGGCGGCGGTACTCTTGTAATTAATGGTGATGGCGGCGCAAAAGGTGGTGCTGGTGGCGCTGGTGCTTATTTTGAAATCATTTATAATGGTGGGCAAATTCCATATGGTGCTAATTTATCTTATATTTTAGGAAATGCTGGCGTTGGTGTTGGAACATCTGGTGGACCAGGTGGTATTAAGATTACTTGGAGTTAATTAAGTGACCATAGGTTTAACTGGCAAAGTTGCCCTCAATGCAAATATCAATGCTGAATTTCATCGTGGCAATCTCATGTCTTCTTATCGTGGAGTAAAATACTATAAACCATCTACCACTACAATTGGATATTTTGATAGTACTAATCTAAATTTTAGCGAATTTCGTGGAACACAAAATGGTATTTCTATTAACATAACAATCGCTGCTGATACGCAAAATTATGTTTTATCTCCATCAAATGCAAGTGTTAGTCCAACATATGTTTCTGGTTTTACATCAATAACTGTCACTATCAACAGTGGAATTTATGTCGGAAGTTCTTCTACTGGAACATATGCATTTACGGTTTCTGGATTTGCATCTGGCGACACAATTAATATTATTAATAATGGTTTCATTATTGGAGCAGGCGGCGCAGGCGGAGCAAGTCATAGCAATGCTTCTGGTAGCCCAGGAAATGCTGGCGGAAATGCATTAAATTTGTCATATGCTACCTATATTACTAATAATGGAACTATTGCTGGCGGCGGTGGTGGCGGTGGTGCTGCTGATGGCGGAACAACATATGGCAGTTGTTTGGGCGGTGGCAGTAGTTATACTGGTCAAGGCGGCGGTGGTGGTGCTGGCTATACAGTGGGCGCGGGTGGTAGTGGTTCTCCAAGTGGAAGTGCAGGCACAAGAACCGCTGGTGGT
>JGI24891J29808_1000753_pt1 | contig 11556 bp, 13 predicted proteins | sample FreactcultuFSWF8_FD_29808 | JGI IMG/M metagenome (IMG submission 29808) | reverse complement strand
GCGGTACTTCCGAGTATCTGGCGACCGATGCGCTCGCCGCCGGCCTGCTTCACTTCTTTATCAAGTTTATTGACTAATGTTTGAGCGGTGTTTAGATCTTTTAGAGCTGTAAGCCCATGTTTACTGCTTTCGTGTTTGTAACGTTGTAACAATAGCCACACGTAGGCTTTAGCTTGCTTGGGTGTACCCACTTTCTTAGGGTCTATTCCTAGCTGAGGAAGAACCATGGATAACAGCGTAGCATACTGATCCAAATCACGTTCTTTTTTAATAGTCTGGTTATTGATACCAAAGCTGTTACTAAGCAATGTAATAATTGACTCATCGCTCATTTTTTCTATGGCAGTGCCGCTCATTTTTTGTTCAGCGGCAAAGACTCCAAGATAATCTGTTCCCAATTGTTGAGCCATTAAAGCAGTGCCAAGTTGTGTTCCCATAAGTTCATTACCAGTCATACCCGCAGCTTGTGCAATGAAATTTCCAGCACCAAATTGAGCAGAGAATACACCAATCCCCGCCGCCGCGCTTGAGTTCGCTCCGTATAAGGAAGCTTGTTGCATTCCTTGTAGATANGCTTGTTGTGCATACTGAGAACTGGTTTGAGTTGTGTTAATTAAGTTAGCAACACGACCNTAGTAANTGGACGTATCGTTCTGGTTTACACCAACAGACAAGCCACCACCAATCATTTGCATGGTTTGATTTTGGCTTAATCCGTATTGCTGTTTAAACTGAGATGCTATGCCCATGTACTGATTAACATTATTGCCTCTAAAACCAAGTGCGTAAGCGTTATTGCGGGAGGCAGCAATATCAGAGAAACTATAGAATGGGTTTAAATCGAATCCTGAGGAAATAAAGTCCGTCAAAGCGTTGCCCGCAGTTTGGGCATAATTAACTTTACCCATTAATTGACCCTGCTGCTGAGCATATTGTGCGAGTGGTCTAATAAACTTAGTAACATCGTGCAGCATATTGTATGCTTCTATGCCAACGTTAAGGTAGCCAGCAGATTTCATTACGGCTGCGCCAATTCCTNNTTCCATNTGACNAAGNATTTTATCCACNGTTTTCATAGTCTTGGCTTCTGTATCGCTGAATTGATCTTTAGGGGAGTATATAGGGTTGCCATACTGATCGAAAAGCCCAGTAGGCTCTACATTTTCTCTTTGTGCAGCCNTAATAGATTTTGGATCAATCCCATTTAGTGACAAAATCTTTGTAAATTGCTTATTAAAATAACCACCTAGGCCAGTTGTACCCAGCGTGTCGTCTAATTTATTCCGCATGGTTCCGTAAGCAATTTCAGCAGATCTACCTTCACGACCAATAGGTATGCGTTTTTCTATATTAGGATAATCTTGTTCGAGTTGCCTTCTGCGAGCAGTGCTAGCTGGCCTCTTGTTCACTCCATCACCGATGGGTGGTCCTGAGACTTGGCCTTTGGTAAGAATATCCTCATCTTCATCTTCATTACTTTTTTTATTTTTTTTATTTTTTTCAGCTCCAAAGAAACCACGTAATTTGATATGTGGTAATTCGATATTGTCGATTTGTTCAAACTTGTTATCTAAATTGTTTCCCATATAAGAGAAATCTTCGCTAGCGGTGGGAGCATTACCACTCATAATGTTTTGAATCGGCGCACCAGCAAGACCTAGTACGCTCATGGCCTGGCCAATATTGCCGCCCATACCTTTAACAGAAGAAATAATCTCGTTAATAGCGGTTAAGTTATTACTAAGGAGAGACTGGTTACCTTGAATAAGGGTAGAAGTAATCTCCAGAATAGACTTCATTTTTTCTACTTGGTCAACACTACCAGTAAAGAATTCTTTAATTTGAGAAGCTTTTCCAATGGTATCTACAAGGGCGTCATTGAATGCTTTGATGTCATCTCGGGAGTCTTTAACTACTCCTGCAACCTGTTCCAAACCTTCGAGTACGGGACCCGTGTTATTTGGAAACTCTAGATTTACTTCATAAGAACCATTATTGTCTGGAGCCATCAGCCTTCTCCGATCTCGTCTACATCTATGCCGCCCAGAAGGTTAATAAAATTAAAGTTTTTAGCAAATTCTTCATTTGCTGCCTTTTCTTCTGGGGTAATATCAAGCTGCTTTTGTATATCAGCCAAAGTATCCATGAGTTCGTCGAGCTCTTCAGCACTCTCTGGAGCCAACCATTGGACTCCGGTAGTGCCGTTGGAGGCATCAGCTTCCTTATTTTTCATGTATTCTTGATAAATTTGAGGGTTATTTATAAACAAATCGCGTTCGAATAACTCTTCTTCAGCTTTATCATCTTTATTCTTTTTATGAAAAAGAAAGATTGAATACATTATTTCTTGTAATTCATTGAGGTTATTCTGTGTTAGAATTCCCTTTTCATAGGCAGATTCTGCCTTATCAATGACATACTGATCTAATTCCCACCTTTTGGGGTATCAGATTCCTCTTCGGTTTTCTCGAATACACTCTCAATAGCGAATGGATCAAGAATGCCCAACTCTTGCAGCACAAAAATAACTCTGTTTTCAAGTGCTTCAATTTCATTGTAAAGAATGTCTACGACAGAATCGTACCAATTATTTACAACGTACTCATACTTTTGTCTAATAATATTAATGTTTTTGTTGCTAGGAATTAAATCCCTACCATCTACGCTAACTAAACCAGCGGCAACAACTGCTGCCTTGTAAGCACGGCCATAACCGATGCTCTCCATGAATGGCTTAGTAAGCAAGCTAATTTCTAACTTTTCATTCACAGTTAGAGTTCTAACTACAAACTTGTGGAATGGGATGCGTGTAATCTCGCGTTGAAGATAGCCAATGAACAGCAATCCTTCAAATTCATCTTTCCAAGAATCTGGGAAAGTGTTAATGTCTTGATTATCATCTTGGATAGGACCATCAAAAGTCAATCCATCGTTATTAATCGTTGTCACAATCTTCCTTAATGGTCTAGGGTCCCCCCGAAGGGGGACCTACCCTAGCATACTATGTTAGTACTAAATTAGTACTAGTTCTTGTTCAAAAAACGAACGTATGGTTGCTTTACGCGACGGCTACGTAGCTCAACAACTGCATAGTACTGACCGTTGGTACCGCTGACAGCAGCAGTTTGGGTCGTACCGATTACGTTGTTAGCAAGTGCAGAACCAGTCACAATACCAGCAGATGAAACTGAGGTAGTGGTGTTGGAAGGCACTTGAGTAAGACCAGCATTGCTACCTGAAGCCACGGCAACAGTTGAACCAGCAGCAGTACCGCTAGCGACCACTACAGATGGGCAAACACCAGTAATTTGCAGCCAACCGAAGCTACCTGAGGCAATACCTGAGGTACTGATAACAACACCTGCGAAGGCACCTTGCTTGGTACCAACCGTAGTAACGGCACCGTTGACACCGGTAATGGTGGTGTTAGCACTGATAACGTATGGGGTGTTCTGTCCATCAACGCGAACCTGGTAAGTGATACCACTTGCGGTTGAGATGTAACGGTTGTTTTCGTCATACCAAACGGTAGCCCAGCCACCGGAGATGGTTGAAGCAGTTCCGTTGTAAGCAAGCGTATAACGTGCTCCGTCAGGACCAGTAATAGTCTGGTTTGCAGCAGAACCACTTAAAGTAGCCTGAGGAAGACCGATTCCGCCACCGGTACCAGCGGTTCCACCTGCGTCAAAACCTTGAGCAGCAAAGCCAGCTAGTGACACCGTGCTGAGGTTAGGACCAGTGAGGGTTAGGTAGTTGAAGAAGTTCTGACCGCTACCAGCAGCCATCAAGTTTACACCTGAGGAAGACTGAGCAGGAACGAAGCTACCAGTAGTGGTAGAGTCGCCATTGACAGAGACAACTGTAATGACGTTTTGACGTGCACCAAGACTGATCTTGGAGAACGTTTCAGCGTCAACAACATATTGAATGCCAGGTAGCATCTTGCGGTGGTCAGGAAGAAGAGCCTGTCCGATACCTGGCTGCAATTGGATAATAAATGAACGTGCAGACATTTTAGTTTATACCTTTCTTAAGACAGCAGTTCTTTTCTGGAACGATACATAATTGTGATCGTCTTTGGGATTGTCATAGTGTTAATCTGGATTAACTCATCAATTGCTACGTTATATACGATGCAACCCTGATAAACAATTTTACGTTGTGTACCGTCTGGCTTGTTGATGATCTTGACGCACTGGATTTCTCCCTGAGCAAGCTGTGCCTTGAAAACATCAAGGAGGTCACTTGCAGTAGCAAAGTTGTTACCCAGTTGTGCCCAAACTTCAGAGTTCCATTGTTCCAGGAACGTGATTTGGAGCATCCCAGCTTGCAAAGCAATTGGAATAGCGATTTCAATTGGATATGGTGAATCCAAAGGTTGAATTGGTGTTGGCGTGTTAACAGGCTGCGGAGCAGTTTCCTGAATAGCCTGAGCGTAGATCAAAGGTTGACCGTTGTAAACAAACGCGGTATACCCTCCACCTACACGGAAAGTTGACTTTGCCATATATTCTCCTAGTAAGCTACGAAGTTGCTCTGCGTATTACCGTAAACAACTTGACCAGTAGTCGTATTCAGGCTGAGAGTCACCTGGATGTAGTTGATTGGGTAGGTTGGTGCGTACTGGAACGTTACGTTAACCGTAGTCGGGTTAGCTTGGTTCACAGATAGCGAAAGGTTCTGATAACTTTGGATCAAACCGTTGCTGACAGCATTGGTCAATGAGCCTTGTACAGTACCAAGAACAGCAGCTGTAGTATTCTTAGTCAATGGGCCACCGACAAGGTAGCTGTTCTCAAGGTCTTTCTTAACATTGTTAGCAAGACGGTCACCAACTGCGTTGATGGAGATTTCTTGGGTAATCCAGTTCTGTACGTTAGTAGTCAAACCGTGTAGAATCCAGAAGTTACCATCTCGCTTTTGACGAACAGTAAGAATACCGTAAGGCAAGTAGTTAGATTGTGCATCGATCAAACTAATCTGGTTGGGGATGCCGGTAAATCCATTGATTTGCTTATTAGTAACTGGGACCATAACGTCGGTTTGTCCAACGAATGTACCAGCTACCGCAGCAGCGAGGTAATATCCAGGGATGTTGAAGTTGACATTGGTCAAACCAGTATTGCTGTTAAGACCTGGATTGTAAGTCAAAGATCCTGGGTAAACAAGAGAAACTCTTGTACCAGCAGCACTTGAACCGAATCCAGAGGCTAATGCTTGGAGACCTGAAGTAGTAACCTGATTAGAAGTTCCGTCAACACCGACGAATGCACGCTGGTAAATTCCAGAACCGCTTTGAGTGGTGAGGTAAGTAGAGATACCGCTGGCAACAGAGTTACCTACATAAGGCAAAACACCAGTACCACTGGAACTAATGAATCCGTACAATGGCACAACAACGTCAACACCAATGAAGTTAACCAAGTAGGTTGGGTCATTTGAGGTATAGGTACCGCTAACTGGATTGAAAGTTCTCAACCAGTCGGTTGTGCTAGCAGCGGCTCCATAGGTACCACTACCGGTTACAGCACCAGTAATAGTAGAAACTCGAGCTACAGGAAGAATGCTTACAGTACTTGCACCATTTTGGAATGCAAGGTAAGAAGCAAGAGTGGCAGGGCTAGTAATTGTGTTGCCGCTGACTGCTGCACCAAGAACATTGTTTACTTGGTTGAAGCTGGTATAAGTACCATAAGCACCCCAGTAGTTACCGTAAGTAATCGTTACACTACCGCTAGGTAGAATAGCAACACCGCTTCCAGAAATATTGGTAGTAGTCAAAAAGCTGAATGCGCTTCCGCTAGGAGTGGAAACGGTGAAGTCTCTTCCATAAGCACCAGTAATAGTGGTGGATCCGCTCACCCAAGTTACGGTAAAACCTGCAAAATTAGCATAGAATCCGGTACTTGTAGTGTTAACTAGGGGGGTGCTGAGTTGACCGATGGTTATACCGCTGGCAGGGGTTACGCCAACGAAGTTGTCGGTGAACGTGCTAGCTACAGCCTGGTCGGTAACAATAGCAATATTAAGATTGGTAGGGTTGACAGAAGAAAGGGCGTTACCAGATTGGGTAACATAGACTCCTGGGACCTGATAGTTTGGGATAGGCATACAATCTCCTTCAATTCTTTGTGCAATATGAACGTAGTTTTACAATGTTTCTTTTTAATAATTAGCATGGGTATAAATCACTGGAACCATAGTCCCACTGACTGCAATACCAGAAATTGGCACAACTGAGTAATCGTACTTGGTCTCGTAGAAGTCCCCAATGCAGTTAATCCGTATGCTGGCCTCATAAGTCAGCTCCTCGGGGCTCCATGGCGTACCCGCACTGATTGAGTCTCCCAGAGGGGTAAACGTGTCTGGCAAAATTGTCATTCCCACAAGATCGTTGTTGAGGATGCTAGTGTAGAAAGCATTGCTAGCGGGGCTACCCTGCCCCATCAAGACTAGGTTGGTTAAGCTATCGTATAGCCTATCCCGTTCTTCCGAGTGCATCGCCATAATCTGCAAGTCAATGCTACCTTCAAAATACCCTGTTCTATTACTAGTGTAAGCTCCAGAGTAATTTACACCGCTAATTGTGGTTGTTCCACTGTTTAGGGTGAATACGTCAGGTTGTAGACCGGACCATTGAATCTTGCTTGGCCTAAACTGAACCAGAATAGCTGGCCAATTTACCATCTCTAAAGGATACTCGATCGTTACGCTATTGGGGGTGAGGTCTAGGCTATTGTCGATTGGTTCGCTAGCAAGCGTGGAGAATCCAGCATTCAAAGCTTCTACAACTGAGGTTTTAATTGCGGTTACAAACATTAAACTTATGCCTTTCCATAAAGGATTTCATCGATAGCATCTTTTTCCTTAGTTTGCCTAAGCATGTCGATAATATCTTTAGTCTTAGCAGTTCTCTGCCATTCATCAATTGCTTGTTGAACTGACTTTTGCAAAAATGATTGAGCAGGAGTGCTTTGCCTGTACCATTGGAGACCACCGGATTGTATTCTTCCATCTTTGGCTAAGCGAGTAATAATTGGTACTTGACCAATTTTATTGGCGCTAGCCTTTCTAAAAGATATCGTTCCATCCGTGTTACGGATTGGAATGACTCGGTTAGAGAGGTCAAGCATAGCGTGAGCCGTAGTGCCCTCTTCTAAATCAAAAAGATACGCAGATCGATAAGGTACTTCAATCGCAACAATACCAGGCTGTCCGATTGCGATTATACTCGCCAAAGCGTTACCGGTTCTTTTGGGACCAATTGTTTGAGCAATCTCTACCGCACGACGAGACAACTGTTGCGTAAGTATTTCTGGTGCTGGGACGCCCATCGTCATGCTATCGGTACATTGTAGTATGGGTGACCAGGCCATACGTTTTCTAGAGTTGCGATCTGGTTAACATATTTTGTAGTTTGGTAACTTACACCTGGACCAGTTCTAATGCTAGTTGGGTTAACCACGCTAACCTGGAATCGTATGCCAGGGTTAACTGGTGTATCGTTATTCCATTGGTCAACTCTTACTACCAAGTCACCCGTTCTGATCTCTGGATACCAACTGAACTGTGCGCTGGGATTATCACGCCAAAATTGACCAGTTGATAAATTAGAACGATTCTGTGGAGTATCCGCAGCGAGCATGTATAAGTGATAGCAGACTGGCTTAAATCCGCCACTAAATGTAGTCCCATAACAAGTGCCGCAATAACTATTTCCTGTTTGCTTATAAACGTTACTGACGCGCTTTTGTATATTTGCATTAGGATTTGTAGGGTTAGGAGAGTCTTGGCATTGTTGACAATAACCGACTAGCCCAAGGGCGGCATCTTCTGCACGCCATAGTTGACGCACTACAACTTCTTCTCCATACCATTGAAGTGCTTCATCATGGAATCTCTGTTGATCAATTTGAGCCCATATCTCTTGCTGTTTTACAACAAGTAACGGACTTTCATCTTGCTTAGACAAATTGCCTTCAGGTATAACTGGACCTGGCTGTGGATCAATACCGCTCATACTATTCCTCAGACCCTGCGTGGATATGGTAGTACTCATCCGGTGAAACGTTGTATTTTTGATTAACTGTATTTAGAGGTTTTCCCCAAATAGAATTAACAGTATTAATGTGCGCCATGTATTTCTTAATTACATTGTTTTGATCTTCTTCCGTGTGAGCAGATTGGCTCTCACGAAAGTGCTTGTGAGAATCTCTAATTAAAGCATCAGTAAAATGAACAGCTGCTTCGTACGCTGGATGCCACGCTTCTTTACTGCTACCGAAAGCAGCCCTGTGAAGTTCACCTAAATTATTTAAATGATGGAGCATTTCGTTGTTACAGCTTTCATCATCACATCTGTGAATAACAATTCCGACTCTGTCACCAGGGTTGCTGACCGCTGATTCGCCTTCTTCCAATGGAATCCACCCTTGGATAGGGTGTTCTGACTTGTACTGACCAGTCGTCAAAAAATCGTTTTTATCTTGGTTGTCAGCGGAGTATGGGTGTACAAAAGTAATTGCGTGTGGTTCTTTTCTAATTGAATGCTCATCGTGTTGCACCCAAAGTCCACTTCTTTTACCTCTAGTAAACAAATTACCATTGCGGCTAAGAAATGCATTGCCAGGTGTGTGGCCCAATTGTTGCATGGGCGTGATTTGATAGGGGTTTTGCTCACCTACCTCGTTAGCGTACCTGGTATTCCAATTCATTATTTATCCAACTTTTTGTGCACTTCTGCCATGTGGTCGTCTATGTGTTGCTTCAAACTCTCATGGTGATTTGAAAAATGCGTATGCAGCTTTGCATCTGTCCACTTTTCTATTCTATGACGTAATTGAGGCCACAGAAGACTCATAAAAATTGTTACGATAATACCTGCAGAAATATTGCCAATCCAATTCCAATATGACCACATAAATGCTAAGGCGTGGCGCACAACATCTAGGTAGTGGACAATGTGCATTATGAGCCTGACATGTTGACTGAAGCGTACTGAAAGTGCGGCCTTGCAGGATTAATAAAGGATCTTGGGACAAGACCACCAGCAACAAGGAGGCTTCTCTTGGAACCAACCATAAACTGACGTTTCATCTGACGGAGCTGCTTGTCGGCAATTTCCTTATCGAATAAGTAAAGTTGCCACCAACGCTGGTAGTAATCTCTACGGTCCATCCAGGCAGCATTCATACCGGTTGGAGAAGGTTGTTCAATGTAGTTACGGGCAATGTGCTTCAAGAAGTGAGCATACGTTTGCGTAGTTAGGACACCAGTCCAGTTCATTGGGAATTGAACTGTTGCGTTGAGACCAACTTCATAGGCTGGATTGAATACTGGCTGGAACTCGTAGTTAATATAGTCAATGGCTTCAGTGCTCATAATCATAGCGACTTCTTCATACATGATGAAGCCACTCTGGTTGAGTTCTTGAAGGTATGGACCTCCGCTAGTTGAGTCAAAACTCTTATCTAGGCGGTGAACGATGCCAGTAACCAATTGACGTTCTTCATAACTTAGATTGCTCCAATAGGGCATCTGGTCCGTGACAACGATTTTATCAACGTAGATTCTTGGGCTGCCACTAATAGTGTAGTTCCAAGTAACGTTGTAATTGCCAGTTACAGAAGTCTGGCTAGAGTTCAACGTATATTGGAAAGTACCAGTACTCTCATGGACTGCTGTAGTGCCAGATGGAACAACAATTACTCCGTTGTCGGCATTAACTATGCTCAGCGTGACTGAGTTAGAATCAGGGTCGGTTAGGACGCCGGCAGAGTAGGTCATGACTCCGACTGGTTCAACGCTATATTGTGGGAATGGGCGTGCTCTCATTAGAAGGTTACCGTTCCTGTTCCTATTCCTGTGAATGTAAATACGTAATAGCTACCAAAAGTAGTTGTAGTGTAAGCCAGTGATGATACAGGCAACCCTGTATAAGTGTTGGATACTGTGATGATTACTACGCCTTGTTGCCCGGGTGTACCGCCACCGCCTCCACCACCATAAACTGATGTAGAGTTTGCCCCACCCGGGCTACCTCCTCCACCACCACCATAAATCTGAGAAGTTCCTGTTATGCTAGAGGCTACGCCAGACCCGCCGTCTCCACCTACAACAATCGGTTGGTTGTGAATATTTAATTGGCTAGTTCCATCGCTTCCAATGCTTCCAGCTCCACCACCACCTCCGCCAGCGTTTCCATATGTAGATTGACCAGCACCGCCAGCGTGTGTCGTCGGTGAACCAGACGAGCCACCATTTATACCACTTGGGTTAAAACCACCAGTAGCAGTAGTGGTGTTAAAAGTTGAATTACCATGTACATTACCGACGATCAGTGTATATGATATTCCGGTAGATCCAGCGAAACCGAAGGTGGATACACCACCTCCACCGCCACCACCAATGCCAGATGTGCCTCCACCGCCAACAACGAGAACCGATGCAGAAAATGGCTTGCTTATGTGGCTAGTTTTATTTGAGGCTAATACACCAGCGATAGGCATTATGCGAGGTCACCAGTCACCAACCAGGCACCAGAGCCACTACCATTGTTTAGATAGATTGCAGTAGCAACAGAATATTGTGCTCTTAGCGTGGGTACAGCAACAGTAGCAGCAGTGGATACGATGCTAACACCTGATGCACCTGAGATTGCCACAGTGCCAGTATTGCTACGGTATACAGTTATTTGTTGACCGATTGCGAATATACCAGAAAGTGTTACAACTCCAGAAGTAGTGTTATTCATCTGAATAAGATAGTTAACGTCTCCACTAACAACTGTATAAGAACCGGTTTGTGTATTTGTGCCACTATATCCTACCGAACCAGCAGGTATTGAACCACCGGGCACATCGCCATTTGCAACCATATTGACCATACCAAAATCATATGTAGTGGGACCTGCTACCCACGGAGTTCCTTGTAACCAAGTACCCGCGGTTGTACCTTCCTGCGCTCTGGTAACCGTAGCGATGGTTCCACCTGAAGAAGTAGCAGTAACATAGGCAATTTCTCCTGCTCCGGCGATACCAAAGTATCCTGGGTTGATAATGATAGGCAGGTAGGTGCCAGACGATAAGGTGGATGGGAAACCAGTTCCAGTTATAGTTGTATCACCACTGTTTGTACCACTGATGACTCCATATGTGAAATTCTGCCTATAACGCGTTGCCATTTAAAGTCCTGTTACTTAGTTGGAGGAGTGTTAATCTTGTTGTGCTGAGTACGGTCAAAGCGGTAGTACTTGACTGGACGTGGGTCTTGTGAACGGTGAACAAAGCTAGGATCACCGTTTTGTCCCATTGAGCAAAGCAGTGGGTCAGCACCAGTACGGTAGACCAGGGCAGCGTGAGCGAACGGAAGTTGCTTGTTTGCCGAGAAGATAGCGATATCTCCGGCTTCGGGAACAGCTACTAGCTTGCCGTGAGCAGCAATCGAAGTAGTGTTATCCCAAGCAGCCCAACCAGTGCCTGATGGGTCGGCACAGCCAGACCATGAGTAGATGCAGGTAACCCAAGAAGAGCAGTCACCGGCCCAAGGCAGGATACC
>JGI24891J29808_1000752_pt1 | contig 11587 bp, 23 predicted proteins | sample FreactcultuFSWF8_FD_29808 | JGI IMG/M metagenome (IMG submission 29808) | reverse complement strand
ATCAAGTTATGTGAAGACAGCCAGTAAGAAAAAGACGCGAACCTATGCCTATAGAAACCAGAATTTGGAAATACTACCCGGAAAGGTGATTTTAGATATTCCGATTAAGACGGTAAGCGAGGCAAATTGCTTTGAACCTTGGCAGAAAAAGTATGCGAGGCATAAAGAGCAAAAAAACCTCGTCTCCCTGGCTCTTAGCCCCTTAGTCGGTAAAATTCCGCTGCCGTGCCGGATTTTCTTGACCCGCTTTGCGCCCGATGAGCTAGATACTTTTGACAATTTGCCCGTGAGTTTCAAATATATTGTTGATAGCATATGTGCAATAATCACAGGGGAATACCGGGCAGGCAAAGCCGATAGCGATAAAAGAATATCTATTGCTTGCGGGCAAGTGGAGAGCAAAGCCTATGGTATACGCATTGAGATAACTTTCTAACTCCTTGACCGCGAGAGGTATTGAACCTCCGTACTTTCTCCCGAAACCTCAAGACAACCAGATTGAAACAAGAGGCGATGGGACTCGAACCCACAATGATAAGTCTTAATTGCAACCTTGCACACGGCCTTCTTTCAATAAATATATTTCCTCTTGCTTTTATTTGCAATGGCATTGTAAAAATGCATAAAACATATACACACGGGGGGCTATTCCTATGCTTATGCCAGTTGCAAAACGAGTTCTTATCAAGCCGATAGAAAACGAAGGCGGAAAAATTATCCTTACACACCAAAAGCCCTCTAAATTTACCGTCATTGCTATTGGTGATGAAGTAACGAAAGTAAAAACGGGTGATATCGTCTATCTTGAAAAGCACTACGGCGTTGAAATTGAACATGAAAATGAAAAGTTTCAAGTCATAGACGAGTCAACGATACTCGCAAAAATAACATAGATTGCTAAGCAAGTTACAGTTTCAGAAATCGAAAAAGTAAGCAGCTATTACGCCTATAAAAAAACATCCGATAATTGCTAACATGTTAAACCCCCTCAATACCCTTGGTTGCTTTGTAGGCCTCCAAGGCGACCCACCACTCTCTATAATATTCTGAATATAAGATATCGTCATAACCATCATAGACGGTTATGGAATAACTATTTTTGCCACGCTTCTCTAAAACAATTTCTCTATGTAAAAGACCACCTACATAAAGCTTTTTTGAATAAATATCGCTCATAATTAATCCTCTCCTTCATAGCACATATAAGAATCGGCTATATACCCGTGGTTTAAATCTATGCGACTATCAACGATTCTTGCGGCCTTAGTCCAAGAATCTATACCTTCATTCTCCATGACCTCACTTATTTCGTTTTCGTAAGCTACTAGCCATCTATCTTTATGATCCATTATTTACCTCTTTTTCTTATTTATTAAGTTCGTAGGCAAGTGCCCTGTTAATTTGATTAAGGGTTTTCTCTTCATTATCCTTTCTTTCTTCTCCCAAAGGTACGGGGACAAATTCCCACTTTACTTTACTCATGACCTTGTTAAGGGCAAAAAGGTACTTGAATTTATTTTTCTGATAGTCACTCAAAAATTCCATGTGCCTATTCATAACTGTTTCAAAATACTCCACTTGAGCAAAATGTTCGACCGTTTCATACTGTACATGGTTTTTTTCGTCTAAATACATAAACATGATAGGGGAATAGGTGCTATACTTAGGCTTACACCATAAACAAGTCTTAGGATTTATAGTTTGACTCGCAAAACGCTGGCCTCCGTTTTTAGTGTCTTTGGTCTCTATCCAATAGCGTATCGTTGTTCGTAGTCGAAAACCCCAAGGGTAACATTCAACGACATAAGCAGTTTCCGGGCTTGTATGACCATATATGTATTTTCTATCTTCTATTGCATTATTCATATTGCTACTCCTATGATTTAACTTTAATGATCTTTATTGCTTTCTATGATCTAGAATGTAACACAGGCAACTTATTTAACACAAGAAAAAGAAATAAAAAGAAGAAAAAAGAAAGTTTGTACATTTCCTCCCCTTGACCTAAATAATTTTTTATCATTACGGTCGAGATTATGAACGAACTTACTATTATACTAAAAGACGCGGATAGAAGTTATAGGCAAAAATTCCTCATCTATGAAGAATATTCAATTTCATATGATGATAAGGTAATACTCTCTTGCATACAAGAAGCCCGAAAGAGCTTCGATGGCGAGCCGGAGGAAATACAAGTAAAAATACACATGGAGTTTCAATAGTATGGTTAGACCAAGAGTAGTCTCATTTTCAGAGAAAGAAATGATTGCATTAGGTAAAGAAATGGTGGCCTACGTTAAGGCTAATCAAAAAACCATCTTGCACTTAAGCGAATGGTATACTATAGAAAAGGGATACACTTATAACGAATGGAAAACATTTATACAGAGGGGGGAGTTTGTTCCATATTATGAGCAAGCCCTTAAAATTGTAGGATTAAAGTATGTCGACAAAAAGAGCAACGTTAGAGACAGCATTTCACAAAGATGGCAGCGAATCTACTTCAAAGACCTCAAAGAGGGAGAAGATGAAGACGCCGACGCTAATGAGCTTCGCAAAGCTTCCGCCCTTAAAGGGGAAGCAAGAGCCTCTGAAATCGAAAGGCAAAAAGTATTAGAAGAAGTGAATAGAACAAAGAGGAAACCGAAATAACATGGCTAAGAAATGGATTCAAGAGGCCCATATTAAGAAGGGCGCATTACATGAAGAAATGGGGATACCGAAAGGTAAGAAGATACCCGCTAAGAAACTAAATGCAGCTGCAAAAAAGAAAGGCGTTGAAGGCAAGAGAGCAAGGCTCGCCAAGACGCTAAAGAAGATGCACTGATTAACTTTCGGCCTTAAGGTCGCTTAGCGACTGCATGTAATCCACATGCACCGATGGTACTAAATTTGTCAATATAAGGAAAGGTTAATATGATTAAATATGTTTTGTTAGCCCTATGCCTATGTTCGTGCACTGCAAGGCCTGTAAACGAGTTAGATGCCATGACTAAGGACGTCATAAAGAATAAAGAGGGCGTTGACATACGCATAGTACCTATTCCACAAGAGGGGCAAAAATGAACTACACGTTTCAAGTTGATTACATACATAATTCTTTCATTGAAGCTCATCCGACCATGCATGAAAACCACCCCGATTTTATTGCAGCTACGAGCCACACAGAGATACATTTGCAATACGGGCCTGAAACTTCTATTGAAGAGATACGGGGCAATATCTTAACGGCCATGGCATTAGACAATTGCAAAGTCTTAAAGCTCGAAGGTGGTCTTGTTGAATGATGAATATATACCAACGCAAGAAGAATTGAACGACAAGCTTTGGCGCTTGAACAATCTCTATTACATAACGGACAAGGACGGTATCGCCGTTAAGTTCACGTTAAATGCAACGCAAATGGAACTATACGAAAGAGAGTGGCATCAAATGTTAGTCCTTAAGGCTAGGCAACTTGGCGTGACGACATATTTTTCTTTGAGTTACTTGGACGACTGCTATTGGCATGCTAATACCGCAGCCGGCATTATAGCGCATAGGAAAGAGGATGCAGAGGACATATTTAAAAAGAAGGTGAAGTATGCATACGACCGAATGCCCGCATGGACTAGGACATTTAACAGCGCAACAAATGACCGATCTGGAGAGCTTGCATTTGAAAATGGCTCTTCATACAGAGTGTCTACTGGATTTAGAAGCGGCACTTATCAACGCCTCCTCATATCAGAGTTTGGAAAAATCTGTGCGAAAAGCCCTGATGTTGCAAAAGAAATTGTTACAGGAAGCCTTAACACTGTTAGCTCTGATCAAGTCATTGCGATCGAAAGTACAGCTGAGGGCCGAGAGGGATACTTCTACGATTTTAGCAAGAGCGCGGAAGCTCTCGCTTTGTCCGGGGCTAACTTGTCCCCTATGCAAATGCGCTTCTTCTTCTTCCCCTGGTTTGACGAGCCCGGATATAGAGAAAGCTCAAGAGAAATTATCGTGAGTAAAGAGACGAATGAATACCTAGATAATATTGAAATCGAAAGGCAAAGAAAACTTGACGAAGAACAGAGACGCTGGTATGAAATGAAACAAAGGATGCTAGGCGATGCAATTAAGAGTGAATATCCAAGTACACCAAAAGAGGCCTTTGAAAGCGCTAACGAGGGCTTATACTACGGCACGCAAATTGCTAAGCTCAGAGCTACTGGTTGCGTGTGTCGTGTACCTTACGATGATTCACTCCCTGTTAATACCTCATTCGACATTGGCCTGGATGATTTTACGTCAGTGTGGTGTTTCCAAGTGGGACGAGGCGGGCAAGTATCAATTATAAACTATTACGAGAATTGGGATGAAGACGCGGCACATTATTGTGATTGGCTTAACAAACAGAGATACCGTTTTGGACGTCATATCTTCCCGCATGATGCAAGAAAGCGAGATATTGGAACTAAGACGCAATATATCGATCATGTTACTCCTCTACTCGAAGGCAAGTTCGTTGTATTGGATATCAAAGAATGTGACAAATTGGACGGCATACAGGCCGTTAGAGGCATGCTTGCGCGGTGTGTCTTTGATGAGGAGAGAACAGCTATTGGGCTTAAGCACCTGGAAGCTTACAAGAAAGTTTGGGACGATAGATTGGGTTGCTATAAGAATACACCACTTCACGATGAGCATTCGCACGCGAGCGACTCTTTTCGCTATCTCGCGGTAGGCCTTAAAGGGCTAGAAAGAAAGGACTATACCGACGCAAGTAATGACATAAAAGCCGTGAATAAATACTATGGATACTAGTTTTAACTCTTGGAGAAAGTAGTATGAATGTAGGTGAATGGTACAGAAACAATTACGGTATGATAATCTTTTGGGTAATCATGCCCTTGTTAATACTCGTAGGCTTTATTAAACTTTGTGCACACGTTGATTTAATAGACCCTGGTTTAGTCTATGAGAATATAAAAGAAGAGCAGGTGAAAGAGGCCGAAAATAATGGCGAGCCTTGGACGGACAACGAAGGCTATCATCATAACATTTAAAGAGGGCGCATGACTACACCGCAATCAATATTACACAGCTTAGAATACCGTGTTCGTCGTCTTTGCGAAATGCTCGAAGGTGATGCGGGTGATGAAGACCTTGGCGGTGGTAGAGAAGACCTCATGGAGAGGTTAAAGCAAATTGAATTGCAAATGGTTGATATCATGGCAGCTCAACAGAGGCAAGAGAATCTAATGAACTTAATTATACGGCTCTTGAGCAAAGATGAGAAGAAGGCTAAGAAGGAAGCATGAATAACGTTGAAACAATATGCGCCTGTATTTTTGCTGTGGCCTTCATGTTTTGTGCTGCGTGGAGTTTGCGTAACTAATATGGACATGTGGAATTGGCTTTTAGAGTGCTATGACGAAGGCTCGCTAACGGAAAGAGATCTTGAAAATATCATGAAGAGCGATAAGCACGCGCGCATGCTTTGGGAAGACTGGTCGAATGACTCGGTTGATTTTATTGAATATGTTAGAGAACAAGTGCTACCCGTCCTTGATTACATAGCAAAGAAGGTAAAGGAAAAGGAGAAAGACAATGTTTTCTGATATGCCATCAATACCTATGCATTCTACGACTACCATGAAATTTACTAGACCATCTAAAGAGCAAAGAATTGCTTGGCAAAAAAAGAGGGTTAGGGCATTAAGAAAAGATCTTAGAGAATCGCTACATGAGTTGCAGGTTTTAGAAAATGAGTGATAAAAAACGTGTTCGTTTTATCTTGGATGACGATAATAAAGCAGCTAACTTTGTCTATCGCCCTCCTCTTGATAGTCAACTCATAGCCGAAAGGGCAAATATAGGCGTTAAGTTTGCTCAAAGGATAGTAATACTAGACTCTTGGGACTGGGAACTTAAGTTTCGCTCTCCTTGGGGCCGCCTTTGCTTTAGATTGCGTCACCCGTACATATACTCAAAAAGGGGACTTTACTTCTTCTATCGTCGAATTAGACGCCTTTTCATAAAAGATAAAATATATCCATGCCTGTTTCCTAGAAAATGGATGAGCAAAGGGGAGGCAAAAAAACTATGGCCGTAGAAAAAGCGATATCTAGACCTCTATGCGATGCTTGCCTCTTGGCAGCTAAAAATACCCCCCTTGGTCAAGGCTATTGCATTCTCATGTGCGATAAGTGCTCTATATCCGCAGCTGCAAATTATATTAACAATGAAAGGAAAAAAAATATGGAAAACGTGAAAAATAAAAGGGCTTTAAATACCCGAATTACTAAATGTATAGAAAACAATGCCGATGGTAGCATACATTTTCCTCAAGTGCTCACTCTCTGTGTTGGCATTGGCCAGCCCGTCTTTACGATAACAATTGAAAAGAGTAAGGAAGATTACTTCATTGATGATAAAGGCAACAAATGGGTCAGGGCTTCATAAAATGATCCATCTCTAGAAGAATTGGAATTATTAACGGAGAATATGAAAAAATTATGTGGTTATATCTATGCTCAACGGACTTGATCTCTTCAGCGGAATCGGAGGACTCTCTCTCGCATTGTCCGAATGGGTGCGACCAGTCGCATATTGTGAAATCGACCCTTATTGTCAAGGAGTGTTGCTTTCAAGACAAAATAATGGATATCTCATGTCAGCACCAATTTTCAGCGATGTATCCAATCTTGAGGGGAATAGATTCGCGCACTGTACCGATATTATCTATGGAGGCTTCCCGTGTCAGGATATCAGTATTGCAGGAGTTGGAAAGGGCTTGGAAGGAGAGCGAAGCGGATTATTTTTCGAGATCTTGCGCTTGGCCAAAGAAATCCGACCCAAATTTATATTCCTTGAAAACGTGCCGGCCATTTTGTCTCGCGGAGGAATTCGAGTCGTTACCGAAATTGCCGAAATGGGGTATGGTTGTAGATGGTGTGTGTTATCCGCTGAAAGCGTTGGAGCGCCCCATAAAAGAGAGAGATGGTTTCTTTTGGCCCACTCCAAAAGCAAGCGATTGTCAGAGGGGGGACTGTGCATCCGAGAGGAGGCGACACACTCCAATGTTAATAACAGCAATCAATATAAAATCGGGAACCATTGGAAAGAAAATGAACCTGAAATGGTTGGAATGGCTAATGGGATATCGGGCTATGTGGACAGAGTTAGAGCCTTGGGCAATGGAGTGGTTCCAGAACAAGCAAAAGAAGCGTTTAAAATTCTAATGGGAGTAAAATGAATGAGTGGGACTTGTTAAGGCAATTATGCCCTAAGCTCTTTAAGCACGGCCTTTGCTTTGAGTGCGCCATGGGCTGGTATAAATTGTTGCACAATCTCTCTCTTGACTTAGAGCGCATTATAGAAAGGCATGAAGAAAAATACAAAGCCGTCGAGGGTGAAGAGGGCGAATATTTTGAAATGTACGCTGTACAAATAAAAGAAAAATATGGCACATTACGTTTTTATATGTCTTGCGAAACCGACGAGATGTCGGAGTTGATTAGACAGGCTGAAATGGCCTCGCGTGAAGTATGCGAAATGTGTGGTGAGCCTGGAAAGTGGAGAAACATTTCTTGGTGCACGGTAAGGTGTGATAAATGTTACAAGGAGATAGAAGAATGAGCGAAGTTATTGAAGAGAAAAATGTTGTCATGGATTCTGATTGTTGTGAACAAGGCACGTGTGAAAAAACATGTGAAGATGTTGCAGAGGCGCCAAAGGAAGAATTTAAGCCTAAAAGAGACATCATACGCTTTAATGGTGCAAGACCTACGGCTATTAATCTAGAACACGTTACCGTCATGTACCTAGAAGCAAAAAGAATTACCTTTGAATTCTATTCTAAGGCGCAGTTTGTTGACTTTGACGATGAAGCAGGCGCTAAGACTGCCTTTGATTCACTATTAGCAACATGGTCGTCTCATGTTTTGGCGTGATATAAAAGACATTAAAGAGTGGACCGAGCTTTTAGATCAACGTTTATCTCGAATAAACTATGGTCTTGAAAATTTAGGTGCGGATGCCGATAGATGCGCACAAATTATATTAGCTGAAGCCACGCTCGATAAATTTGAAGACTACATGAAAAACGTCGACAAGTTGAATTCAATGATTAATGAGTTCAAGGGTTGTGTTTCTATAGCTAGGGCTTCAATACAAGAGAGAAAGGATTTAGAAGAACAATATGCCATTTCTGCCGTGTCTTTTATTTTAGCAAGTGAAAAAATAGACGCTATATATGAGGCTCTCTGCAAAAAAAAAGAGAAAAAAGAGCCTAAAAAGAAAAAGCCTCTTAAGAAGAAGAAGGTGAAGAAGGCGGCTTATCCGGTTTCGTCGCCTGAATAATTTTAATTGAGTTATCTAGCGCCCTTACAAAGAGGTTTCTAAAAAACTTCACCTCACTAAGGTTATCACACTGAGCTATTAATGTATTTATCGTAGCGCTCATGAGGGCGCTTATAGCTATGTGAATATCCGCGTCTTTCAATATTACAAAAATACAATCCTCAATCTTTTGGGTCATTTCCCCTATATCAATTAAGTCATCTTGCGGAATCTGATGCGGTTCTGTCATTTACTTCCTTGCCTATAATAATTTTTATCTTACACGATGAAGTTAATAAATATCTATGGTGAAAGATGCGAAATAATGACCCGCTCATATGGCCGGAAGACTCTCTGAATTTATCTCTTCGGCAGGGCATGGAGAAAAACTATTCAGATAGTATCAATATTTTACAAACGCAATGGTATCAGGCCGATTTAAATCAAAGATTCACAATTAACGATCAAGAAGTATGGGGATTAATTTTCCCCGGTGTTGCTACATATCGACGTAAGATATGGAACTTCAACATCATGAATCCCATAAGTGAAGCCATAAGTGGACAGCAAAGGCAAACGAGAAAGAGTGAAGCTGTAATACCTATGCATAACGGTATGCAAAAGACGGCCGATCAGTTGACCAAGTGCTTATATCATAATCACAAGCAGGGTTTTCACGAGACCTTTAGCGATGCCTTTCAATTAGGCGCTATCATACAGGGTCTAGGCTTCATGTACATGTATGGGGACTCGACAAAAGACCCTATAAGCCCCGATCCGCGTTGGCGCTATGTCGACATGAAATCATGCCTCTTTGATCCGTATTTCCGTAAGGCGGACATGAGTGACGCCCGTTTCTGGTGGGTGCGTACCTTCTTTGATGCTCAAGAAGCTGCCCTCATGTATCCGCAATTTGGTGATGAGATATTATCCTTACCTAAAGGCACTTACAGAGATGATAAATTTTATTATATGCCGGAAGTTTACCAAATCCAATTTCCTAACCTTATAGCCTTTGACGAATATTGGTACCTTACGAGCCGAGAGGCTACCTTCCTAGTTGATAAGAAGACGGAAGAATGCCAAGAGTTTACGGGAACAAAGGAAGAGCTGAAAGAGATTATGCAGGCCTTCAAGGGCAAATTGGCTACCTTGAAAAAACAGGTGCCTACGGTAAGACGAAGCATAATACTCAATGATCGGGTAATAGTCGATGAACCTAACCCGTATGGCATGGATAGATATCCCGTTGTGCCTCTCCTGGCCTTCTTCACGGCTGATACCCCGTACTATGCATACAAGTTCAATAGCCCCATGACCATGCTTCGCGACTGTCAATACCTTTTGAATCGCCTCAAGGTTTCCAATTTAGAAATATTAGATGCGCAGCAACAGGGTCTTAAGGTTAAGAAGGGGGCTCTCGTTACTCCAGATGACGCACTAAATGCGGGCCATGGTCGCGTTCTCTCTATCGATCCAGATTTCCAAATGGACGACGTTCAAGCTATGCCAATTGTACCCCCTTCACCGGTCATGTTGCAAATGGAAGAGATGCTTAAAGGTATTTTCTTTAATATAGCTGGTATCGATCCTAGCGCCATGGGCATGGATGTAGATGATAAGGCCGGTATCATAAGCATGATGCGTCAAGCTGCTACGGCTAGGAACTTGCAACGTCTCTTTGACCAAGCTGATCAGTCGCAAAAACAGTGTGCCGATATCGAGATTGAATACATACAAAAAAACTGGACCTATGGAAAGGTCAAACAAGTGATAGGTGAAGAGCCCACTGCCGAATTTGATAGTAAAATCTTCTTTAAATATGGCTGTAAGGTGGTGCAAGCTGCTCTTACAGAGAGTCAACAACAGTTAGAATTAGCTCAAATACTTCATTTACAACAATTATATCCTGATTTAGTTCCGCCAGATGAGATCCTGGAGTGCATGACGCTTCAAAATAAAGATCGGATTACCGAGAAGATCATGGCGAAACAGAAGGCGCAACAAGAGCAGCAACAGAAAATGGAAGAGTTGCAAATGCAGCAAATGCAAATTGATAACATGACCAAGGTAGCTTACGCCCACAGTCAAGAAGGGCTAGCTAAAGAGCGTGTGGCTAAAATCCAAACGGATTCGGCTATCGCTCAAGACAAGTTGCGTCGGGCTCATCAAGAGGATACGGCGAGTTTGCTGAATGTTGTTAAAGCACTTAAAGAGATACAGGGCATGGACTTAGATAATCTCATGCAACAAGTTCAGATCCTGAATGCTTTAAGTCCGGCTGCAAATCCCGAAAAAGAAATTGTTGCGGGAAATGAAAATGTTGCATAAGGATGAAGTTATAAATTAATTAGTTTAAAAGAGGTATTATTATGAAAGAGAAAATGTCAAAAAGAGGCGTAGACCAAGGGGATATGAAACCCACAGTCGAGAGCTATCAAAAACCTGAGAAAGCTTTTTCTCAGAGAGATGCTAACATGACTACTGAATATGTCGAAAGACAAGACAGACGTCAGGATGAAATGGCTTCAGACGTTAACAAACAGGCATACAAAGGCCGATACTCTTAATCAAAGGAGGGTCTTTATTATGGCTAAAAGAGAACGTCGAGAGCCTCGCGAGGTCATAGAAGTTCAAAAGGGTCCGATTAGTATGGATGAGCAATACTCAAACAACTTTCGTCGGGAACCTGAAAGTTCTATGCGCGACATGGAAAATAACGCTATGCGTCATGATAAAATGACGTTGACGTTACATGAACCTAAGCAGTAAAGTATATTTTGAGATAGACCGTGCAGCTGAGGCGACGGTGCATACTGGTGTGTACTGCCAGTGTAATAGATGAATCGCTGTTCTGAATAGTAGTCGAAAGACGGGGTTCAGAGACGCTATGCACCTTCTCAATTTCAATTTTTATTCGTTGTCCCCCGAAGTAAAATAAGGGTCTGCTGGTCACTTGCACAAAGGGTTGAGATAAGGGTTGATCGCCTGAGCTAAACACTAGGTTTTGCCTGGACTATCCTAGACCAAATGAGTCCAGGCCGTATTTTGGCATGTAGGTCAAAGGTAGACCGCCGCTCTGTTAAAGCGGAAGTTGTTTGTTCGAGTCAAACCGTGCCAGATTATCTACTTGGGCGGGAAGCTAACTAGAAAGGCACAGATTCGTCCAAAGAGTCTGGAATAGGCGGTGCAAATCCGACCCCCGTCCGTCATTTCATATACTGTTAATTGTTTGTTTTTTTATTTGTCTATAACTTGCAACTGTTCACAATATGCA
>JGI24891J29808_1000750_pt1 | contig 11616 bp, 9 predicted proteins | sample FreactcultuFSWF8_FD_29808 | JGI IMG/M metagenome (IMG submission 29808) | reverse complement strand
TGCTACCGCCCCCGCCGTACCGGTGAGCGCAAGCGCAAGTCCGTCCGCGGCTGCATCGTTGCCATGGACCTGTCCGTCCTTGCCCTCGCTGTTGTCAAGCAGGGTGAGAACGACGTCCCCGGCCTTACCGACGTTGTCCACCCCAAGCGTCTCGGCCCCAAGCGTGCCACCAAGATCCGCCGCTTCTTCGGTCTCAGCAAGGATGATGATGTGGGTACCCCCCTTTCCATCGTCGCCGGTCCAGAGATTTACTTCTTCTTGGACCGAGTCTGAGTGTGAATGTATGTTGACTGTGTTGTGATATAGGTCCGCAAGTTCGTCATCCGCCGCGAGGTCCAGCCCAAGAAGGAGGGTGCCAAGCCCTACACCAAGGCTCCCCGTATCCAGCGCCTCGTTACTCCTCAGCGTCTCCAGCACAAGCGTCACCGCATGGCCCTCAAGCGCCGCAACGCCGAGGCCTCCAAGGACGCCGCCGTACGTTTCTCTCTTTGCTCTGTTCAACCCTCGATCAGCCCCACTAACACACTCTCAGGCCGAGTACGCCAACATCCTCCACAAGCGTGTTGCCGAGGCCAAGAGCCAGCAGCAGGAGATGAAGAAGCGCCGTGCTTCTTCCATGCGCAAGTAAACTTGCCATCTCACCGCAAAATAGGATGGGTTAAGCACAAGGCACAACAACCGACAAGGCAAAAGACGTCAAGGTCAAGAGTCATGTCCACTGCAATTCGGCTTCGTGGGAGTCGGGAAATGGTCGTCACTGGAATGTGCAACGAACAAGAAAGAGGGCATCATAAAAGCGTTTGGGAGTTCGTTTTTTTACAATGCTCTTATGAACATTCCAAAGGTCTCTCAAAAAACTTCGAAAATTTTCTTCATCAATGTTTAAAAACTCCCCTGGAATTATGTCGCTCGATACCACCAACTGGGTTTCTTTTGTGTAACAACCTCGATCTACCTCTGCCTTTGTATGTGATGTGACCTGTAGCTACATGGATTGCTCGAAGTGTTTCGACAGATTTGGCACAATCTTTCTCATCTTCTCGCTTTCATCTCTTTGTCCTGTCACTTTATTCACGTATCCAATACCTCATTGTCGTCGATCTCTCCGCTCTTGTCCCCTGACGTCGTAAGCATGGTGGTATCGCTATCTCACCAGCACGGGATACTGTGGCAAGGGTCATCAAAAGGCAAGATACTTTCAAGGTTGGTTGCCAGTAGATAGTGCCTGTTAGTCTCACGGCAGCTACTGAAAAATATCGGCAAGGGAAGAAGAGACACATTTTCAAGCTACATTCGCCCACTCTGTACGCCCTCGATGCCATCCCTACTCTCCTCCACCTTCACACACCCCACCTCTAAAACGTCTCAGCACCCTCCTCAACAGGCACCAAATCCCCCTTCCCCTTGAACGACTCCAAGATATCCGCCTGCTCACTCAACATAAACCTCTCCACCTGCGACCCCTGCTTCGCCAAACCCCTCCACCTCCCAAAAACCTCTGCATCCCTCTTATCCCCTCTGGCTTGCTCGGCATTCTCCCAATGCCCCTTTGAAAACGCGATCAATGTGGTTATTTTGCTATTCTTGATATCGTAGACCAGAGAGCAGATTGTACCTGTTTCTTCCAGCCAATTGCATTGCCAGAGTTCGTGGGGGCGGATGCATTGGTATGTGCAGGTTTGATAGTTTATGCGTCCTTTCATGGGGCCGCCGTGGATTGCCTGTTGTTTTGGGGAAGAGATGTTAGCAAAAGGAGGTGGGATGTGAGGGTTTGGCAGGGAGGGGGAGGAGGTGTGTACGGACGTAGTTTATGCGGTCGGAGGATTGGAACCACATCTCATAGCGCCATTTTTCTGGTTTGCCGTCGGGGGATTGGGCGGCGTAGTCGTAGATTAGATGGACGTCTTTGATGTCGGCGTCGAAAGAGGGGTGGAGGTCGGTGTTTGTGAGGAAAGTGGGCAAGCTATTCGAGTCCGACATGATTGGTTTTCTTCTCTTGAATGTGTTCTTGAAGATGATGATTGGTATGAAAATTGAAATATGGTTGTTGAGGTTCGAGCTATTGTAGACTACAAAAACCGTCCTTACTTTGGAGTCTACTTATAAGCTGCACAAGTGCTGGACTATTGAACTGCCGTTTGATCATGCCATGAGGCTCTTTCTGAGACTTTTCGAGTACTTGCTCCCATGACGTCTCGAACTGTGCAGTTCTTGCTCTGAACATGTTCGGATGGACCGGCTTGTCAACGGGTGAGCTGCGATGGTGGTCTGCTCGTGGTCCCGAGAGCTCGGGCCGAGGGATTCACCATTGGCACTGATAACCGATACAACTTGCACGAGCAAAACAAACCACACTCGGGTGGGAGTAGGAACGGAAAAAGTAACCAGTATGTCTCGTAGGTCCCAAGAGAAGGCGTCCCTCCAGTAGTACTGAAGGTCGTCATCATGTGCGTTGTCAAGAGATCTTCGGGAGGAAGTCACTCTACAAACAATACATCTTGAAGCTTCAACTGTAACACTCCTTTCTGATACTACTTATGCATCCTCACCGAGCCTTCGACTGATATTCTGGGCCCTCTCTCTACATGGCAGTCTTGTCAACAGAACTGTCATCCTTCTCATGCTGCACACCAACCACAACCTCCGCCTCAGCAATAGGACCGACATAAAACTTCCTTCCACCCAGCACCCAATAAACCCCAGCGCAAACGAAGATAGCCGCCAAAATAACAATAGCATAATTCATATTCTCCGCCGTAACCGGGTACAAAGTCGGGAATAAGAAAATGATACTGACAAAAGCCGTCCAAGCAACTGCGTAGCAATTGACAAAGGTGCTCGCTTTACCCATATACCAAGGTCCGGGGGTGAATCTGCCATAGACGAGCTTGCAGATGATGGGGATGCAGTAGGACCAGTCCATTGCGATGGCGCAGACGTTGAAGATGGCGTTGATGGTTTCGGGAGATCCTAAGGCGATGAGGTTGATTGCTGCACACCAGAAGACGCTGAACCAAACAGCCAAGATGGGTGTATCGGTGCGCTTATCGACCTTCTTCCAGAGCCTGGCGCCAGGGATGAGTTGGTCGCGGGAAAAGGCGAACACGGTGCGGGCGAGAGAGTGAATGGCTGTCAGGCAGACGGTGTTCAGGATCAGGAAAGCGCAGACGGCATAGAAGATTGCTCCTGCCTTTCCAAGATTGTTGTAGTAGATCTGAATGACAGGTTGTCCGTACTCGCTGGCGAGTGCGTCAGCAGGATCGCCCATGGTGAAGGCAAGGACGATGGTGAAGAGCCAGCCAAGAACATAAGTCAGAGCCATGGCGATGAAGATTGCCCAAGGTGCTTTGCGTGCCGGGTCATCTATTTCCTCCGTAATATGAGCTGTCGCGTCGTAGTCCGTCATTGCTGCACGTGGGATAGTCAGTAGAGTTCTTGAGCAGGAAGTCATGTGGATACGTACTCCACGAGACGGAAAGGAAGCCAAACAGGAATGAGAAACCAATTGGTGTCCATCCTGAAGCGCTTGTGACATCGGTAAAGACGTAGCTCGCATTGTGGCGGTTGTCGCAGCAAGCAAGCAATGCAATGGCACAGGTAACCAGAACGGCGCCGTGAAAGACGATGTAAGAAGTTGTGATCTTAGCCAACCATTTGGTGTTGAGCGAGTTGACAAGACCGTGGAAGACACACAAGGCAGCTTGTACGCCGACGTAATGACTGGCAGTGGGCTTGTAAGTGCCATCCGATCCGATGGAGACAGCTGCGAGAAGAATCTGGGCAGCACCGTATTCAGATGAAGCAACACCACAAATTTGTCCGACAAGGTTGAGCCAGCCAGTGATCCTGTCATATCATGAGCGTTGTGCTTATGTATCTCTTTTGCTTCGGCTACATACCAGCTGATGGAAGGAACCCATTCGGGAGGAGCGAGGCGGCTAACGCAGGTGTAAAGACCGCCCGAGGTCGGGTAGGAAGAAACGAGCTCAGCAACTGAAGCCTGATTCTTATGTCAGCTCTCCTATCTGCATCATGGAATTCACAACTAAACTTACAGCAATACACATACATCCAGCGCCGGAGATGAGCCAACACCAAACAGCTGTACATTGTCAGCTCCATTCTGACCATCCAAAGAAGCTATTATGTAACAAGTCTGTGGGGTAGCATACCTGAAGCAGCACCACCAGCCTCGAGAGGATAGAGGAAAGTGGTCGTGACCGTAGCGAAACAGCCAGAGATACTAGCTGCAAAGGATAATGTAGCAAAGAAGCCAAAGTCTCGCTTGAACACCTTCACATTTTAAGTTAGCTAAACAGATTCAATGATGATATATGTCGCTTGTGGGAAGTGTCTGAGAGCTCCTGGTCCATGTGTTCGGAAGATCGTGCCGTGGTGCGTGGAGGCGGCCCGTGGGGTCTGGATGATCGATGTATGACCATAGCTTCTATCAACGGTTCGAAATTATGGTGTAGTGACCGTAGCTGCGTCGTGAATGGGCGTGGCATCGCAGGCTCCCAAGACTGTTCTTCGAGCCGTAGGGGTGAGATATGGTTTTCAAGTATGTAGTTTCCGAATGGTCAACGTAGGTCGCGTTGGAAGTCAGGACTTCATGCCGTTCTGCTCGCGCGGCAATTGTAGAGTTGTCTCTAGGTTTGTTGCTAAGGCAAGGGTTTGTCGCGTGGAATCTCGCTATAACCTGGGGTGTCGCTTTGGATTGTCGCTTCAGGATTGTTGCTTTGGCCAGGATGGACGTTGTTGCAGGGGATTGTATGTGGAGAGCACCCACGGATGTGAAAAGGCTGGAAGGACAGGGGAAAGCGCAAGGAAATGCTGTTAGAAAGTACCGGAGTGTAACCAAACTGTGCTGCTAGAGCAGCGTCCTCCTGATTCAATTGAGTAATGTCGACGACATTACGAGTCTCTTCGGTGCCAACCACAGCGGAAGATTTCCGTCGAAGGTCGGCCCCATGAGTAGTGTCTGTTGCAGTGGTAGACATGGTAAGATAGTCACAACTGGCCACAGAAACAAGGAAGGCTCGAGATAGTTTGTGTCAAGAGAAGACTTCGAGCTCGGGGCACAACGAAGATATAAGGGCTGTCGCTGACACGGAAATGGAAATTCGGTGAGAAAAAAGTTTGTGATATTAGTCGTGAAGCAACGGGCCGCTATTTATTAGCAGTCCAAAGTCCATGCACTAAGCAAGACGACTTGTATGGACATGTATACAAAGCCATTGCAGCTGATAGGCGTCTCCTACATATTGATCTTATCTCTACCCTCTATCAGAGTCTGTAGACGCTGTCATAAAGGTTTCGGGCAAACATGTTTGGATGTGTTGCACAAAACAGGTGCGCCTGTTGCACCACTGACCAGAAAAAGAAAGACAGTCCCTTCGAGTCAATGATGGACTCTGAGAAGCATAGACGAGGTCCCTGCACTCTTGATAAGGTTCTCGGACACCAAGGATCGATCCTCGTCAAAGCTTGGAAAGCTTCGCGAAAAAGCTTGGCCAATTAAATGGGCTACAGAAACACCAGGTACGATCCATGGCAAGTCTGGCCGAGGGGGAACGAGCAGGAGTCTGAGGCGCTGCAGCGTGAGACGAGAGAGAACCGGAATCGTTCGAGAAACGGCTCAACAATTCGAAGCCACAAAGCCAAAGCCCTAATCTTTGACGCGCGGACGCTCAAAAGTCGCTTCTCGTCCCTATAACAAAAATCAAGGTGTCTTAACAAAGTGTTTTGAAGATCACTGGGATGCTGTCCATTGCTGTGAGATCACGTCTTTTTCCGGCCTTCTGTCAGGTAGGTGGTGCACCTGGTGATCCAATGCTGTGCCTGGGTAAAGAGCAGTTCGCGATTTACCATTGAGTGTTTTCAGATATGATAGTCATGAGTCAAGGCATTGATATCATGCCCGTCCCACAAAAGATACTGCCAGTTTAGGACATGAGTTCCGCGAGAGAGAGCGCAGTCAGATGACTTCCTCGTGTGCCGAGATGTGTCAGCATGTAGTCGTAGACTTCAACATACCCTTGAAACAGGTAGAGACGCCCTCAGAGAACGGTCGCTTGACACGGTCTCCTTGTAAGCGATCTTCGTTTCAAAAGGTTCATGCAGTTTCACGGCTTATGCATCGTTGAGACGATGATAGGAGAAGTGCATGAATGTCGACCATGGGTTCTCGTGTCAATTGTCACTAGTTGACTAGAGCTTCAGGAGGTAATTCTCAAGAAGCCAAAGGTGAGGTTGACCAGGAGCCCACTAAGCACGGAAATCTGCATGCGTCTTGTCCAGACACCTTCCTCACGCATCAGCCAGCAAGCAGCAGCGATAGGCCAGAAGAAGCCCATCAGGTTACCCCAAAGCATATCTTCCAAGCCGCCTTCTTCGTCGGTTCCTGCGCCTCCACCAGCGGCGGCATTGGCAGGGTCGTTCTCGAGCCATCTTTCTTCCAGCGAACGCAGGTCGTCACCTGTCGGCATAGTATCCGGGGTATGGGTATGTGCCTGGATGGCCATGAACTGAGCGCGGAGGTTGGCTACATCGGCAGGCGAGAAGCCTGCAGAGAGGAGACGGTCGAAGCCACGAGGAGCGGGTGTGGACGAAGTTGTTGTGGGATTCTGGGTCTGGTCTGGAGCGGGCACAGCTTGCACATCTAACAAGAGTGCTTTGTCGGCAGCTTCTGCGGCGTCTGCTTCAGATGCGATGTCTCCAGGGGTGAGAGTGTCGCCAATGGAACAATGGATGTAGACTCGAGGGACGGTGGTCTCAGCGGGAGCCTTGCCCTTGGCTTTGTTTTTGTTTTTGTTTTTGTCTTTCGAGGCAGCTGAATCAATTTTCGAGCGCGGAGGTGGTGGAGGGATGTTTATACATTTCGAAAGGGCTGTCGCGTCAGGGAGCACCTTTCCTGCCGAGATCAGACGTAGACGATTCGAGGCGAACGAGGCAGGCAGCTGCGCTCTGATCTGTTGTCGAAGAGCCAGAGGTGTTGTGAGCTTCGCCGAGGGCACTCGTATAACTGCATCTGGTATCGCGGCGGTGAACCGAATGACCAGATCGACTGGCTGGTCGTGTGGTGAGCTGCTCATTGCGTCTTCTGATGTGTGTGTGTGTCGGTGGAGAATGTGTCGAGTTCGCGTCGCGCCTATGAAACGCGCTGTTCATCTCTCTAGCATGACTGAATAGTAAGAGTGTGCTTGAAAATGCCTTGTACCAAGCTCATTCGCAGCTAGTATGAGAGAGAGAACATCTCCAATGCTCGGACAATCCATTGCCGAGGGACGGACGTCATCCATGCATGCAGAGCACGGGTCCGACTGACTTATAACCCCTCCAGCCCTCTCCTCCTCTTCGGTATACACATTCAGAATCACTGAATTTATCTTCCAGGATGCCTATTGTACACGTTGTCTTGTTCAAGTTCAAGGAGGGTATCGAGCCATCGGTGGTAAAAGACGTATGTGAAGCTTGTCTATCCTCGTGTACCTGTTGGATATCTACTCACGGTGACCCCAGATGTGTGACAGAGTGATCGCACTCAAGAATACTTGTATCCATCCCGAGACACAAAAGCCCTATATGAAGTCATATGGCGGTGGAAAGAACAACAGCCCTGAGGGAGCAGCAGTGAGTGTGACAATGTCAGTCAGGGTGGCCCGACTAACAAGATCAGGGTGGCCTCCAATATGGTTTCGTGTCCGAATTTGAGTCGGAGGCCGATAGAGACTACTACCTGACCAAAGACCCTTCTCATCTCAAGCTTGTAGAGGATGTGGGGAAGATTGTCGAAAAGGCCACTGTCGTTGATTTCGAGCCTGGCGTTTTGTCGTAGATGACATGGCTATGTTCACCGAGAAGCGGAGACAAGATGGACAGTGTCGAAACCGAGAGCAAGTATATGACTGTCTTGAAAAGAAGGAATTTTGGACACATGAGAGCAAACATATCACAATCGAACGGTAACACAATGAGAATGTCGCAAGCAAGAATGGTCTCATGAACAAAACGAGCGAGGGCAACAAGTGACCATGTTGACATCAGCTGTTGGCAACATTTACGCTCTTGGCAGCGTCTGAAATCGGTATGCACTTTTGGTGACATTCTTGATTCGAGACGACGACCTGCCGGGCGCAACTTTCTCCGCCTGATCACCTCTGAAATCTTTTTCGACTGGGCGCAAACTGGCTACTTAATCAAAACATATCAACAACACCACAATGTTCGCCTCGCTCCGGCCTCAGTGCCTCCACGCCGCGCCTGCCGCCCGTACCTTCACAACCAGCGCAAGCCTCGCCTGGAAATCACACAAGAATGCACTGGAGGAGTTGCACGCCAATGTACCGCCATACCCATACGGTCGCTCTCTGTGGTTCAAGCAATCCGACAAGGGTCTCTACGGCGGTCAGCGCATCCAATTCGGCAACAATGTATCACGCAAGACCGAGATCAAGACACGAAGGAGCTGGTATCCCAACATCAAGCGCAAGGCCCTCTTCTCAAAGGCGCTGAACCGTCGCATTCGTGTTCGTGTTAGCACCAGAGTCATGCGCACAATCGACAAGGTCGGAGGACTGGACGAATACCTGCTGGGCGAGAAGTCGGCACGCATCAAGACGCTAGGCATGGAGGGTTGGAGATTGCGCTGCATGATCATGGCCACAAAGTCTGTGCAGGACCGCTTCAACCAGCAAAGACGTGCTCTGGGTCTGCCGGAGTTGGACTACGACCTTCTGGCCAGCGAGCTCAACCAGCTTCCTGCCGAATTACTCGATGCTGAGGCATCAGGCGAGCCTCTTGAGTTTGGTGTTGAGGAAGAACAAGCAGATGAGGAGGCAGTGGTGTCTGTGCTCGGCGGTACTGAGCCAACTGGCAGCAGACAAGAGCAATTCCAACAAAGGGTGGACCAAGCGCTTTCCAACAACTGGGAGCAGGCAAGATAAAGAAGTCATGGATATTGGCGTTTCTTTCATGTACATTAAGGATGGAGCAAAAGACTGTACAATTTTTATCGTTCTGGAAATCATTGATAAACGGATACAAGAGTACTTCAGAGGTGCCGTGTATATACACATCTAAGGTTCTGTTCACCCTTGACGACGATAGAATTGTCCAGAGATTGAAGCATGCGTACTGCATGGTATTGTCAGATATAGACCAGGACAGGGTGACTGCGGAGAAGATGGTCACCCCCGAAGCGCCAATTCGGCCCAAGCTCCCCATGACGCGGCTGCTTGCCAGGAGAGGGTCAGTTTCTCTAGCAAACGGATTGAATGACTGGACGGGGAGTCGCGAAGGACGACGCATGAATTGACACGAATTGAACGAAACCCTCTTGCTCAGAATGGCCCCGCGCACGCTCAATCCGTGCTCATACCTGCCCCGGCGGTTGCAGATAGTGAGCAGCCTGGCACTGTTCATCCTCTTCTGCATCATCATCTTCGGCCAGTCGACCGTCGACGTCCCTTATCGCGACGAAGTCAACGAAGGCGCTCGACGAGTGACGGCATACCTACCGAAAACACCTGGCCTACCGTCCGGCCTCAACCCTTTCAGGACACCAGCACATTCACCACCACCCGAACAAGCCAACAGCACTAGCGGCGAGGCACGATGGTTCTCGGACTGGAAGTGGATGAATCCCTTCTCATCTTCGATAACGCTCGACGAGAACAGAGCCGTACTTCCCCCGTTGGCAAAAAGACCGCCGGTATACACCTACTTCGACGCCGAATGGTACAAAGACGAAACGTCGCTCGAGTCGGTCCACCACCTTCTCCTGATTTGGAGACGCGCCTGGTGGGCCCAAGGCTTCAAGCCTGTTGTGCTGGGGCGTCCTGAGGCTATGAACAACCCGCTGTATGCAAAGATGGCCCAGTTGGAGCTAGAAGATGACCTGAAGACGGACGTGATGCGCTGGCTCGCATGGGGCAACATGGGCACCGGAATCATGGCCAACTACGTCGCATTACCCATGGCACCACACAACGACCCCGTACTATCTTACCTGCGTCGCGGCGAGTACCCTCAGCTCAACCGATACGAGGGCTTGGAGAGCGGTCTCTTTGATGGCCCCAAGGATCAGATCAACAAGGCCATTGAGCAGGTCCTGAGCGCGAAGAAGCCTATCAAGGCCAAGTCCGTCATCGACATGCTGCCTAAAGACACCTTCCACGTCGATACCAATCAGAAAGCCATTGCCTTCTACTCGAGCAAGAACATCAACAAATATTACAAGACCATCGCTGAGAAGCTGGCATCCGACGACAAGGATGTGAGCCGTGAAGGCCTGCGTCTCCTGCCTCAGCTCATCATCTCACACTTACACACCACCTGGCAGAACTCGTTCACCAGCGGCATCGCCATTTTGAAGCCACTGCCAGATCACATGTTCACTCTGGTCAAGCCAGCAATCGATCTCGCCCGTAACTTGTCCCAGTGCACAGAATCACCCGCACCATCTTCTTGTCCGCCAAATCGCGAGAAGTGCGTTCCCTGTGTAAGCAGCCATCCAATGCGCATCAGTCAGCCTATGATGTTCCGCAACACCTCCGATCTCTTCACTATCGGCATCGTACCTCATCCTTACACCATGACATCTTTGCAACATCAAACCGACTCCCTGACTGTGCGGTTCATCCGCCGTACAACCAAACGCGACGAGTGGGTGTTGGCATCAACGAAAGAGTTCTTGGGCACAGGCATGAGCAGTTTTGCTCGCATTCCTCACCTCAAGGACGCCGTCGCCTCCGACTATGGTAGTGCTCGATCGCTCTGGCTTACACCTGAGAACTTGTCTGACGAGAACAATGCCCTACTACGCCTCGATCTTGCCTGGTCTCTGGGTTTCCCCATCCCAACGATCGAGTCCACTCTTGATAACGGCCGCTCAGAAACACCCGTTCCAGGTCCCGAACGCCGTCCTCCTGCACCTAAACCCGAGGGTAGAATTCCCGATCCGGTCGAACTCGTGCACGAAGGCACCTTGCTAGAAAAGGCAAGAGCGGTCCTGAAGGGTAAAGGCCCTCGCAACAGTATACCCATCCGCGATGCAGTCGAGGCTTGGAACTTGGCCGATACAGAAGTGTGGAGATTCGTGAGAGCATGGAATGCACGACGAAGCGTCGAGAGAAAAAAGTGGGAAGCTGAAGAAAGAGCCTTTGCAGGCACTGAAGGCAGTAAAGGAAGCTGGAGTCGATGGTTCGACAGGGAATAAAGAGCGAGCATATAGCAGCAGCAGCACAGGATTTGTAGAATAGCGTTATAGCGGAGTATCTTTGGAATACGAACAAATTTGTATAAATCACTCGAATGCGTCGATGCGTCGATGCGCGAAGCAGCACCCAAATGTACTGTATATCGTTCGTGAGTAATCCGAAGACGATCAAGGTAGTTCAGAGCACATTACAATGCTATGAGTAGGGAAGTTCGACCATGCCCAACCTCCATGATCATCTAGCAAAAAAAAGAGATACACAGACAAGTGCGAGTATAGTACATGGGCAAAAAGGACAAGCACCATGGGAAGGAATCGAACCCCCGACCTCCTCGGATCTAGACTGACACGGCGTTGAGTAACAACGAATGACTGCGCACGTGTTAAGACCACGGGTG
>JGI24891J29808_1000748_pt1 | contig 11785 bp, 8 predicted proteins | sample FreactcultuFSWF8_FD_29808 | JGI IMG/M metagenome (IMG submission 29808) | reverse complement strand
ATCCTTATTATCAGATGACAGTTTATCATTATCAAGAATATCCTTTCGCTTTTTGTTGAACTCGTTTTTTACCGAAGTTTCTTCCTGTTGGTAATAAACTTCTCTTTGAATATCGTAGTTATTCTTTTTTAATTCAGTATTGATTTTAATAATCTCATCTGCACGCTTCTGGGCGTTCTTTTCAGACTCCTGACCATAATCATTTTCTAGGTCATTCATCTTTATATTGAAGTTAGTTTGAGCCGCTAACTCTGTATTAAGTTGATTTTGTTTAGCAATTAGCTTTTGACCTTCAGTTGAATCTGGATTATTGGCTACATCTTCGTACTTAGCAGTTGAAGTTTTCTTAGTATTATCCAGATTATCGGAAAGGGATGTTGACTTTTTTTCAAATTCCTTCTTTTGATCATCCAACGACCTTTTATGAACATCATTAATTTGAGTATTCGCCTTTATTTCCAAATCAACCAATTCTTTCTTAAATTGGGCTTCTTGCAACTTTTCCTCATCACTAAGTACTTTCTTTTTAGACAAATAATTTATCTTTTCATCAAGGGCTTTTTTATTTATATTCTTGATTTTGTCTATATAGGTAAGCTCGGCTACATAACTAAACTCCTTAGCTTGCTTCTTTTTGAGCATGGCTTCTTCTTCCTGTGCAAGATTAGTATCACGTTCAGCATCAATCTTACTGAATGGGCCTTTATCTGGATTTTTATTTTTGTTTTTCTTTGGATTAAGGTAGTTGTCGATCTGTTCTTCCAATTTCTTTAATTCTTGATAATCAGTAGAAGTCGTTTTGAACTTACTTCTTTCATCTGCAATATCTTTTTTAAGTGAATCCCATTCACTATCCTTTCCGCCAATTTTAATTAGAGTCTTAAAACGATCAAATACAGAAGATTGTGAAGCAACTTTATCTGCTGCATTCTTTTGAGTTTGTTGTTCAACTTGATTTTGTAAATTATTGAATGTTTTTTGATATTCCTGATATACAATCTCCCTTGCTTGCTTTATTGCATTTAGCTTTTTAAAAAGCTCCTTTGAATTATATCCTCTTCCATGATATTCTATATCAGGATTTTTGGTAAGCTTATCATCTGTATCTCCGCCAAACGCATCAGTAGGTATTGCACTTCGAATTAAGTCTTCATCTTCTTTACCTAACCCACTATCAATATTAATATGACCAAACTCATTTTTCTTTCCAACTCCTAACGTTTCTTCAATTTTTCCTTGTGTACTTCCAACTTGAAGAATATCCTTGAATTTATCTTTACTCAATTCTGCAGCAGCTTGCGCCTTGGCATTTAAAAACATTTCTTCAGTAACTTCTTTCAATACCCTTTTGACCTCATTAAGATTTATGATATTGTCCTTTATAGCACTTGAAAATTTATTGTTTGTCTGTATTAATTCATCTAATGCTTTCTTGCTAGTACCATAACTTGTTGCAGAACTCGTCACAACAGAAACCAAAGTATTCAGCTTTGCAATCTGGTCTGCAATTGATTTATTTGCCTTTTCCCTAATTTCTGAATCAATCTTATTTTGTAACACATTCTTTCTTAATGCTTCAGTTGTATCCATGACGGAAGCACCGAAAACTTTAAAACTTGCAGCTAAAACTCCAATAATAACGAGAATAACTCCCAATACTGGGAATATAGATTCTACAGCAAGTTCAAACAAAGTTGTTGCAGCAGCTGCACCTTCAGTAACTGCTGTATATGCCTCAAGTGCAACTGTATAAGCTTTAGTAACAGTACCACTTACAACAATCCATGCGTATTGCGCCTCCAAAGCAATATTTGTTGCAAGTGTGGCTATTTTAACCCTAATCATGGCGGCATTTGCAATTGCCCAAATTGCAGTATAAACGCCAATCGCTCCAATAAGTGGTGTAATATTGGTTAGAATTAATGATATGGCGGAAGCTATTGCCAATAAAATAGCCTGAAAGGTCTTGTTTGCTCCAATAAGTTCAAACTGTTTTGAAATCTTTTCAAGTGTGGCGGCAAAAGTATTCTGCATGTCCTGATTGGCTGAAAGCAAAGCCGTACTGTCACCTATTTGTGTTCCAGCAGCTTTCATTTTTAGCCTTACGAAATCTGCATTTGTAGCAACATCTGCAAAGAATGCTTTTACCCTTGCACCATTTACCCCAATTTCTTGTAAATCCTGTGAAACCTCCTCAAATCCTGACGCATTATTTTTTAAGTTTTGTCCAAGTGTTACCAATGCTTCAAAAGGATTATTCTTTAACTTATCTCTAAAAACATCAACACCAACACCAGCTGCCTTCGCATATTTTGGAACGTCTGCAAGAATCTTTGTCAATATTTGAATGGATGATGAAGCCGCTACTTCACTCTTTTGTCCAAGCTGTTGCATTGCAGCTCCTAACCCTAATACATTAGGTAATGTTATACCTGTTAGACCTCTAACACTACCTACTCTTTCTGCAAAATCAATAAGATATTGGCTACTTGCAACCCCACTATTTTGCAATCCAATCATTGCAGACGCTAATTCTGTAACCCTTTCCTTTGTTACATGCTTGTCATCATTAAATATGCTTATCAATTTCACAACACTTGCTGTTCCTTCCTCTCTATTCCCTCCTTCCTTTCCTGCTACTACAAAAAACTTGTCTAAAGCATCAGTTATACCTGTAATCTCTTCTTTAGCAACTCCTTTCTTAGCAACAATACTAGCAGTATCAACCAATTCACCTAAACTTGTTCTAGTATTTAATTTTTTTAAACTTTCAAATACTTCATCAGCAGCTTCTTTGTTCCCATGAAGTCTAATTCTAAGTTGTGCCAAACTATCACTCAACTCTGCGTTTTGATGAATGATAGACTGAACCCCTGAAATAGCAGCCTGAAAACCTAGATAACCAACAATCATCTGACTCAATTGCCCCTTTATATTCTTGAAGCTATCAGAGATACCTGTTGTTACACTCTTACCAATTCCTCCATATTCTGCCTCTATGTTTTTTAATGAACCTCTTAGCTTTTCCTGATTGGCAATATTATCCCTTAACTGTTTGTCAATATTACCAAATGCCTCACCACCAACAGTTCCAGCCGTTTGCATCTGCTGTGCAAGATTCTTACTTTCTTGTACCAACTGTTTCAATTGGTTATTTATCTGGTCTTTTTGGTTCTTGAAGAAATCTCCACCAACGCCAGCTTCATTAAAAGCATGAAGGATACCACGTGAATATTCTCCTACTAAAATATTATCAGTTGCAAACTGTCTCCTGAAATTAGCTTCTGTTGCTGAAAGTTCCTTGAACTTTAATATGGCACCTTCAAAATTCAAATCCTGTCCAGCGAAAGAAATGGTTTTTGTAGATCCTGAATTGTTCCCTTGTATGAATGGTCTTAATTCAGCCATCTGTTGACGCACGTGTGCATAGCTCTCTGCCTCCACATCATTCGCAGCGGCTTGTTTTGCAGCAGCTTTCGCCAACTTATCAGCACGATCTAGCTTTCTGTCAGCTTCCTTTGCATTTATTGCTTCCGTTTTAGCCAACTCTGTATTTGCCTTCGCCAACAATAACGTTTCCTTGCCTGATGCCTGCTGCTTTGCGATTAAGTCAGCTAATTGGTCACTCAACTTCTTAGCTTCAGTAGTCAATTTTGCTACTTCTGTTGCAGTACCTCCTGCATCAATCTTAGCTTGTAATTGTGCCTTGATTGCCTGAAATGCAGTATCAGTAGCCAATATCGCATTATTCAAATCTTGAATAGTCTTGACTCCTGCATCAACACCTGTAACTTGTACGCTATATATTCTGTTTACCAGTACTTGATTATCCATGTTATTATTATTGTTGTGGTATGTCTGATGCCAAACACATTAATTGGTTATATTTTGTTTCAAAAGGATCTGTCGTATTAGTAAGTCCTCTTATTCCATTTGCAGTTGGATAAATAGCATTATTATCGTCTTGACTGATGGCTACCCATTTTCTTAGTGTACATGCTGTACTTCCATTATCTCCGGGCTTGTAATCCTTTATTTCCAATAGTTCCCAGCGTTGACCAGCAACAATAATATGTTCCCTATGGGTAAGATTGCCAACATCGTTATTTTCAAGCTTGAAAAAGGTATCATACCATTGTCCGTTTCTCATGATAGCCATTCGTTGCAAAAAGAACCTTCTCATTAATCCAACACCAATCTGACCCTGAATAAACTCATCACAATAAGAGAGGATAGGATCATTTTCTCCACCAACATTATAGTTTACACCGAACATGAAAGGAAATGTATTGTAGGCCACAACATAAGGATTTGCTGTGACAGTATCAGGAGGAGTGAAAACCTGACTCGACATTTTCCAACCTCCTACACCGCTTATATTACCTTTGTAATAAGCAATCTTGGGAGTGAATGTGTTAGATGCTTCCTTAGCAGATGTATTGCTGATATTTTCAGGAATAACACAAATTAATTGAGGGTGTGCACCATTACTATCAGCCCAGTTTGTCTCCACATAGTGCATACATGGTGCAAAGAACCTATTCTGTACTACCGTTTTGTCTTTTGCAAATCTGTCAGGAAGTACATATTTGGATGCTCCTAATATACTTTTGGTTATCTTCCAAATATTAGTTGTATTTGTTATTGAATCCTGCCTGTATTGATAACTCTGTTGTATCCTATCTTGTACCACCTTCAAACAACCGTCCGCACTATCATCGGCAAAACTGAATATATATTCCCGATTGCCATCACTATACAATTGCAGTTGAGATTCAACCTCTAAATCCTGTTTTTTAATCCAATTCAAGAAATCACTATTCATATAACCACCTGATTTAGTTGATTGGTCGTTTGTAAGGCTATAATCGTGTGTGGGTTCGATAGTAATTATTTGATTGGTAGGGTCTGCCTGCAATGAAAGGTTGAAAGCGTCAATTACACCACATAAAAAATCCGTGAACTTATATTGTTTTAAAAATAGGTAATCATCAAAATTAATAGTAGCACCAGCATCTATTGGAGTGGATAAATAATCTAACTTAAAGGCGTTTACCCTGAAATGATCTATTACTAAGACATCATTTGGCAATGTAGCGTGTTTATTTAATCCTACTTTTACCTTTGCGATTATAGAATCACCTGGATTAACATTATAGGTACAAAATACTGTTGTAGGTCCATTTGCAGTCTGCATTGCACCACCAGCTCCTCCTGAATCTGCACCACCTACAAATGTTGTAATTGAATTATCTGTAGTTGCTATCAATGAAGTTCTAGTACTAGTTGACACATTCAAATAATACCATTCAACACGTATGTTCAAATCATTGCCATCATTACAACCTGCACTATATCCTAACTCCAATGAAAGTGATACAGTTTGAAGTCCAAAATTTACATTTGATTGATATGTCCACTTCATTTCGCAAGTAGTAGAGTCATAACTATAATCTGAAGTTCCTGTTGACTGATTATTGTTATCAAATGTTCCAACAGGTGCATTTGCTGTAGGAGGTGCAATAGGATTTAGGTCAACATAACCATTGAATGAATTGCTATGACCTCCATCTGCTTGACCATAATTCAACTTAAAATAATTATTAGTTGTATCTGCAGGATTATAACTCGCAGCTGTAAAGCTGTGAATATTCTGTTTTGTTCCATTTGAGGATGGAAATGCACCAAATACCCAAGGCATTACCATTCTCCTAAAATAGTTGGTATCAAAAAAAGTTGAATTTATCTTATACCCAATACTTTGAAAAGCATTATACAATATCCAATAAATGGATAATGACGGACATAGATAAGTAGGATTAGTGTAATAATGATTATTTCGTTGCTGAGTAGTATCGGTTGGATCAAATGCAATGTTGTCAAAAGGCAACATATACCTTACAGGAGCAAATACATAAGGCATAGTTGGATCTGTACCATCAAAAGCCCATGAAGCAATGATTTGACTAGTTGTATAGTTGAACTGCAAGTTTTTCAACATATCATATAAGGTGGCATCCTTCAAAAGTATAATCCAGTTGGCGTTATTACCATAAAGGTTTAGTTCATACCCTGTTGGCTTATTAGTATGCTTCGCCTTTGTCAATAAAGCCTGACCTACTAATATCTCCTGGCCACGTTCCTCCAACACACAACTTCTGAATGTTCTGTAAAGGCTTCCTTCTGTCATATCCTCAATAGAAGCATTGTGAAAGGTATTCAATATCCTGTCATTATTCAAAGTTGCAGGTACTGGCACTTCAAGCGCATCAGCTGAAGTCTTGACCTGAAAATTATCCGGGTCTTCTAACTTGTACGAAATAGATACAGGGAAGTTATCGGGATCAACATCCACTTCCTGATTATCTATATAAAGTTTTATGTATTTTGGAGCTGCCATTAGTTTCTAAGTATTATGTTTTCGTTTGCTAATTTGAATTGAAGTTTGAATTCATATTGAAATTCGCTACCATTATTTTTCTGCTTATCAAACTTTCCATCCACCTTAATCAAAGGGATATAATCATTGGTAACACCCGTCTGATTGCGAGTTTCCTCTATAAATAGTTGTGGGCTGTCTGCCAACTCCTGTAGCCATTGCATCTCATCCTCTGTTGATATTCTTATAGTAGTATAGGTATCATTGCTAATAATATTCTGTCTTAGAAATCCAGTATCTCTTCTTTGAAAATTATATGGTAACGTTTTTTGGAATGAAGTGGACTTATCTTCATGAGAGATGGCAGGCTTTTGGAAGTCAGCCGCATCAAACTGACCACAATAGTTAAGAAAGTGAATCCTTATCATATCACTATTGATGAAATTATCAATAACATAAGTAGGAGTTGTCGCCTGCACTGTTCCTGAACCATCTAGCAATTGAAGGTTGTAATTAGCAATATTACTAAAATCTAATGTGTAACTAATAAGGGCTGTAATGGCATTGATGTTTTTCTGCCCAGCACCCATTAAAAATATGGAACCTCCCAACAGGTTTAATGCAGATGGAAGTGTTACATCTAAAGTAGTATAAGTGGATGTACCTATTGGCATATAATTAATCCTTATTTTAGGAATTGTAATATCAGCAACTACGAAAAGTGGATAATAATCACTTGCTGCAATATTTCTTATTTTGTAGTAAGGATTACGGTGCGAAAGTGGAAGAAACGATGTACCCCAAGTACCATAAACATACGCAGATAATGCTGTTGCGAGGTCTTGAATTTCTGCATGTTGCAATGTTGCCAATACTGCAAAGAAGGTGTTTGAAGCCGTACCACCTCCTGCTGTAGCTACATTTTTATCTGTAGCCTGAATAGGAATAGGCGTATCTTGAACGATGAATCCATTAGTATCAAACGAGCTGCTACGGAAATAACACTGAACCGATACAATACCATTTGCATTCTGTACATAAGCTGCACCATTGTTACCAATTGCCCAAGGCAACATCTCTTGCAAAGCATCTTGAATATCGAAAAGCCAATAGGTATTGGTAGAATCAATGCTATCATATTTTGTCTTTGAAATAGTCTTGTAATAAATTCCACCGATATAAATATCACAATAAACAACAGGTGGAGGTGAAATACTCGTTGTTATAGAAACAGGACTACTATTGACAGTTACACCTACTCCAGTGACATTTCCAGTAACTTCAGCAAAAATGGCATAATATATAGATACAGGTATTCCTCCTGAGGAATCACCAAGAGTTACTTGAATATATGTTGAAAAAACTGCCCAAGAGCTAATAGTATAAACGCCTTCAGAACTTACTACTCCAAAACCAGAAAATGATATAGTTTCTGGAGTACTTACAGTAAATCCCTGAATAGCTATATTAACGATTACGACACTTGGATTTGCAGCCACCACATTACATGTAAATGTATTCACTGTAATACTCCCTACACATGCAACCTTCAATAATACCGGTCTATAGGCTGCATTCATGCTACTAGCTGCAGGCTGTTGTGTGATTGAACTTATTGGCATAATTAAAACGTTTGACTTGTTATTAAATTAAATTCACTATCCAAAACAGATGAAACAGCCACATCTATCATTTCGCCGTATTTGTCCTGATTGGCAATAAAGGTATTTGTGACTACATGAGTCCTTTCCCCTGTTTGGCTGAACTGCTTTGAATTATCTGTTGGATTACCTTCCTGTGACTGCTTTTTCAGTATGAGGTAAGCTACCTGTACTGCTTTCCTTCCCTGATACCGCATTCTCAATTGTACATACTTTGTCATTGCATCTAAATTAGCAGCAATGTTTATTTGCTCTGCAGGAATACCTGTTTCTAACGTCTCAATATATTCCAAGGCAGATGCAGAAAGCTCACATCCATTCTCAATATCATTGATAACTCCTTGTAATGAGTCTTCCAATGTGCCTGTTAGATGATGCCCCTGTAATTGAAGCATCTTTTTAAGATCTTCAACAATCTGTGCATTCACATTTTGCAATATTTCCTTATTCTCTTGCATACATACTTTTTAACAATGGCTCAATATGCTTGAAAAAATCTAAGGCATGTTTCCTGCACCTAAAACAAGTCCAATCATCAAACTCTCCTGCCACATCAACAAACTCTTCATAAACGTCAAAAAGATACTCCATAGGGGTGTCTTTCAATTCAGTGTTTATTGCCAATCCGATAAACTTTTCATCAAGTATTATCTTAGCAACATTTGCTGGTATTCTCTTCGCTACTATTTCAAGTTGTCTATCCATCATTATTTTGTGACTAATAAGTAATCTGTTAATGTACCCCATGATTGATAGGGAGAAACTGGTTGTAATAAGAGAAAAGACTGTATTGTAAATACCAAGGCATTAGCAGCATCATTATTCATTACAGCAATATATTCATCCCTATTATTGACAACAGCCAATTCAACACCATTGATATTAATAGGTTTGCAAGGAAAAAAAGAATCATCTGCATTCTCTAATACTTCTCCAGCATAGTATTTCAAATTAAAATTCCTTTGACTCAACCTTGTAACAGTTAATATCTTTGATGTAAAACCTGAAACAATTGAGAAAGGACTATTTTTTAGTTTCCTACGCCATTTCACACCCAATTCACCAGGAGTAAGCAGCTGTATAGTAATCCAATTACCACTAAACCCAATGGGACCAACTTCCATTCCTTCTCCATTGATGTAATTTGATTCAGGGTTTGAAGGATTGAAAAAATAAACCTCACTATTATCATTGCCACATCCTCTATTAAATGTAATATCCCCTGTTTCCTGATTATATTCAAAATCTACCCAATTAGAGCTACACCCGCAAGATTGACTCTCTGAATCCTCTAATCCATATAGTGTCAATGGAAATCCATCGTTTAAGCCCATGTTTGAATTGGGAGGGATAAAAATGTTTGATTTTTCTATCGGTAAATACTCTTGCATGAGTTATTTTTTAATTATGCGTTTAAGTTTGTAGGTATTTGAGCATTAGTTAAAAGTGTTATAGAATAATCAGGAATTGTGGAAACATCCAATAGGAAATCGATATTAAACGAAAGTGATACTCCATTCAACTTACTTGTAGTAAAACTTGTAAGCTTACGCATCCTAGCACCTTCATAATTCAAATGGAACATCGAGGTTAGTTTTGTAGTACCCGAAAATCCTTTGAGTAATGTATTATAAAGAACTTCCAAAAAACTGATGGCGCAATTCTCCATTTCCTGCCAATCATCCCAAACATTTACAGTGGATGTATTGGTAGCCCTGTCAATACTCTTAATTTGATTGTTTGAAGTTCTACCAGCCATTGTAAGAAAATAGAAATGAAACATCATACTTTTTCCTTTCTGCTGATTTAGCTTCAATAGCCTACTATCAGGAGGCAGACAGGCACAACATGGAAACTTATCTACTGTTGTCAATCCTACCAATGGATCCTTTATGTATTGGTCAAGATTTGCCGAGTCCAATTCATAACCATAGTTAGGGCAAAGATGGTATCTGCCAGCAAGTGTTGCCGATTGGGAAATAATGGCCTGAAACAAGCCATTATCCCTACCGTAAAGAAAAAGTTCATTAATCATAACCTAGTTTATTACGCCTCACCTACAAGTACAAGCTTTGGTTTACCACTTACTATTTCCATTTCCCTCAAAATCCTTTGTTGGATAGGTAACATCAATTCGTTCCATCTTGTGGCAATTGACTGATTCAAAACAAGGAATTGCGCCCAATCCTTACCAGTAAGTTGCATTTCAAATGCAGTCCTTAATTCAAGGTTATTATTGAGGAACATGACAACATTCATGTTGACACCATGCTTTGTTACCTCAAACAATTCAATAAACTTCGATTGGTCGATGTTTAACTGTTTTGCACTTACAAAATCCAACGCCTTTATTGCTGTTAGATGCCAACGTTTCAGGTCATTATCCCATGACATGGTAACTTTGTCAAGTTCTTGATTCATTCTAGTCACATAAATCTGTTGCTCCTGTGGTGTGCGTGGCTGAAATTGTTGTCTGCTCATTTTATTGTTTTTTTAATGAATTATATTCCGAAACATTGTGGTCACGTTTCAAACTTGCATAAGTTAATACTTTGAATGCCTTAGTAGCCTTAACGCTTTCCATGCTATCAATCCCTGCACCGGGCAAATCGAAAACCTTTGTTTCTGCCATCGTGCTTAACAAAGTCAACCATCCCCATTGCTCATAGAACTTTGCCATATCTACATCCCCGTTTCCTCCTCCTCCAGAGAAAACACTGAAGAACTTATCCAGGTACTTACACAACTGCCCAAAAAAAAAGCTACCATCAAGGCTTGTGTCATTGGCAATGACTTCATCAATTCCAAACGTTCACTGCCTTCAATGATGAAACTATCATCAAAAGCCTCATCCTTCTTCCTGAAGAAAATAGCACACAAATAAGGAAGTGCATCCCACTGACTATTTCCTAAAGTAAATATCTGCCTCATTACTTCCTTTGATGTTATTACTTCATTGAAAGTCATATCACTTGCAGGCGTTACTGTGAAATTGCTTATCACCCACTTTTCATCATTCCATTCTATTTCAGACGGAAAATTATAACTGTCATCTTCACTTTGTGAAAGAAGATAACGGAGTATTCTATATTGAGTGAGGACGGGTTGAATGAAAGGTTCATTCTTAACAGTGAAGAAATCCATCTTTGTCCAGAAACTAAACCATGCTAATGCTTCCTTGTCAATATGATTATCAATGTCGATAGTTCTCAATACTTCAATTGTATCGGCATCGCCTGTATATTTCTTTTCAGCAATCGTTTTCAATTGTTTGTCAAGTTCCCTTCCGTATTTATCATAATACTCCATAAACTGACCAAGAGTCATCACTGAAAGGTCGAAAGGCACATCGTGTTCAATATCGTTGACAAGTATTTTCATAGTTTATACGTTTCCTTTTGCTTCCAAATCAGCTTTCCGTGTTATGGCTTCTTTTATAGTGGTAATGAATTGGGCATTTACCTTTTTAGGTAGGTTATCACCAACAGGAATATTAACCATCTTAGCTACGAACTTGATGACTGGTTCACTATAGCTATCAAGTATTGTTGCTACTTCCATATCCACAAACAATGGATAAAGTACAGCAGCTTCTGCCTTTAATTCATCGGCAGCTATTTCCATTGGAGTCTTTTGGATAGATACCTTTATTTTAGCTTTTATCTTATCAATGAATTGATAAATGCTATCATCCTTATCCCTTTCAACGTCCATTAGATTGGCAACTCCTTCAATCTGAACATCA
>JGI24891J29808_1000746_pt1 | contig 11859 bp, 12 predicted proteins | sample FreactcultuFSWF8_FD_29808 | JGI IMG/M metagenome (IMG submission 29808) | reverse complement strand
GATGAGAAGGGGATTCGAACCCCTGCCCTTTCGGACCAGCGTATTGGAAGAACCTTAAGCTGGCGCCTTAGACCGCTCGGCCATCTCACCATTTGATGAAGATGTTGTCATTAGGAAACAATCGAAGAATGAGGCTGATCGGCCGGCTTGGACGTGATGGCTTCTGAATAATGTCGCGCGGATGTCCTCGGTCGCTTCTGTCGGTGGAGATGTTTAGGAATACACGGGAAAAGGAAGAAACAGTTTTCCTTGGCCCTTCTGCTTTGGCGAGTGGGAGACAACTTGCAAGGCTGTAATCAAACAGTGAAGCAGAAGTGTTCATGGCACTGTGAAGGCACGCGGCTGTTGGTTGTAGCCTACCTTCAATCTCTCGAAACTTCCATTCAGGCTCTTCGTGGTATCGAGGCATATTGCTCACTGGGATGCTTGACGCAATAGCATGTGAGACATGTCGTCGCGACAAGAGGTTTGCGGCAAGATAGGGTGTTATTTAGGGTGAAATCCCACCTGGCAATTCGCCGATTGGCTGCGCTTCTTTCTCCACATTCTGTCAATCCGGCATCACCGGTTGAAGGATCAATGGTCCCTTATTCTATTACATGTACGTCCGCCGTTTACTTATCGGACGGTGATATACAATCGTCTGCTTCTGGAAAGTATAAGCAAGAATTGGTCTACAGCCGTCACTGTAGGAATGGTTGTTGAGACCATGAGCTTGCTGATCGATCGGTCGACTCTGTAGTCGCTGCTACTTGCGGCCATTGTGTTGACGTCTGCCAACATGCCGTATCCTTCACGTATCCAGTGCGGTTTGTAACGGCTGATGTGGAGATACAGTATAAGACAACATAACCGTTAGTGGAAGGTGATGTGTAGATATGGTTGAGTATATATTCACAACGCAGACCAAAAATTGAATGCTCTCAGGTATAGCTACCTTTTCGCCCTACAAGCAATCATGACGCCGCATCGATTCTCAGTGGCATCTCTCTTCGTATTACTGTTGTGTGTTGCGACTGTCTATTCTGCTATTCTACCCAGACAAGCAAGCTCAGCAAAATCTTCATCTTCCAGGATCTCGTCTTCTAAGGCTTCGTCTGCTTCCAAGGCCTTGTCTTCATCGAGGGTCTCATCCTCGTCCAAGGTCTCATCCTCAAAGGTCTCCTCAAAAGTTTCGTCATCCTCCAAGGCATCAGCTTCAAAAATCACTTCCGCTTCTATCTCCAACCCAAGGACAGGGTCGACCACTTCAGCCAGTTCTTCCGTATCAGGAGCCTACTCCATTCCTCAAAAGGAAGCTGCGCCCTCCAAGAGAGCAGATGCCATCACGTCAAAGCGAAACAACTTCCAATATGGACCACCCGTTGCAGGTGGTCCTGCTTTTCCCAATGGCACTCTCGGTAATACTTTAGTCAGCAACGATATATCGAGCCTTCAAGCCGAAACCAACAAGCAACAAAGTGCTTCCTCCTCGGACACCGCATCTGCCAATGCCGATATCTCCAAGTATAATGGACTCAAGACATTGAATGATTACACATTGCTCTACGACGATGAGTGGACAGCAACATTATCTCAAGGTCCTATCCGCGGTATCCTTACAAACTACACCCAAGACTTGCTGTTCTCAATGGAACGTCTTTCTTTCAGCCCCTATCAAATCCGCAGGTTGAATTCGAGCAAAGACAAGCTCAACTTCCAAGTCGATGACAAGATTGCAAAGAACATCACTGGCATGACCTTGCAGCAACTGTTCACATCTGGTCGTCTGTTTTACTCCGACTACAGAGATCAGGCAAAACTCAAGACCACGACAAACGGAGCTCGTTATTCGGCTGCTGTGGATGCTTACTTTTACATCAATCAGACTTCGGGAAATTTCCTGCCCCTGGCCATCAGAACTAACCAAGGTGGAAGTCTTGTTTACACACCAGCAGATACCAGAGACGATTGGCTCCTTGCTAAGATCATGTATAATGTTTGCGATTTATGGTTTGCCCAGTGGGAGCACTTGGCCAGAACCCATGAGGTTGTCCAGATTGTGTACATGGCTGCTATCCGCACGCTGAGTGATACTCATCCTGTAAAGGCACTACTTGACCGATGTAAGTTCGTCTAATTACCTTTTCCCGACAGCCTACTGATATTGAATGTCATAGTGATGTACCAAGTCTTTGCTATCCAGCCCCTGGCAGCAGTAAGTTTACCAATACATGTCTAGAAGACTTCATGTCCTGACCTACAACAGTCCATCTTATTCGCCCAAGGCGGTGCCGTCGATATTTCCTTCCCTTACGCTTACGACGCCGCCCAAGATTACAGCACGGGCTACTACTTCAACCGCAGCGGCGCCTTCCAATCCAACTACTTCCTCACCGATCTCAAAAACCGCGGCTTGATCAATTCCACAACCGGACCGGCGCTCAAGAATTTCCCCTTCTACGAGGACGCTTCTGTTATCTACTCGGCCATGCGCGTGTTCATGACTTCATTCGTTGGCTCATATTATTCAGCGGATTCGGTGGTGTTGGCGGATAAGGAAGTACAGGCTTGGGTTAAAGAGTGCAATGGCGCTGCTAAAGTCATTGACTTCCCTGCTGCTATTGCGAAGAAGGATACATTGGTTGATGTATTGACGCATATGGTAAGCATATCCAACAACCTCTGACATTGGATATATTGACTAACGATTTGCTACAGGCCCATCTGTCCTCGACAGCACATCACACGGTCAACACCAACGAACTCATCTCCGCCTCAGCCACCCTCCCCTTCCACCCCCATTCCCTCTACCAACCTGCCCCGAAGCAAAAGCGTAGCGTTTCCAACCTAACTACCTTCCTCCCTCCCTTTGAAAAAGCACAAGAGCAAATCCAAATCAACGCTCTGTTTTCGAGAAACTATCTCGCCGGCACAAATCGAACGCGTAAGTTGAACATCTCCTTACCCACCCAACTTTGCTTCGTGTGTATCGTGATACTGATTTCTTGAGCAGTAAGCCACATGTTCGACGATGCAACTATGCTTCAGAAGATGAACGCGAATACCAAAACCGCAGCTGCGACATTCAAGAGTGCTATGGATTCATTTAGCTCCAAGATCAAGGGCAGGAAGTTTGATTCAAAGGGGCTGAGTCAGGGTATGCCGTTTGTGTGGCAAGCGCTGGATCCGAATGTTATGCCTTTTGGTGTTACTGTTTGAGGAGATGCATGTAGTTGTCGTGTAAGATTATGTGTATATTATGTCATGGTTGAATTTAGTTGAATTTAGTGCATTGGTTTAGCAGTCGTGTAAAACGGGAGCGGTGATGCAGTGTTAAGAAGTGGTTTTTTTTGTGCGTGGAAAGACTGGGTCTGAATACCAAAGGCGGACGAGAAGAGAAATAGATAATCGTGGCGAGGAACAGAAGGCAGGACGCAGAGAAAGAGAAGCAAACAAGGGCGGAAAAGGCAGGTAGAACGCGAAAGTCATGTTGTTTCTCATTGAAGAGTGTGGTGATACGAGTATTGTATATTAGAGCGTGACATGCTCAGCATGTTAGGCGTAAGGCGTGATCCAGACCTTGGACACAGCCAGATTTCAGCCTCAAACCTTGGAGCCTCGCTCTTGAGATGTCGAGAATGTGACTGATCAGTGAGCCTCAATATGGCTTGTGTCAGGAGGGTTGGCGCATGATATACATGGCAGCTGATGTATGCTGAAAGTGCGATGCGACAAGGATTGCGTATCGCTGGCTGATGGCGCATGCGGTGAGACGCTTGAGTAGCTCCGTGTCGCGCAATGCTGTGATGATGCAGCTTGGTGCGTTCTTGCGTGTTGAGAAAGGCAGATCGATGCCTAGCAGTTTTGTGGTTCATCTCTGCTCATCTGCAAGAGGGTTGGCGTGGATTTGCACATTCTGTATGCGAATGGGATCCTTTGGCCTGTTCTTCTTGTCGACCTGGATAGACTCCATCTTATCAAGAGTATCCCACCCTTCCAGTACGCGACCAAAGACGGTGTTCTTTCCATCAAGGTGAGGGGCCTTGTCAAAGGTGACGAAGAATTGGCTGCCGTTGGTGTTGGGACCCTTGTTGGCCATGCTCAGAATACCGCGTTGATTGTGCTTGAGTTGCGACTTGATTTCATCTTCGAATGGCTGACCATAGACGCTGGGACTGTCCTTTGTCGAAGTGGCCGCAGGAGAGCCGGCTTGGATCATGAAAGACGGAATGAGACGGTGGAAGGGCGAGTCATTATAGGCGTCGGATGCGCAGAGGGCGAGGAAGTTGTACGTCGTCTTGGGACAGGCGCTGCAGAAGAGCTCGAGCTTGAGGTCGCCATGGGTTGTGTGCAGCGTGACGGCCATGTTGGATGGTGATTATTATGACGAGAAATTCGAGAGAAGCGGTATGCGATGACGATGATTGCGGGCGGGAAAGTGAGCTGTGGCTCGTGCAGTTGCTTTCATCTCATCTCAGTCGGCAGCTCATCAAACCAAGGAAGGCTTGGTGCATCTTTGCGGGTTTCAGCGACATCATCGTTGGCCAAGTCATTGAAGTCTATTATTCTTAAGGAAAGAAATCATCAACTCTGCTCTTTGATGCGTGTGTGATTGTCACATCTAGAATCCCCTTGTCCGCAGCCGTCCCCCACCCTGTCCCGACCATCGTGCTTGGTGTGTGTGTTGGTTGACGTCTAGACACAAAGAGCTGACAGGCGCCTTGTCTGCGTCTCCCTTTTGCTCTCTCGCAACCCTCGCAATCCCATCCTCGCTCTTGCAATCTCTCTTCATATCATCGACTCAGCCCATGACATGCGGGCGACGGCGCCTGTACTGACGACGACGACGACTCCGCCGCACCCATCATGACCTCAGCCTTTGTGCGCGTTTCTGGCCCGCCGAACAGCAACTTCCTCGTAGGATATCCTGGAATCTCGGCCACTTCACCGCGGATAGAGGGCAAGGTTGAGGTTCGCCCACTGTTGGGCGTCTCAGCTCCTGTCCATGTATCGCTGGTTACCGTCTGCCTGCAGCGCCGCGAAAGCATCCACCCCTCGGCCGACACAATCAAAGGCCATCTGGTCACGTCAAATCGTCGCGAAATCACAGACATAGTTGGCAAGGAGATGCTGTTATATCGCGCTCCACTGGGGAGAGAAAGCGAAGCAGTACTGTCCATGGACCTTCCATTCGTCATCTTCATTCCCTACGGCCGAGGTGGTGAAGAGATGGCTCGCCGTGTACCACCAGCGAGCTTGCAGCTGGATCGTCGCGCTGCAGAAACATACTACGAGATTGTTGTTACAGTCCAACACGGCGCAAGCGACCAGAAGAAATACGCCTTTCCTGTACCCATCGCCCGCTACGATACCTTGTCGACTTTCGGCATGTACAACCGTCCAGAAAGCGCAGAACGGGTCGTCGACCATCTCGTCACTCTCGCAATATCATTACCACGCTGGTCTTACGGCCCCCTGGACCCCGTCAGCGTCTACATCAAACTCACTCCCAACCCGGACATGCTCAAGAAAGCCATGAAGGTTACAATAAAGACGATAACTGTCAGCATTGAAGAGGAGGTCATATACAATCATCAGGGCGACGAGCCGCAACGAAAAGCAAAATTGCTAGCTTCATCCACCCACCGCGTAGGGATTAAGATGCCCGAAGCTGGTTACTTTACAAATCTGGGCTTGGTCTTTCCAGCCAGAGACTTGCGAAATCCAGAAGGCATTTTGCCCCGACAGAAGCGAGAGTTTCCTCTATACGCTGTCAGCGGTTTCACAACCACCGGTACTCTTTACAAGATTGAGTACTACCTGGTGGTAAAGGTATGTTGCATGTTGACTTCAGTGTCAAGCCGCTTTCTAACTCAATCCAGGCCACCATGTCTGGCGCAAAGGACATATTGATCCGCCAACCCATTGTCGTCTGTCCCTGGGATCACGCTGGTTGCAAAGAAGAAATGGAAGCCATCGAGCAAGCCGCCAAAGACGCCTATCACATCTCTCCCGACAACCCCATGTTACCCGCCCCTACCATCATCAAAGCCTCCGACGCCAATGGTCTCAAAAGTCTAGGCATGACCATAGTCGGAGGTCACAGGAAACCCCTGATTGAATGATCTGCTCTCTCCCGATTTGTTTACTCTTCACTTCTCTTATACCACTACCACTTTTTGGGACAAGTTACGACGTCACGACTAGTCCACTTGCCTCTTATTCTTTGTTTTCTCAGCAGCGGGAAGGGGCAAAAATGTTGATTTGGCGCGGAGTTTTTGGGCGTTTGAAAGGATGGAGATATGTCAGGCAGACTGGTGTCAACGGGACACTGGTGCCTTGCTCGAATTGTGCCAGCCTTTGAGGATCTGAATTGCATTTCCGGGAGTTCTCTTCTTTTTTCCCAGAGCCTTCTTCATTCTCCATCATATGTGTCATCGATGGGAGACAAGTTCGTAGCTAGAAGGATAGTATTCTCTGTTTTTAGCGACATAATGTCAGTTCTTTCAGAAGATCCTATTGACCAATCGAATTGTCGCTTGCAATGAACAATCGCATTCTATCTCCTGCCGTTCTCAAGAGCTGTTTGGTTTACCGAAGCATGACCCAAGATTTCGGGATTCTGTGGGGAGTGGGAGTGGGAGTGGGAGTGGATTGCGCGCGGCTGTTTCATCAGCGACAGCCTTACGCAACATCATCCACTCCTACCGAAACAACCGAACTTTGGGCGGAAATTGCATGTCCAACTCAAGAACATGCTAAACATTCTCCAACTGCCGCTTTTTACCATGACTGTAGGATGCCGTGCCTGTTCAGGATCTCTCTATGGAGCCATGATGGGGCCAGATTGTTCGTATACCCACTCAACTGCGACTCACCCACACTGGCCCATTGAAGGTGATGTTCACCGACAACTTTTGACAAACCGGTGTTGTTATAGTGTTTCGAGACATGTGATCGTCAAAAGTATCAATTGTGTGAATAACACACCTGCGATATAGGTTCTGCTCATCTCGATTAACACGTTGCTCCTCACGATAGATAATAACACACTTTCCAAACCTTCCAACAACCAAAAAGGCGTTCGATGGCAGATGAGGTTTGCAAGTTTTGGGTTTTGACAGAAGGAACCGATGAAGGGTCTAGTTCTACATGATTCCTGTAAGTAGGATGCTGAAACCAATTGACAGTTTCACCGACTCGCGATTTGAAGGAGATTTTTCTTCAGGTAGATTAGGGGAGGGTTATATGGCAACCGGTGCTGTTTTGCTACGAGGCTCAAAGAGCGATCAAAAAGTATGCTTTCTTGGAAAGGGAAGTTGCAGATCGTCCCGTGCCTTGATCTGGGTGTTTGGTGTGTGGTTGTAAGGTTAAGTATACAAGGCATCCCAGGTGTGTGTCCATGTAATACAAAGTGTGCCTTGCAACACTCCTGGGGAGATATTGCTGTGCCGTGGCTCGATGTCTTTTGACAGTTCTTCTTCCTCACCAATATCAACATTCTTTTCTTAGACTTTGTTTTGTTTTCTGCCTCTACATTCCTTTTTTGTTCTTTTCATCTATTTGTCTACATCTTTTGTGGATCATCCCAGAAAAATCGGCTATCAGGGACCAGGGTATACGGACTACACTACACGGACCCATCTTTCTTTCAACTGCATAGATGTCTGGACCAGATTCACCCCTCTCGCCGGTGACCAGTACGGATCATCGAGGTTGGCTCTGGATTACTGTCATAATTTGCACAATCATTTGTCCTGCACTACTACTATGGCGAGGAATAGCCAGGTATCGCAGGTATGGTCTTGATGACCTTGCTGTCGTCGTTTCTTTTGTAAGTCAACTCTACCTATGGTGTGTTCCTAGATTACACAAGGCTGACCACAAATAGGTCTTTATCATCGCGCATTCAGCACTACTCATGGGCTCACTCAAACTCGGTTTCGGGGTACAGTTGACACCAGAAACCAAACCAGGCATTTCAAAAGCCGCAGAGGTGCGTAACATCAACCGACCAAGCATCCAGACATCAACGCTAACCTTCCATCACAAGCTGGTCTTTGCAAGTAGAATAACCCTCTCCCTAATCCTCGGCACATCGAAACTCTCCGCCCTCCTCCTCATACGCCGTCTCCTTCCACCCAATACCTGGCGCACCTACATCTGCAATACTGGTCTTGTCCTCGTAGTCGTTTGGGGTATCATGGCTATCTTGACTACGAATACTGCGTGTTTGCCTAGTCATATGCTACTTCGCAATGCGGAAAACTCTTGCGCGCATTTGGATATTCGCATCACTACGACTATGGCGTTGAACATCGCCACAGAGCTTGGTGTGATAAGTCTTGCTGTGTGCTTTTTGCGGAAAGTGGAAGTGGAGGGAGGACAGAGGAAATGGGTGGCATTGGGCTTCTTGTTGCGATTGCCGTAAGTCTACCATGCCTATATTAATTGTGCCAATTTGTACTAATGGAAAACAGAAACATCGCACTATCCCTGCTCTACCTGACCTTTTACCTCCACTTTCTCTCTCGCGGCCACTCCTCTATCGGTTTCATCACCACCGCAATCATCCAATGCGTCCTAGCAACCTACTCCTTCACCTCCTCCTGCATCCCCTCTTTCCTCCCCTTCTCCCTCCCCATCTTCACCCCATCCCCCTCTTCCTCACCCATCGAACTTACCTCCTCCAAATTATCTCGCAACAAACTAGCCCGCCGCATGTCCACACCCATGTCCTTTTTCGGCGACAAAATCCGCGGCGACCGCGAAATCTTCACCCACAAAGCTAGGATATTCGCTGATGTCAAGGGCGTGCAAAGGAGAGAATCAGAGAGGAAACTGAGGAGGAAGGACAGTGATAACGTTGATGAGGATCAAGAGAGTTTGAGGGGAATCGTTAGGGAGGAGACTTTTGAGATTGAAATGGATAGGTATTCGGGTGTTGGGGGAGGGGTTGTGTAGAGAATGAATGTTGAATTGGAATGAATTTGTTTAATACGGAGATGTGAGAAATTTGCAAGTTGAGTGTGGAGTAACGTCGGGTTACAGATGTCAGAAGGCAGAAAGTGAGCTGGACGGTGGATCCACGCGACACTCATGCGTCGAAGAGCAGGCACTGCCATAGCGACAGAGGAAAGAGCAACCAAGCGACATGGAGGAAGTAGTATGAACAATCTGACACGGAAAGAGCTCTACGGAAGATCAAAGTGCTCCATGAACTACAGTGAGGTGAGCAAACCCTTTCGAGGGTCACAGTCAGCACCACACTCCTTCTGAGAAAGAGCACTGCTATCGGTTGCACTCAAAGCAGGAGACAGTCACCGTTATGCTTTGCAAAGCTTGAAGTGAAAGCAGAGCGGCAATTCGCCATACGCAACGGGGTAGACACTGGAAAGAGAAGGAGCTGACGTGTGTACGGACGTGTTTGCTGGAAATCGAAGGGATTCGACAGAGTTGGCTGGACCTTTTGCGTGTGCATCGAATTGGTGGATGACGAGAAAGTGGCAAAAGAAATGGGAGCGTAAGAGGCTGGATAAACCATGAATCGTATCAGCCACCTTGATATTGAACTGTTCAGGCAGCCACAAACCGACGTAGGTGTGAATTATACTCAAGGGTCGACGAAGAGGCGCATGCAAACCGTGGTTTGAGGCGTCGTTGGGATGCGTCGAGGATCACATATACCTATAGAGACGCATGGGGTTAGGTGGTCGTCTTGTCAACGCCTTCCAACATGTTCTGATTAGGTCAAGATTCTTAGATGCACAGCCAAAGGTTGCGGCCCATGCCGTGCGAAGATGTGTCTTACAAGTAAAATGAAATGGCATCTTCTCCATCTTCACCCGTTGTGCGGAGTTGGTGTATACGATCTAGTTCTCGACCAAGATCTCACTTTGGGACCTGGACCAATAGTAGATCGATGCCTGGAAGGAGGCAACAACCCCAGCCGCAGATGCCAAAAGCGTCACCATTGACTAACGTGCCGAGATACCGAAAGCAGGTGAAGAAGCAAAGTTGAAGCTTTTGCAAGATGAGCACGTGGTGAGTGTCCTGTCAATATCTCAGAGTGAGACATCTCCACGTTACTTCGGACGGCCATGCCGACAACAACATCCAGATAACGTTTCTCCAAGAAATCCAAGAGATAGATGCTTTGCAGGATTGGATTGGATTGCTTTTTAAAGTGTGGGCCTTGGAGATCTTGGGTGTGGGTTGTGGAGTTCATGGAAGCTGGAAAGCCTGACATAAAAGTCCGCTTCGGCTCCCCTCACTACCCTCCATCCAGTTTTTCTGCTGACAGACACCGTTTGTTCCCTCGCGACCAGTGCAGCCATCTCGATTTATTAATGCTGTTGGAGAAAGCGGCTGGTCAGTGGTAGCAGTGTGTGCTTTTTGTGGGAGGCAACTTTGGGCGACTGAATATGGTGTGGTCTTGGGGAACACTTCTGACTCGAGGGAGGTACTTCGCCAAGTTTCCAGGTTTGGAAGGCACCAATACTGCGACTGAAAGTAGCGGATCAGGACAAAGATCTCTAGAAAGATCGCGCATACTTCTGACAGGCACTCGCGAGCTTTATACACGCCGTAGTACGGAGAGACGTCAATTCGGCAGGTTGCCGAACGTGCTTTGAGTGATGCGTAACAAACTCGGGAAGCCGAATGCTGTACGAGCGTCTTCGATATAAGAACAATTCTCCGATGCAGGTACGCAAATCATTCGACGGCGGTTAGCATCTTCTAGTTGGGACTAGAATTCGAAAAGAGTGTCGCGTCAAAATCTCAAAGGCCGGCTATGAGATGGGGTAGATGTCCAATATCAAACGTACTCGAGTATACCATCCACACAATTCACCGCGAATCACAACCTTGGCTACGTGACTACACGCAGCACTTGGCGAGAAGTGTTTACTCACGAGACCCATGCCTGAAACACTTGCCTGTTTGATGGCCGTCCTTGAACCATGTGTTCAGAAAATGGTAAACAACAAGGCAGAGGGCATCCTTGCCACAAGGTTCGCGTAAGCAGCATCAACATGCAAGGGATGCACTTGCCGCGCTACATGCACGCTTGCTGCACGAGTCGCGCAGGCTTTGGGACTGGAAGCAATGCGTCGTCATGGATCAGAAGAGTGCGCCTTGATAAGAAGTTGACGAAACAATGGGACCGTTGAATTGCGCATGCTCGTGGAGTCGTAGTCCACTAGAGGTCAAAGTTAGCTACCCCACTGCTACGGGCAACTAAGCTCCGCCAATTCACCAAGAGAAGATGAGAGGTTGGAGCTGCGGCTTAAGAGCAAGAGTACACGCCAAGCTTTGTTGATTGGTGCTGGGTAACGGCAAGTATGACGCTTATACCAGGACAACGTCCCGTCGTCCCAACCCAACCTTCGGATCAAGGACCATCCTTGCACAACGAACCTATCCTTGTCGCATCGGAGATTTATTGCTGTGCGACTTGCAGTCTGCAGATATGCAAGAGTGGTAAAATGGCATGGCGGATCCAAGGCGACACCAATCTCGTGTAGCCCTGTTTGAATGCTTCCAAAGAGCTGATGCAATATCTGGATCCTACTGAGCCTTGAAGATGTAGACAGACCGGAGGTACATCTTCCCGCGGTACCGGCCAACAAGAATATGCCGGCAAGACCGCCTTAAATCCTGGATCCCACGGTGTGAATCTTGAGAGATCACACAGCTAAAGCTTAACATGCATGAACAGCTAAGAGACTCCCGCATGCATGACAAGTGGAGGTGTGCCATAGATACGGTATCGATTTGCGCCAATATCGCTCTTACCCAACGCCCTCCCTCGCTCGCACGCTTCGTTATGCAGACCCGCCACTTCCTACAGGCTGGCCCCGGTAGGATCGGCTC
>JGI24891J29808_1000744_pt1 | contig 11870 bp, 22 predicted proteins | sample FreactcultuFSWF8_FD_29808 | JGI IMG/M metagenome (IMG submission 29808) | reverse complement strand
GTGAGATACAAGAATACTAAAGAATGGATGCAAAATATAGTCTTTAGTTATCTTGAAAAGTACCCGAATTTACCTGCATTAACACTATCAAAGCTTATCTANAAAGAAAATAGTAATGTATTTAAAAGTATTGAAAATATAAGGGGGTACATAAGGGTNTATAGAAAATCACCTAAAAATAACAACNTNAAAAATAAAGATTTTTTTGATAAAAAAGAACAACCTAAGAATCCATTTGTTCTTCCTGCTGAAAGGTCTGCTCCTTGGTCAACATGGATATTGCCTACTTCATGTAAAAAGGTATTAATCCTTTCTGATATTCATGTACCATTTTCTGACTACAAGGCTGTTAAGACAGCAATTGAATACGGTATAAAATATAATGTTGATGCTGTATTCTTAAATGGGGATATAATGGACTGTGCAGAGTTGTCAGACCATGANAAAAATCCTAATGAGCGAGTATCCTTTGCTGATGAGTTAGAGGACACAAAAGAGCTATTGAAATATTTGAGATTTGAGTTCAAAGGCAAGCCAATATATTACATACCAGGCAACCACGAAAATAGGCTTGAGAGGTTCTTGATGCGTAAGGCTCCAGAATTGTTGGGTGTTGCAGAGTTTAGGCTTGATGTTTTATTGAAGATGGGGGAGATGGGAATTGAGTACATACCTCATGGTAGTAAGTGTTATATGGGTAAGTTACTCGTAGAGCATGGCGATAAATTGAAAGGCTCTGGAGGGGTTAATCCTGCAAGGACTGCGTTACTCAAATTTAAAAGACCAGTTGTAGTTGGGCATTTTCACAGGACTAACGCAGTCAATGACAGGGTTTACGATGGCGAACATCGTATGGCTTGGAGCCTTGGGTGCTTATGCAACCTAGAGCCGGCCTATATGCAGGCTAATGAGTGGTGTCATGGCTTTGCCATCGTTGATATAGAAGAAAATGGGAAGTTCACCGTTAGCAACAAAATTATTATAGACGGAACNGTTCATTAAGGATTCTTTCTGGTAGGTCTAACTTTAACAATTTCATGTCTAATATCTTCCTCTTTTNTTTTTCTGTACTTGTNGGATTTTCCTNTTGTGGATGGGTTCTTTTGATTTGACAGCCTACGCAACCTACAAATAGTTTCTGGAGATGTTATCTCTCCTTTAATCAAAGCATTTGTGAAGTTATCAAAGCTATTTGCTAATTTAATGTATGACTTTGCATTTGGCAATTCTTCTTTCCATAATGATACGCATAGGATCATATCATTATCTCTTAGAGTCTTATTTTTCAGCAATTTTTTTTCAATCCTTGATAAAGTGCTTTCTATTTTACTTCTCATTTGGTTTGTGTTTTTAAGTTTCGTTTAATGAATCTTTTATAATCATCTCTGCTACGATGCAGAGCCTTGATTGTCGAATCTCGTACAGCAATCTCAAAGGTTGATTGGTAGCATACAGAGTCTAACTTGTGTACATAAATACCCTCCATTTCCGTATGGTAGGTAATTATTTCTTGTGTATTATAGATGACATAAAAGTTAACAAAGATGCTAATTACTAATGCTACATTTCTCATAGTTGAAGGTATTTAATTACCATTTTAAATTTAGTTTTTTTCATATTACTTCCTTTTCTACTTTAACCATATATTTCTTGTCTTCTATAAAAAGCCTACGCACTTGTAAGTTCTTCACCTAATTTCCATATTCCACAACTCACACCTTTCTTATATTTTTCGGGTGTGTGAGTAACGTAATAAAGTGGCTGTCCTTTTATCTCGGGCTTCCAACTTTCGGTAATGTCCATCACAGTTCCCTTATCTGTAACATCACCCACTTTAAATTTCAATTCTGTTTTCATATTTATAATTTTAGTATTCCTTCGCTATTTTTTAAAAACCTTCTACAAGCCGTGTAACGTTAGTGGCAATTATTTTTTGCTACCATTACACCAACAATNACCAGCGTGTGTCATAGCAATGCCATCTCTAACATTGCAGCTAATATAAGTGTGTCCCTTATATTCAAACTCGTCTAAATGTAATGTACTAATAAGTATTCCATCGGTAATGGTAATTTGTCCACCTGTATTAGTTGGTTTTGCCTCTACTTTATATCTCCCATCTTCGCAACCGCAAAAAATAACAGCTACTAACAGCACATAAACAAAAGCAAAGTGTCTGTGGTAAATTGATGTTCTCGTTTTCATATTATATTCTGTTTTTAAATTAAAATTTTCGTTTCTAAATCTTTGCCTTCGCTTATCTGCAAACCGTTAGCAGTAATACTACTTTAGTGCTTCTAATTCAGTTTTGACAAGCTCCCAAAAAACAATCTCACGATTTTTAATTAATTTACCTGAATCTTCCATGTATTCATTTTTCGGTAAAATGCTAATCATTTGCTCAATAGTAATCAAAGCAACTTGTTTAAGTATATCAATATCATGCTCAAAAGTTGAGTAATTAGCTCCAGCATATTCTTGATATTGGTATGTAGTTGCTTTTCTTGCTTTATCAATTAAATCTAAAGCCCGTCTTTTTGCGTATTCTAAATGTAAATCCATAATATCGTATAATGTATATTTTTTGTTAAATTTAATCACATTCACAACAGCCATCTGTTGTATCTTAAGGTCTTTAATTTATTTAATTCTCATAGTTTTAGATTTTAAATTTTTCTATTGAAATGTACTTGCGGAAGATGTCGGCTGTTAGCTTTTGGTTGGCTTGTTCAGCAGCCTCAACAGCAGCATCATCAGCAGCCTCAGCAGCATAACTAGAATAAGCACGAGCAGAAGCAGAAGCAGCAGCAGCAGCATAACTAGCACCAGAAGCACAAGCACAAGCAGAAGCAAAAGCAGCACGAGCACAAGCAGCATAAATAGCAGCAGCAGCAAAATAAGCAGCATCCGCAGCATCCTCAGCATTTCGCAACTCTTCCTTAGTTGCCCTCCCTTCGCCAAACGCAATTGCTGTATCAACAGCTTCACGGCTTCGTTCATCTATCATCAAGTGTCTTACCGTGTTCGCTTGATGACCCTTAACCAAGGTAAGTAGCTGTACATCTTCTGGATTTGTCTTGGCGAATAACCAACACAACCATTCTCCCCGTTCACACGTTGTATAAACCTCGAAGAACGTTTTACCTTGTGCCCAGTCTTGAGCTTCTTCGCAAGCATTTAGCTTGGTTAATAATTCATCAATTGTTTTCATTTTGTTTAAATTTTAAACTTGTCTATTGAAATGTATTTGCGAAAAATATCAGCTGTTTGTTTTTGGTTGGCTTGGCGAGCAGCAGCACGAGCAGCATGAGCAGCCTCAGCAGCAGCATAAGAAGCATAACTAGCATCAGCGGCAGCAGCCTCAGAAGCACAAGCAGAAGAAACATAAGAAGCAGAAGCAGAAGCAGCAGCAGTATAAGCAGCAGTAGCAGCATCAGAAGCAGCAAAAGTATCAGCAGCATTATAAGCAGCATGACCAGCATCTTCAGCAGCCCTACTTAATTGCTCCTTTGTTGCTCTACCCTCTCCGAATGCGATGGCTGTGTCAATAGCTTCACGACTTCTCACGTCTTTCATTAAGTGTCTCACTGTATTTGCTTGATGACCTTTGACCAATGTAAGGAGCTGTACATCTTTTGGATTCGTTTTTGCAAATAACCAATTCAGCCATTCTCCCTTGTTGCATGTTGTGTACACTTCAACGAAGGTCTTACCTTTAGCCCAATCTTGGGCTGCTTTGCAAGCCCTTAGTTTGGTTAATAAATTTTCAATTGTTTTCATTTTGTTTATGTTTAATACGTTTGTGCTGTTCGAGTTTATAAGTTAAAAAATCGTCAAGAGATAGTGTTTTCCAGTACCTATTAATAAATTTCATCCCCCCAATCACTAATTCTTGTTTTCTGTGCAATTTGTCAAACTGCGCAATGAATGAATCCATAAGTTTTTCGTTCTTTGTTCTTTCTCTCTTAATAGTCTTTTGCTCAATAGGCTTTGATTTAAGCATATTGGAAAGTAATCCTGCAATTTCAGGGTCTAATGTCTTAGCGTTATGCTTGTGCATACTTGCCTCTTGTATTCTAAATTCCTCTATCTCTGAAACCCTTTCTTTATCGTACTCTTGCAGCCATAGAGATATTACTTGTCCATCAAGCCTGTTGTACAATTGTCCGTACTTTCCGAGTATGGCATTGTTAAAGCACTTCTTAAAGTCGGGTATCTTAAAGTTATGAAACTCTTGAATTAGCAATTCTGACAAAGCCCATACCTGACCAACGCTCATGTTTTGCGATAGGTTGAATGATAGCGCTAAGTCTGTGATAAGGTTGGTTAATATAACCCTTGCTATTGACTCTCCCTGACTCCTTGATATGGAAGATATTGTAGGTGCTTTACTTTGTAAAATCTGTAAACTGCTGTTCTTGGCTAAAGCCAAAGATTGTTGAAGTTGCTGACCGTATTTGTTCAAGGCCATTTTGTCGTTGAAAAGCTTGATCGCTCTTTGATGTTGAAGATTGTTTTCCATTGTTTCTTGTTTTTTGTGTTTCAAAAATACCTTGCCATGTATTTTCAATAGACTGGTGTATCATATCTATTGCTTCTTGTTCGGGGTATTTGCTAAGCTTCTTTAGTGCTGCTTGCTCTGATATAATCCCTTTGTACGGCTTCTTAATCTCTGTTCGGTATTGTAACCACAGGTCCCATGCTTGAATAAACTCTGGAGATGTGTATGGATATATTACTTGTTGCCTCCTGGCTATCGCATTCATTTTAGGCTTAGTCACCTTGTAACCATTAGCCTCAAGAAGTTGTATGGCTTTTTCTATTTCCATTATAATCGGTTTTTAGACAAGCCCATTTCCTTGGCTTGCTCTGGGTGTAACTCAATATAGGTATGGCATGGTCTGCATATAGCCACGAATTTATTAGTGTCTGTTAGCAAATCGCCAATCCTACCTGATTGATGGTGTATCTCTGTCGCCCAATGGGTGCAGATAGGCAGCTTAGCCTGACACACCTGATTATTATTTAGAAATTCAATCCGCACCTTTTGATATTCTGCGTTCTGCTTCTTTCTTTTGTCAGATACAGGCGCAATACGGACAGGATGATGGTTCTTGTCCTTTGGGTTGTTGTATGCGCACTCTTGACACATACCTCTTGCCCAGATGTACTTATCATTGAGGCACATCTTACATACTTTTTTCTTTCTTTCTATCATTGTTCAATCTTAACTTTAATAGATGGGTACTTGCCAATAATGTTCTCTTTTACATACCGTCCTATTGATTCAGAAATGAGCATATTGTCAACAACGGACTTCTTAACACCTGTGTACAAGTAAGATTTAGTTCCAAATAGCAAGTACAATTCTTCGTACTNCTCTTCATATATATACCCATCTAAGCTTGAGCTAAACTTGGGTAATTTTTTAAATTCCATAGCCATGATTAATTGATTTTAACTTTGTCAGCTGCTAATTCGTGTTTTTTTCTTCCTGGGACTATAACATAGTCAACAATATCGCCTTCTTTTGGGGTATTATTGGCATCTACAAGTCCTCTTAAATGAAAAAATAATTCATCGCCTTTAAGGGTGATGATGAAGCCATACCCCTTTTTGGGGTCGTACCATTTAACAATTCCTGCGTACCTCTGTTGTGTGTTCATTGTGTGTGTGTTTTTAGTTTTTAATATTAAAATACAAAAATATAATTAATTTATTAATTACACAAAAGAATTTAAAAATAATTCTTTTGTGTAGGATAGATAGAATCCTTTTAATGGAGTCTTATTCTTCATATTGCTCACAGCCTTGTGGTACGGCACATTAATATGTAAACAAGCATCTTTTAGNGATTTAAACTCGGACACCTTATTCTTGGTATTTGCGTCGAATATGTATGTGGTTTTTTTGTTGCTATTTTGNGNAAATTGAATCATAAGTAAGGTATAATTACATCTTGGTTAACATATCCACATTCTCTATTGAAATGGAATTTCACTATAGGTATTNAATGGTTCTTAGGGNTTAANGCATTCCACAATTTATCTGAAACATAATTATTTTTGATATTATCTATTAGCGATGTATCAGAAAGAAGTATGTGTTCAGGAAGGTGTTTAATAGGGATTGATTTTATTGTGTGAGTAACCTTGCCATCAGACAAGGTTACATCGGTCACATATATTTTAGTCATTCATCCACTTCTTGAATTTTGCCCACAAACTAAACCGTTCCCATTTACTTAGGTTTGTGGGAACCTCAAGTTCTTGTTCTCGGATAGATGTAGATACGATAACTCTATCTTTGTCAATTATAGGCTTATTTCCATTCAATTCTCTTACCAGTGATGTAAGCCGGTCGATAAGTATTTGTTTGGTAACAAGTTCTGAATCTATTGTTATCTTTTCGTTGACAAGTTCTTTGATAGAATTCTCTGCTATCTCAAGTTCACGTTCAATCTTTTGTATTTTAACAACTAGCTCTGCCGAGTATTCATTGCTGCGTACAGCACGCTGATCAGCATTGTACAGTTCTCTTCTTAGTTCAGCAATTTCTGCGTCCTGCTTGTTAAGCTCTTCGATTAATTGTTCTGTATTAGGTTCTTTAACATTTTTTGTACTTTTTTTTGCGACAACTTTCTTTGGCGCTTTGGTCTTTTTGGCGACCTCTTTTGTTGCTTTTGTTTTTGTCATTTTTATTTGGGTTTTAGTTTATTTCTTTTATTGTGAATCGGATATGTTCAGCGCCTTTCTTGACAATTTCTTTCTCAACAACCATCCTATACACCATGTTATCGTTAAAACCGTATTTCTTTGTCAATATATCCTCTGTCATCTTGATAGGGTTGGTGACATCCGCCATTTTATTGCTGAACGCAAAGATAAAATGAATTTCCAACTTTCCGCCATTAACTTTCATGTCTGGTAGCATCTTTAACATTTGGCTCTCGTAATCCTTGTATAAATTTGTCTTGAACCTACGACCTTTCCATGCTTGGTTTACGGATATAGGCTTTATGAATATACGGTGTTCTTCCTGCGCCATCAGCGAAGATAGGAATATAGGCTTAGGCTTCTCATCTGGCATATTGCTAACTTGACTAATGCATGGTTTTCTCCATACGCCTGGCTCAACTTCTATTAGCCCTAGTTGATTGAGTCCGAACTCAGTAAACTTAGTTCCTTTTGCCATTTGGGAATTTAATTTTAAGTTCTTCAATAGCTTTTTTATCATCAAATGGATTTTCTAAATCGACAGATACATCTATCTTAACGCCATAACGGCAGGCTAACCACCTTATGGAAGCCTCGGTTAGATTGTTCTCTTCTGAGTCATTGAAATATCGAGATAGGGAACCTATGATAATCTTCATCCCCCTAACCCTAGCATCCATAACTATATCCGCTAATGTGAGGTCTAATTCTTTCTTTCTGAATAGTAGGGCTTGCCTAATTTCATCGCTATCTTGTATTGTATTGATTCTTTTTTTCATTCTGGGTCAGGGGTATTAATTCCGTTTTGTTCTAAAAATATACGAACATCTGTAATGAACTCGTTCATCCTCTTCTGGTCCGTATCGGCAGTGGATATTGTTGTTACTATTAGTACTGTTGTTTCTCCAATCTTTTTCTCTATTACATCTTTAAGGAACTCGGATGCGAAGTACTTGTGTATCTCGTCAAGTTTCCATCCTCTGAACATTTCAGATTGCTGTGCAACATGAAGTATTACACCCCTGTAATATCCGTGTGTTTCGTGGCTTGTCTTGCGTTTAACTTCCTTGATATAAACCTTAACTTGCTTATTTTTAAGCAATTCAATACATGAATCATAAACAGGCTTGTTGTAATAGGCTAATGTACCATCGGATTTGCAAAATGCATCATGCCATACTTTAAAGTCTATCATTGTGAGTCAAAATTAGGGGATTGGTCATCAGTATCTTTCTGGTCGATGCTATTGATATTTCTATAAGTAACAAACTCATCTTGAGGAATGCCATTGTTGCTAGCTGGGTCGCCTTTAACCTTGGGTGAAAATCCATTGTTGAAAGGGTATGTCTTAAATACATAATGCTCTATAAGAGGTTGTCCATCCTGCATAACTACCTCGGCATCCTTAACATAATGAACTTCTGATATGGCTATGAACAGTTGCTTGCCAATCATATATGTCTTAGAAGGAGTTGTATTTGGATCTATGCCTAGGCTCTTAAGCATCTGATTGAAGAATGATTGTTTGTAACCATTATCGCATATATATAATTGCTCATGCATCCCTTTTTTATTGCTATATTTAACAACAATAGAAGGGTATCCGTCAACTTTAATTATGTCCTTATTGGCATCTCGAAAGTAGGATATATCTGATATTAAAACCTCGTGTATGCCTGTTTTTAGTTCGCTTTTGCGTGTCTTAGCAGTGACAATTTTCATTTGTTAAATTTAAACTTTTATTTGTTAGGGGATGTGAGGGATTCGAACCCTCATTATTTGGATAAAATCCAAGGTCTTTCCATTTTAAACGAACATCCCTGCATTAATTAAAATGGTAAATCGTCATCGGGTACCAATGATGATACGTTAGGCGTATCGGTAACGTTAGCAAACTCTTTGCTCTCCATGATTTTATCTTGGATGAACCTAGGTAAGGCGTCAAACAAATTCCAATCGAAGTTCTCAACATCGAAGAAAAATTGTTCCTTCATTGGTTTTGGTACTGGCAACCCTTTCATGAATGGGTTGACAGCACGACCAGAACCTCCTACATTGGCATACTTGCCATCTTGCGAATGTTCAACGTTAATCATACATAACTGACCTTTGTATCGATCAATAAGTTGTGGACCAATCACCTCTGGCCTCTTAGGTAATGAACCCCATGACTTGAGTACATCTGGCAGCTTAGCCTTAGCACCTGCTGAAACGGAATAGGTGTAAAATAATGTAACTGGTTCCTCTGGTTCACCCTCTTTCCACACATAGGTTGTGTTGGGAAGTTCCCAGAAGAATGTAATCTCTGGAGCGTACACTTGCTTGCCATCCTTGCCAAGGACTGGAGCCCCCTTAAATTTGGAAGGCAATGTGCCTAAAAATGCGATGCCATAGCATCGAGCTACTTGTAATCCTGTTTCGGGTAACGGTCTTTGTATTCCCTCTAAATCACCTTTTGAAAATTCTTTCATTTTGTTTGGTTTTTGGTTTTTGGTTTTTTGGTTAGTGGTTGTAAAATTAGTGAAAATTGTATTTAAATGCAAATTTTAATGATTTTTTTTTGGTAACTATATACTTATTTACACTAAACCCAAGTGTTACCTTATCTTAGGCTTATATGTTAATTTTTTACTTTAAAGAACTATAAACCGCTCATTATATAAGCGATTACGTCAACAGTCCATCCATCGCCCAATAAATTATATCGACTTGTATCGCTCACGCAAGCCGTGTAATTATCAGGAACACTTTGTAATCGTTCACATTCGACTGGAGTTAATCTCCTATTCAATTCTTTTATAACACCATAAGNCACTCCTTTAAACATATTAGCAGTAAGACAAGCCGCTTTGCCATTAAGTTCATTTTTATGATATTCCCAACGTGGCTTGCCGTTTCTGTCCCTTGACATATAAGCAGTAGCCTTTTCGGATAGAAAATATTTTTGGTCAACGTCAGTCAGTACAATATCTTTTAAAATAAATCCCTTGTCAGCAGGGGGTATTAAAGGAATATCAATATTTGTCCAATATAATCTTGGACGGTTTTGTGCTGTAAAAACACTTGAATTTATTTCGATAGGTTGTACCCCAATGTATTTTGTTATTAAGTCCTTCCATTCTTTTTTCATCCTAACATTTTCAAGGATAAACTTCAAGTTTGGATTTTTTTCTTTTAATTCATTTAGCAATCTAACATACTCGAAAAATAGTTTTGATTTTCCATCAAACCCATCTGTTCCGTCAGATACCCATTGATTAGCATTAGAAAATGACTGACAAGGACTTCNGCCAATAAGCAGATCAATTATAGGTAAATTTTCTACATTGATTTTTGTTACATCTCCAATATGAATAGTGTTCGGGTAATTATGGCTAGATACTTTTATGCCGTGCGCCTTTATTTCACTGGCAAAATATTTATCTACTTTTATCCTAGCTCTTTCAAGCGCAATTTGCCCACAGGACATTCCATCAAAAAGACTTAATACGTTCATCTCACAATAGTTTTAAGTGTATAGTTACCTTTTATTTTAGTTTTCATGCATCAAAACCGCTAGTGACGTGTGTCTTTTGCTTTGTTTTTAAAAATTCTTCGTGTCTCATTTCTTATTTCTTATTTTATAATTACGTTTTCATCGATAAAGTACCTTATTCCATTTTCTATAAAACCTTTATCTGTAACTTTATCTCCAAGTTCTTTNATGTATTCCTTAACCTTTTTCTCGTCAATCATGAGTAGGTGTCTGGGAACTTGTTCTAAGTCTATTACCTCAAATGTCTTAGTCCTACGTACAGATGACTTGGNAATGGATATGTTAGAATTTGCTACCTCAANACGATCAACGGCATTGTTAACTATCTCAATCTGATCGTTCATAACATCTTGTGCTTTAGCCATGCTATTTGTCATTACCTCCATGCTTGATGATGTTATGTTAGTGGCTGAAACAAGCATATCCCTTCTCAATTGGATAAGAGCAATAGAAGCATTTTTAAAAGATGTCGCTTCTATTGCAAGGTATCCGAAGTATGTATCTTTGGGCCATTTATCGTTAACTTCCTGAATTAGGATGTCGCATTGCTCTGGTGTTAGGCAGGAGCCTAACCTATCAGTAATCTTATTCTTAACATTTTCAAAGTTGGATAAGTACTTGGCATTAATTGCTTCTTCTTCTTCCTTTCTTTTCTTCTCTTTCTCATTCCACAACTTAATCTGATGTTTGCCATGCTCTATTCCTGATTCAAGTTTAGAAGTGATATTATCTTTAACGTACTTATTGATTAATTCTACTACTTTACGGTATGGGTCGCCAATCTCTTTCCGCTTCTCTTCTGCTGTCTTTAGCATTGTATTAGCGTTGGATAATGCTTGGTTAGCCATTGATAGTGTGGTAGGGTCATTGACCACTATGGCATTGCATTGCATGGCTACCTTATCCACTTCTCTTAATGTTGATTCAAAGCGTAGTTGAACACTGCTTTTACTTTTTTCAATGAACAAATCTGTTGCGCTCATTGGTGTGCTGTTGATTGTTGGCATAGTTTAGTTTTTTTTGTGTGAGATAATAATTTACTTGTTTTAAAAGAGATGTGGCATTTCTTTTTTAAGATTGTCCAATTCGTTCTTGAGGCNATNTACAAATGTTTTGTCTCCATCATCTCCAGATAGGAACGAATCGGCTCTATTGGCAAATATATGGGCAATTCTAAGGAACTTAACCGCATCGAGTAGTGCCGCCTGAACAAAGGGTTGAAATGTTGGGTGTACCTTATCCTCTGGGTATTTCTTGAAGTGCTCTGGTTTAATTCTTAATAAGTCTTCACCTTTCTCTTTACCTTGTTTATTCAGAATATCTTGTATTTCATCGGCAATATATCCAATTTTAGACTGGTTGTAATCAAAACGACCTCCTGACATATTTTTTAGTTTTTACAGGCCATCAATAGGATAGCCNGTTGGTTTAACTTCTTGTTTTTTTTCTTTTTCTTTGTTGATAATATCAAATGCAAGTCGTGCCTCTGCAATAGTAACCCCCTTGCTGGTNTCATATCCGTACTTTTTAAGTACATATATCTGGCTATCGCTTGCCGGAGCCATGCTTATCATCCTATTGGCATCTCCTTTTGAGTATGAGTAATTACTTACGTCATA
>JGI24891J29808_1000742_pt1 | contig 11926 bp, 16 predicted proteins | sample FreactcultuFSWF8_FD_29808 | JGI IMG/M metagenome (IMG submission 29808) | reverse complement strand
AAGGAAATCTCCTCTCTCTGAGTCGAACAAAGGACCTTCTGATGACAATTAACAATTACAGTCAGACGCTCTAAACCAACTGAGCTAAGAAGAGATTGATGAAAAAGCTTTCAGTGTTTAGAATTATAATCCGCCATCTAATGAGGCCGAGACCAGGGTCTGTGGAGACAGACTCCAACGATTCGCCAAACTTCGTTTCCGTTCCGCCAATTCTTGAGCGGGGAAAGCCTTCCACCAACATGAAGGGCGCCTTGCTAGCACACACGACGCAAACATAGCAACACGTGTCAAGGATTAGCTCTCCATCGTATCTCGAGTTAGACGCAGGACCGCATCCTTCCCTGTGAATTGATACTCTGGCATATCTCAATCCACCGTAATCACCGGCAGGTTTTCAGCTAGCAAGCTCCGATCTCATCCCACATTGCCCATTCTCATCACCCACCATTTGCCCAAGCCCGGTCCTCCTTCAATGTATCTCTGAGGTTATATACTACAGCGCCCTGAACCCTCATATCAAATGGGGTTGTGGTCTAGTGGTATGACATCTTCTTAGCATTGCTTTTCCGAGCATTACTGAGTGGAGAAGGTTCTGGGTTCGATTCCCAGCTACTCCATCCTTTTGCCCTTCTCTTGTCCATCAACATACATGATCGTGTTGGCAATCTTTTGTTCAAATTGTGTGCTAGGGGGAAGGGATTTTTCGCGGTAGCGTGAAGCTTGGGACTTGTGCATTGAGGAGTTTCAAAGGCTTGGCAATTGATGGCTTCGGATGGCTTCAACGGGAATGGAAGGGGTTGTGGTGGTCACACTTGCATTGTCGAATTGTGTGGAATTGATCTGGTGGTGGTTTTTGACTTTTGCCCAAAGCTATAAGATATCTCTAAACTCACCATCATTAGTCATCGTAGGGGTGTCGAGGTTGAACTCATTTGCATCCGAGTACAGCACATTAGTTTCCGTGTTCGCAGTTTGACCTTCTGCGAACAAAGATAGAAATCACAAAAGCTAGATTATAGCATATTTTCCACCGCCTACTTGATTAGCAGCGCACCAGGTACATAGAACAACGCTCCAAGAACGTGCGAGAAGAGCTTTGTAGTAACTATCACGCCGCTTGATCATGGTTGGGACCTGATGACATCTAGCCAGGGTGCCACCACTTACAAACCTGACTTGGACAGAAAATGGAAACGCAGGAAGCGAAAACTGTCAAGGAAACCGTTCTAGCACATTCGTCGCACACTCTACGATCGATTAGGCATAAGGCTTAGAATAGATAGTTATTCCTGCTAGTAGGAATGACTTTGAAAAAGTACCAAGGTGTAGATGATCACTTGAATCCATCCTCAAATGCTCGCACGAAGGACCTTGAAAACATCTTCTCTGCCACCCTTGAATCTTTCCTCTACCGTCTTCCAATTGATGACTGTCCAGATATTCTCCAGATATGCAGCTTTGCCATTCAAATATTGGAGGTAGTACGCATGCTCCCACCTATGCACCTCGCACATTAGCACTCAAAACCATCAAGGTAGAAACTTACGACAGAAGAAACACTTACATATCCACACCCAGCAATGGCGTCAGTCCAACAGCAACAGGATCCTGATCTTTGGTCGTCAAGATCGCCAATCTTCCCCCATACTGCTCATCTTTGACCAACCATCCCCACCCACTCCCTTGGATACCCAAACACATCTCCCCAAAAGCGGTCTTGAACTCTTCGATCCCGCCCCATTGCTTTTTAATCTCCGCAACCACTTGTTTCGCATCAGTGACTTTGGACTCGGAAGCAGCGCACAAGTTCTCCCAAAACAAAGAATGGTTTATATGGCCACCGCCGTTGAAAGTGATGATTTGTTGATTGGCGAGTTGGAGAGGGAGATTGTTAGAGATGAGAGCGTGCAGTTGGGAGGTCAGAGCGGCGTTGAGATTGGTTATGTAGGTCTGATGATGTTTGGAGTGGTGGAGTTGCATTATTTGGGCGCCGATGGCTGGTTCGAGGGCCTGTGGGGATGCAAAGAGGTGTGGGTTAGTCAAGATGCCCTGGACAGAGAAGACAGGGAGATAGAAAGAAAAGGGTTGTCAAATCTAGCGGGGTTCTCAAGGCTCTGGTGTGGGATTTTGCTAGTGATCGGTATTGGCAGACTTACATCGTAGGCATATGGGAGGGGAGGTAGTGAGTATTGTGTGACGGCCATAATGAAGAGTGGAAGTGGCAATAGCAGCACGAGGTCGATAAATGTTTTCTTGGACGCTGAAGAGGAACGTTTGAGATGAAGATCAATGCTTTATATGAGTGTATGACTTTCATGCGGCATTCGCGTGAAACTACCTTAGTGGTCAAGCCACGTGATAAAACTTGCTCAAATGGACTCGGCGGATCGTGGATATTGTGAGAAAACTGCAGATTCGCTCTTTCCTAGGAAAAATGATAGGTGAGATAAAGCACGCTGGCAGAAGCCATGGTCTCGAGTCGGAATGGCGTGCCTCTGCAAAGAGACGTGCCTGACATTTATTCAATCGCTGCAGTTACCTAGTCAAGCAATTCTGATGGCTCGACCATGAAACAAGTCTTTGTTGGTGGCAGGCTCATAGATCTCGTATATTCGTTACATGTTAATTTCGCACTTGTGTGCTTGAGGCGTGATGAGGAAGAAGTTGACAGGCTTCATACTCTCATCGGTAGTCGAAGGCGCCAACTTCGCACCTTTGCACTCGCGGAAGAACTTCGCGGTAGCAAGTCGAAGCTCCATGCGTGCTAGATGAATGCCAATGCAGACTCTGGATCCTGCGCCGAAAGGCGAGAAGACTGCTTTTGCCAAGGGTGATAGTTCATTTGGTGGTAACCAGCGTGTGTGATCGAACTTGTCGGGGTTGGCGAAAAGCTGGGGGTCTCTGTGGAGAGAATAGCTCTGAGTGCCCACAACAGTGCCAGCAGGGATGTAGTAGTCTCTGAAAGTAGCGCCACCCTTGGGTGTGAGCCTGGGTAGGGTTGCTGGTGCAGCTCCATATAGGCGAAGTGTCTCTTCGATCACGGCGTTCAGGATGGGCAGTTGTTCCAGAGAAGCATCAGTAAGCAGTCCATCAGCCTCGCTGACCTCTTCCTCAAGAGCTTTCTGGAGTGCAGGTTGTTTCAGAACGCACCATGTTAGGTAGGTAAGTGTGATGCCTGTAGTGTCGGAACCAGCAACAATCAAATTTCCAGCCTCTGTCTGGACTTCCTCATCGGTCATAGTGCCGTCACCCTTTTCGGCTTCATTGATGGCAGTGGCGAAGATGTTGGATGTCTGATATTCCTGAGATTTGCTGTTCTTGATTGCTACACCACCTTGCTCGAGCAAGACACTGTTGGCATAGAAGATGGCTCTCATGGCAGGGAATGGTAGCCGGCGACCTATCCAGTAGACCAGAGGAAGCTCCCAGCTTATGGCGGAGCAAATGGTAGCTTTCTCCAAAGCTTCGATGTAAGGTACACGTTTCCCGCTCTCGAGCATGTGGAAAGATTCGCCGAACATGAGATGAGCAGACACATCTGTGGCGAGGTATGTCCACCACTTGAGAACATCGGCTGTTCCAGAGGTGGCATTCGACTTGATGCGGGCGACGGCCAAATCGACTTTCTCACAAACAACACTCTCCCATTGTTCACGAATATGTCGCTGGCTGAAGCCTCTAGCCAGCAACTTGCGTCTGGCTGCATGTTCCTTAGGATTGGTTATGTTGAAGACGCCAGGACATTTGCCAACGCCGTTGGTGTTCAGGTATTCATACCAATTGGTCTTGTTGAAACCAGAACCGATCTTGTGGATGTCTTTGAAGCTGGCTGGATCGTTGATGGCGATTTCATTGGGTGCAATCCTGACAATTGGTCCGTATAATTGATGGAGTGCATGGATGTAGTCTGCTCGAGCACCACCGAGTACTGCTATCTTCAATCGCCAATTGACCAATGATGCATACCATGGCCCAGGGATGCCTCGTAAAGGTGTAAAGAAGGCCCTGCGTACGACCTATTACTGTGAGACGGATGACTTTGCAGAGAAATGGGTCTACATACCTTATGGGAGAGGTAGATGATTCCTACAGCAAGATAGATCCACACAAGGCTAGCCATTGAAAACTGTGGCATGGTCAGTAATGGCAGTCAAGGTTGTAATGAGTTAGGATGTCACGTAGGAAGAAGAAGCAGGCTTTATACATGTCGATTGACCTTCTGGAGACACAGCATCCAGACTCGACATCAGAGTGCATGGTCGAATGGCATGTGGGCATAATGTATGTGGAGCCGGCGGAAGACAGCGTTTCCGTCCCGAACTGTGTTATGCCCTACCGCGGTCTACCTTTTGGCGTACAAGTGCATCTGTCAGAGAGCGGTTGTGGAAAGTATAGGGATACCCCGCACTCGAAACAAACCCACGAAGTAGGCACGATGCCCACCTTCGAATTTCTTCATGGGGTCTCCGCGATTCTTGTTTTCGTGGCTTGTGGGGAGAGAGGCCCGGTGTGAGAGATCATGTTTCGGATTATGATTTGAGTGCCTGCCGTGTCCGCCCGTGAGCAGCATGCATGAAGTCGACTGTTCGATGACAGGTAGTCTGTCGATGCTCAGAGGCTGGTTGGGTAGAAAGCGACCTGATTAATCTGCAGATGCAGGCTGGACGAGTTCGCAGCGGACAGAGAGTTTGAATCAAAGAGCGTGCGCGCGTGCAGGCGGCTCGCTCGCGCGCGGATGCAGGGTCTGCCAAGCTCCATCGTAAAATGTTGCCATCATGTGCCTGAAAATAGATTGGAATTTGGAGAGACACGAAATACGGAAGAGGCAGGAACGTTTCGAGAGTTGCCCCTCGAAACAGCAGCACCGTCTTGCTTCAGCTTCAACATCGTCTTTCGCTATACCGCCGCTCGCTTCCTCGCATCTATACGCCTCATCAAAGACTGCGCCCAAGATACTCCGATCCCTGTCGACGCGCGACACATAACAAAAGAGAAACAAGACACACACATACAGGAGGATGGGTTTCGGAGATTTCGACTCGATATGCAAGCAGGCGGCGCTGCCGCTCTGCACGATGGTCGGCAGTAATGGTGTCAAGGGAACCAAGGGAATACAGCCGGCCTGTTACTCGCGCACCATCGAGGTGGCCAACACAGTCATCTTCCAGGGCGCTGCCGGCATCGCCCACATCTGCGCTCTTCTCATGACTGTCATTATGATTGTCCACGTTCGCAGCAAGTTCACAGCTGTTGGTATGTCGCCGTCGCTTGAGTATACCCTACTCTGTACTTGCAACTGACACTCATCTCAAGGTCGCAAGGAGATTATCAGTTTCTTCTGGGGCTATTTCCTGCTCACCATCATTTCCCTGCTCGTCGACTGCGGCGTTGTCCCTCCTGGCTCTGGCGCATACCCTTGGTTCGTCGCTATTCAAAATGGTCTCTCTTCCGCCACCTGTATCTCCCTTATGATCGCTGGTTTCGTCGGATTCCAACTATATGAAGATGGAACCTTCTTGAGCGTCTGGTTGCTTAGAATCTGCTCTGCTACAATGTTCGCCATCACTTTCCTCATCAGCATCTTGACCTTCCAAGGCTGGGGTGGTCTCGGCCCTGACAACACTGTTGGCCTCTTTGTCGTTCTTTACATCTTCAACGCAATCTTCCTCGCTGTCTACGTCGTCATGCAGGTTCTGCTAGTCACCGGAACACTCCAGGACAGATGGCCGCTGGGTCACATCGCCTTCGGCATTTTCTTCTTCGTCGTAGGCCAGGTACTCATCTACGCTTTCGGCAAGGCCGTCTGCGAAGGTATTGCCCATTACATGGATGGTCTCGTCTTCGCCACTGTCTGCAACCTCCTTGCAGTCATGATGATCTACAAGGTAAGATTCTTCTCCTTCACTCTCCGTTATGCATACCTCCTTTTCTAACACATCTGCAACAGTTCTGGGACTCTATCACTAAAGAAGATCTCGAATTTTCTGTCGGCGCCAGAGTCAACAACTGGGACCTCAAGGCCCAGCTCCTCAACGAAGAGGAAAAGAGAGCCACCATGTACATGGACAGCGAGTACGATAGTAGCCTGTATCACCAGGCCCCTCGCCAGCACTCCATGTACGGAAGCTCTAATGGCTACTAAACACACTTTCCATCAGTGGGAAATGCCACACAAAGCGTCATCGTTTCTTGCGAAAAAGCATTGCGCACGGAGTTACGAGTTTCATTCTTATCATCAATATTTCAAATCGGTAATCGAGCGGATGGGCATATACATTTTCTCACTTAAGTAAGCGGCATTTCTCGCCCATGAATTAATCTAAGATGGAGGTGTTTTTGTTACTGCCGCGCTCTCTCACTAGGCAACCCGTCTCATCGTGCATCTCCAGAGTCTACAGCATGCATGGTGGGCCTCGGTACGCAGTAGCGACATGCTCGCTTAGATCTCTCAGCCGAGATCAATTCACCGGCCTCAGTAACATGCAGCCACATACCTTTTATCGCTTACCGCATCGACTCGACATCTGCTGTAAGCTCAAGAATATGAATATCGACAAGTCTTGTCAGCTTTCGAGATGCGTGTCTCTTCACCGCTTCCTTCTAAAGCTCTCTAATCATGTTGGGGATTTTGTATCTCTGTCTGGCACTTTCGAGGATTGTTCTTGCACAGAATGGCCCACTCCGCAATACAACCATTAGTGCTTCCATCTATGCAGCAGCAAGAGTAGATGATATTGATCTAGATGACCTCCCTTTCGTCCAAGCTGCACCCGAGTCGATCGAAGCGGCATAAATGGCCATCCCCGTTCCACTGTTGGGCAATGCTTCGAGGAAATGCGGAAGCGTTGTTCGACGATCGATTAGGATAGAAAAAAAGAAAACCATGCTGAATCAAGTCACACAGAATTCAAGAATACTCGCCACATTTTTCGAGAAATTAATGGGTAGGAAAGAAAGCGACACTGATACTTGGAAAAAAAGGAGAAATTTCGTTCTTCGTGATTCATGATATACATATTCCTAGGCGTGACTGATAACAAAAAGGGACGTTTCAAACATACCATTCGTGCTTCCATCGTCTCCAGTCCTCGATGGCTGCGCCCTCTAGGTCATCGGCGTTGAGCATACCTACACCTTCCTCCACCAAGACGTGCCAGATGTGGTTGCGAAGACTGACGGGCCATTTTGGTGTGTTCCAATACCTTGCTTTCAGGCCCGCCTTCTTGGCACCCCTGATCTGCCCACGGATGATCTTCCTCTGTCTCTCTGACAACTTGCCTCGCCAAACACGGCCGACGGATCTTTTGAAGTTCAAGCTGGCGTAGTAGGATGTGGTTGCGTTGAAGGCGGAAGCAGGGGTATCTGCAGGTAGACCTGTTTTGCCTTGACCTGCTGAGGAAGGGTGGTAGTCGTCGATTTCTGCTAGATTGGATAGAGAGGGGTCGACGTTGAGGTCGGTTAGGGTAATCGGAGAGGGTTCGTAGAGCATGCCTAGGGGAGCATCATAGAAGATGTCGCGGTAGGTAGTGTTGGCTGTCAAGAGATCGAAAGGAGTGTTTCCTGTGCCGACCACGGTAATCGCACCAGGAACCGTGTGTGTGCCATTGAAATAGGTGAGGTAGCCTTTCGAGCGAAGACCTTCGAGTTGCTCTTGTACTTTTTGGAACGTAGTGGGGCCATCAGTCTTGAGATCGACTAGCAAGACTAGTGTCTGATCTGGTTCCTCGTCAAAGACGCCGTGGTTCTTAGTATCTGCGAATGCAGTGAGGGGATTTTGCTTATCCAGCAGAGCGATGAGAGGATCGACATAGAGATTTCTGAATGTACGATTGGGGGTCAAGGCAGATGTGCTGTGGCCCACGAATAGATCGTCTCCAACGTGCCAGACATCTGCCTCTACACCGGTACATCCGTAATGCAAGGCCTCGTACAGGGGTATCCGCCTCCAGTAATCATTGTGAGAATGCACCGCTACGGATCCAGAGTTAGCTCTTGTTTCGTTTGTTTGCAAAACATTGACTGAGTTAAAATGTTGGGAGAACTTACGGATAGGCATGACATCCCGGGTAGCATCAGTAGGGTAGTGTGCGAGGCCCGCACCAATCTTGCCCGGATGCCCCCAATCAGGCAAGAAGTCAAGATCGTCTTGCAATAGCAAGGCATGTCCGTTCAAAGCGAACGACACAATATGCAGAATACCACTAGAGATCTGGTTAGCCCTGATAAGATCACAGCCAAGTCTAGCAACCTACAATAGACACAACACAGTCACAGGAACGAGTATGCATGCCAGTCTGATAACTGCAAATACTCGATGTCTCTTCTCGAGCGTTGGTGTCGGTCCTGGCTCCGGTATAGGCGTTTCGGTGACGACATATTGCTCTTTCTTGGCGGATAGAGAAGTACGAGGTCTCTCATCCGTAAAGATATGATGAGGATGAGCGTGAGAAGAACGTTGTCTCAGAGTCATAGGGTCGAGAATATCGAGGATAAGAGAATACCAGCGTCGCGAAGGAATAGGTTGATAGTATCCATCTTCAACCTCTGCGGGGGATGGTTCTCTAGGTGGAGTTTGTTCCGGCAAGGGTGTAATCTCCAGAACGGAAGGTGCCATGGAGTGAGTGTGTGGAATGTAGCACCAAGTTCAGAAACTGGTTTAGCAGGGTAACTCCAGATCAAATAGTTGTGATATCGGCCTTGGTATCTCAGATATATGTGGAGCCCGATGACGGGGTGAAGTGCGGCAGGTGTTTTATAACGACTTTTGCTCAGTACTCAAAAGAATGACGACGGCGATGGGTCAAAACTGATCAGCAACGAGTGTGTTCAACAGCAAGTAGTTGAAACAACGAATGACTGCAGCAGATGAGTAGCACACGGGGACAATGGTTTGATATCACGGTGGCCGCGGGCGGGCCAGAGTTTATGTCGGCAAGCAACACGGGTTCGGCCTTGGGGACATCGTTCGCTCAGGCCGTGCCTAGACCGCCTTTGAGGCTTGCATTTCTTGGACTCGAGCAAGCCCAAAACTCGCGACAGGAAAGTTACCCCTCGAAGACGTTGACACGTGAACCAATCATGCGCGCGCAGGGACACTTTCCTCAGGCACGCATAGCAAATTGATAAGAAACATGTCCAAGGACGATGTCGGCTGTGGCTTCAACGATACCAGTGAAAGTGGTCGTGGATGATGGATTGATCTTATTGGTCGTGCGGGGTATCTCCCCAGCTTTGGTTTGCTAGTCTGTCAAACGTGCCGATCACGTCGTGCAACGCTTTCATGTCGAGACTTTTTTTTGGGCACAAACTCGCGATCCGCAAACTATCACAACTTTCGCTTGCAATAACGCCATAATGCCTCACAAACACAGAAGGAGGGATGACAATGCCGACGAGTAATTTCAAATCCAGCCACCTCCAACTCAAACCTTGAACACGAAATACTGACATCTAATCGCGCAGTTACAACTTGCCGCCCACAGCCGTCGCAAAGGCTTTGCCTGTAGGAAAGAATGCGCAAACCGTCTTCACTTCCGACGGCAAGAAGAAGAGAAAGACTGAGAAGTCTATCGCTGGAAAGAATGCATACAAGTTCGACGACACACCGAAGGCATTTGCCCGACTGATGCAGCGACAAAACCCCCAGCCAACTCCAGACGAGAATGAATCAAAGACGGCAAGCAAGAAGCGCAAGCGTCAAGAGGACATCAAGCAAAAAGCAAAAGGAAAGACAATGGAAATGCCGAAAATCCAGCCTGGCGAGAAATTACGAGACTTCAACGCTCGTGTAGATCAGACATTGCCAGTGACTGGTTTGGCGCGGAAAGGAAATCAGGGCCTAGCACCAGGCGAGAAGGTCACACGGACGAAGACTGAGAAGAGAATGCACAAGATGTACGACGAATGGAGAAAGGAAGACCAGCGGATCAAGGACAAGGCTGAGGAAGAGCAAGAAAAGCGTGAGGAAGAGGAGGAAGAACGTAATGCATTGTACGGAGAGGACTCGGGCGTGCCCGTTCTGTACGGCAAGAAGCGTCAAAGGATGATTGGAGAGTCCAAGGATAACGAGGACATCTGGGCAGTGCTCAAGACGAAACGAGACAAACCCAAGGGACTACACGACGTGGCACAGGCTCCTCCCGAGTTCACTGTGATACCCAGGGAGAAGTTCAAGGTCAAGAACGGAGCCAGAGCAGATGTGGCCGACGTGCCGAACGCTGCTGGTAGTTTGGCAAGGAGAGAAGAGCTTGGAGCAGAGCGCAAAAACATCATCGAGCAATACCGTGCTCTGATGAGAAAAGCCTCAGGGGATGAGTAGAGTCTGGAATGTTCATCAAGCACATTATTGTACATGTGCCGCGCAATCAATGCCGGGTATAAGGAACTTGCGAGTCTATCGCAAGCATAATAAGCTTCTTTCTCCGAAATGAGCGGGGACACTGCCTTCGGTATCAAGCATAGAGCGCAACCAACGCTTTCCACCCTCGACTTCTCGTGCGCCAAATTTGACAACAACACACCCTCGTATCAGTGCCGCCGTCCATAACAGGCCATCGCTCGTTTCTTGTTTTTGTCTCGCTTTCCGTTTGATCACGAGAGGTTCCAGATCTCGTATTGCGTCGTCAGCATCGTCGCTGGTGTCCCATTTCCTTCCTCCTATCCGGGGTATCGCCTTGAATTCTTCCATGAAAAATGTCGCAAGACTTGCGAACATGGATCCGTACAAGATCAAAGTACCAAAAGCACCGAGACCGTCCATACGCCTCGTCAAGGGAGTTTGTATAGCGTCGTCACTGGCGTCCAATGTGACATTGTCACGGAGCAACAGTCTCGTCTCATCGGGCCCGCGGGATCCGTCGACAAGCCATACCTCGTTCTTGCTGGCATACTTGAAGAAGTTCCAGTCCTCACCTAGAGCCTTGCGACCTTGACATACCCAGTCCAAGACACAAATGCTCGCATTCGGAACATCCTGTTGATGATGGATGTAGAAGCGCTGGGTTTGCTCAAAGGCACTCTGAGCGAAAGGTTGGACTGGGTCCGGGAGATAGACAAGAGCAGCAGCAGGCTTCAGATGCATATTCATATCTTGCCGACTGAGAGTCGATGGGGCCGGAGTCTTGAAGATCTTGGTGCTGCCCTGAGTGAGGATGAGCAGACGGGTGGTAGGATCGAGATCAATACGTAAGGTGAGAGTATCACCAGCAACTATACCACCGCCATAGGTCAAGATGTAGAGTGTATGGACCTGATGCGACGAGTCATTGTCGGCAGATGAAGTTATAGTCACAGGAGTAGGCGAGATCAGCTTGAGGGGATACTGATAGGTCAAGGTCTGTAGGATTGGAGTTGCCGGCGGCAACAAAGCCAGATGGACGCGGCCATGTCCAGGCACAGAGTCGGTGGGTGGGAAAGGGTTTCTCATGCTCTGGTGAAACGAACCTCAGACGCAAAGTTGCGATAAGAAATGGATGTCGCAGATCAACAATGCCAAGAGGCTGCTAGGTTGCCCTGCGCCACGGACTGGGGACTGCGGGAACGGGGACAAGAATAGAACGCATCCACCTTCTTTGCATTACCAAACCTGCAAATCTGCTGCATCTCGCCCTCTACCTGCATTGAACTTGCGTCACTCACTCGCTATCGATACGCTCATTCGTCTCAAACATTTCTTACGCCTTGTGATTACCCAGACCAGGAGGACATCGCCCATCGCGAAGGGGCTTCACATACCGGGGTAAACATTCGCCCACAGACCGACGCACAATATGAGGAGGAACAACATCTTGCTGGCCTTCGCCGCCGGCGCTGTCCTGGTTGCCGCTCAGAACACGGATCAGACAACAGCCGCCGCTACTACAGGAGCGTCATCGGCTGCTTCGACTGCAGCCCCTTCAACAGACAAATTGACTGGAGTGTCGTCTTT
>JGI24891J29808_1000741_pt1 | contig 11928 bp, 19 predicted proteins | sample FreactcultuFSWF8_FD_29808 | JGI IMG/M metagenome (IMG submission 29808) | reverse complement strand
ATCAAATAATAACAATAGAAGACAAATGGACAGCTCTCAATGATGTAAGAAAAACTAGGGATCTTGATGAAGAAATGATCATAAATCATGCTAAAAAAATGAAGTATAAAGATTTTTTAAGAACTCTGTATTGGAAAGTAGTTTCCATGAAAAAGAAATCTGACTTCTTTTTTAGATGCCAAATGTGTAATGGGACTAAGATGCTCTCAACTCATCACAGAACTTATGACATAATAGGAAAAGAAATGTTGAACATGCAGGATTTAACGGTTCTATGCTCAAACTGCCACGGAAAACATCATGAAAAATAATCAAAGTACTAACACATTTAAAGACCAATCCAGTAACATATTGTACAGATTAAAGAGAGAAATCTTTCAATGAAAGTTTATAATAGACAGGATTTCCTTAAGCTACCTTCCGGTACTTTCTTTGCTAAAGGCCATAAGTGGATTGTTGATGGCTTTTGCATCAAAGGAGACACATGGACAAATGATTTTCTCTATAAAACTCTAGTTGATATAGACTCGCATGATAGCAATCAATGGGCTGATAGATTGGAAGAAATGCTTGATAAAGGGACTTCTTATCCCATAAACGAATCTGAGGCAAGAGATGGCATGTTTGATGATGAGGATGTGTTTTTAGTGTTTGAAGATGACGATTTGAAGTATATAAGAAAATTAATTAATGAAAAATTAGGTGATTTATGAGCATTAAGTGCAAAATATTTGAAGAAACTAATAATAAATCTATGGAAGAAGTCTCTTGTGATATAGACGATTTCTTCCAGGACAGGGATGTAGAATTTTTATCTATGTCCACATATACAGAAAGAGTAGATCAATACGAATATACATCTATAGCAATATTATACAATACAAAGGATTAATTATGAATATTAAGTTTATTGATTTTAAGAAAGTGTTTGGTGAGAAGTATTTCGGCATAGCAGCGATTGTTCTGGATGACAAGATCATGCTGAGATACAAAGTGATCCCAGGAAAAGAAGGTAAAGGATTTTACTGCAAGCCTGCCAGTTACAAAGTGGGTGATGATTACATTGATGCCTTTGAGATAGACAGCAACTTCACCAAGAGCGCAATTGATCAAGTGATCAGAGACCATGTTAAACCTTTACTTGATGATGGGATACCTTTCTAGGAGGAATTATGCCTTGTATGTGTCATTACGATCCTCCTGAAGAATCAAAGAAGTACATAAAAGAATTATGTTCTAAACTTGTTGAGGAGGTTAAATATCTGGAAAAAATAGGAGATCCTCTTGGTGTATCAATCGATCATGCTAAGGAACTGATAGATCATCTATACGACCCTTCTAAATGCAAAGAAAGCACCTTAAAATCAAATGACGATAAGGGTCTGTGTGATGGCATGGAAAACTTCTAATAACTCAAGGAATGTATGTCAAAACGCGAAAGAATTGAGGATCTAGGCCGTATCTGTGAAATGCTGAACGTTCTGACCAAGTCTGAGCTGTTTGAATGGAAAGAAAAGTATCTCAAGGGGTGCAGAAACAAAGAAGCCACTGAATATTTCTTTCAGCTAGAACATGACAAACAAAGTGACATAATTCACTCTTTGTCTTATCAAATAAGTGACATGCACGATAAGCTGTATGACATGTATCAAATAGCCAGATGGGGAGATGAGGAAGAAGATGCTGAAGGTAGGAATGTCTAAGATCAGTCACGGAGAATCAGAAAAGCCCTTAGACTATCATTCCGTCATCTATAATGTTAAAGGATTTGCTGATGTAGAGAAGTACACTCCGGCTGATTGTGATCTTCTGTACTTGTTGTTAGATGATGGTAGAAAGAAAATGGGATGGTGGACGGGTCAATCGTACTATGGATTAAGGCTTAGACCTGAAGACAAGATCATAGGCTGGAAGAAATGCAAGGAATTAAGCTAATAGGATAAGATTCCTGATTCCTAGGGCCATTAGGAACATCAATAGAATAATCGCTAAAGCCAGTGCGTAGCTCTTTTTTAAGTTGTTTGTCATGCGATGTACTCGGTAATGATTACAAGACCATTTCCTCCTGCGCCTCCTGTGACTCCACTTTGGTTCGGGCCATTTCCTCCTCCTGCTCCTCCTCCTCCTGTAGTTCCGGAAGCTCCGGTACTTGAAACAGCCAAAGACGCTACAGCAGCTCCGCCAAAAAAAGAAGATCCTCCTGATCCAGGGAATGATGAAGCAAAAATAGTATAATTACTGAATCCAAAATTTCCTGGATTTCCAGCGGTCGTTAGAGTTCCCGTACCAATTATTCCGCCTGCACCTGCACTGGAGGCATTACTTGTAGAAGCACTTCCACCACCACCACCACTACCACCGGGAGCTATACATAAAGATCCTAAAGAAGTTGTTCCTCCGGTAGTGCCATTTCCGCCCGAAGATGAGCCTGCCGTTCCACCAGATCCTACGGTTACTGTTTGAGAAGAACCAATTGTGGCTGCATCTGCAACCAATCTGGCATAAGAACCACCACCACCACCACCACCTACAGAAACTTGGGTAGTACTAGTGCTAGGTGCGCCTCCACCACCACCTCCTGCTCCTACCATTTCAATTATGCAATAAGACATGTTTGTTGTGGGAGTGTAGGTGCCGCTTGTAGAAAATGTCTGGATGTTGACAGCGGTTATTGCACCTGTTGAGACGATATTTTGCCAGCTTGGAGGTGCGCCTGAATTAGCCGTCAAAACATAACCTGCCGTTCCATTGGCTAACAGAGAGGGAACACCTGAGTTTGAGGTGATCAAGACTCCGTTATTTCCTGTCGCTACAACGCCTAATTGATCGGTTGATGAGTTGATAGTTGTAAGCAGAGGATTGGAAGAGGTTACGCCATTAATGCCCGAAATATAGGCAGCGTTTAAATTTCCAAGTCCCGTGCCTGTGCCATTTCCTATTCGGAGTGCATGGGATTCTGCTGAGTTTCCGGCGTTTAAAGCTCCAATGACTATATTGCTGGACTCTGAGCCTGTATAGTTTGCTCCGACTGAATAGCCCAGCAGAGTATTATAGCCACCTGTTGCTAAATTTAGCCCGGAAGATCCTCCCATGACAGTGTTTGCAGAGCCGCCATTAAGAGTAGAAAGCGTCTTATAGCCGACGGCCGTATTAGCAACATCTCCTGTGCTAGCCAAGATGGATTGGTATCCTAAGCCTGTATTTGAAGATCCAGTGGCAGAAGCGGTTCCCGTTCCTTTTCCTATGAATGTATTGTTGCTAGAGTCCGTTACATTTAACTTTACTGTAGATCCTGTAGCGGAAAAATCAACAGAAGCTCCACAGTTTACAGAGGATGCTAGAGCTGTTAATGTTATTGTCGTACCCGTAGCACTGCCGGAGTCTCCATCTATCGTTTGCAGGGCTGCATTTGCTTGCCAAGTGGGAAGGGCTGAGGAGCTGACATAGGTCAAAACTTCTCCTGCTGAGGCTCCTGAAATTGAAACTTGCTGCAAAGCTCCGGTGGTACTAGTCCCTCCTGCCACTAGGGCATACTCGGTAAAGGATGTTTTATCGGTTCCTCCACCCGGCACTGTACATGTTCCATAGGCTGGAACTGCTGAGAGACCCTTACTTATCAAAGGGATACCGGAAGAAATAACATTGCCTACAACTGCGATTGCAGAGGTTCCATTGCCTACAAGAATCTCATATTCATTGAAGCTGTTGGCTCCTGTACCTCCGTATGCTACATCTAGAGTGCCTGTTAATTCTAATGTCTGTCCTGAAGCGGTTGTTGTAAGTCCTGTAGAGCCTCCGCTGACTATTACCACTCCATCAACTGGTGTTGCTAACGTAGAATCGTCTGCTTGAAGCTGAAGGACTACATCGGTTTGGCCAATGTCAATCAGCTCCCAAGAAGCTTGCAATTCACCTGATGCAGATGTCAATTCATTGAGATACCATAAAGTTGGCGTTGATTGGTTCTGCCATACTTGCCCTATGGAATAGTTGGTGTCATAAGAAGTAGGGTCTCTTTGAAAGACTACGGTAGGAGTAGTAGATGTAACACCTGTTGACTGAGCATAAACTTTTTGAAATCTTTGAAATGTCATCTTGCTTTCCTTGCGTAGATAGTGCCTGTGCAGGTTAGAGTCCCAGTGCCAGTGCAGATCGCTGATAGATAAATGGTAGTAGTTGAGGATTGAGTGATTCTAAGATAAGGAATGACAGTCGAACATATCGTTCCGGCTGCCGGAGATATGATGCTGGTCAAGACAGGATCGGAAGGAAGCGTTGCCGAGGCCGTATTAGCCCAAACTTGCAGGCTTGTAATTGTTCCTGTGGAATTTAGATGTAAAATTCCATTGATATCCCAATCGGAATCTCCTAAAGACATGCTGAGAAGATCTTTTGCAACTCCTGTTGAGAACGTGATAGCGGAGTTTACGTTTGCTGTCAAATCACGACCAACGTACGGTGAGGAGGCCGTGTCATTCGTTGTTGTCCCTACGATCCCTTCGGTTGTAGGAGAGAAGGCAATTGATGTGGCTGTTGCAGCTCCTATCGTTGGCGTAACGAGAGTAGGGCTGCCTGAAAAGACAAGAGCCACTGTTCCCGTTGAAGTGTTTCCTCCTGTTCCACCGTCTAAAACCGCTAGGGGAGTTGCACCGATTGCATTGATGACTGTACTCATCGCCGTCTCCTTGCGTAAATTTGACCGCCTGCCGTCATAGATCCCGTTCCTGTCGCATTTACCGATAGATAGATTGTTGGCGTTCCGGAAGTTGTAATCCTAAAAGTAGGATTTCTCATTGAGAACTGAGTTCCCGCACAGTAGAATTGATTCACGAGAGAGAGATCCGGCTCTGTAGCTGAGCTAGTGTTGACCCAAGAGGTAACGGCGGAAATAGCAGTCCCGGCTGAAACGTACGTGTTGCTAAAAACGTCCCAATCCCCGGCAGTGAGATTTATGCTTGTGATGTCTTTTGTGGAACCCGATGTGATGCTAAAAGCTGCTGTAGATAATACCGTGCTGCTGATGATCTCGCCAACATAGCCGGCAGACGCTGAATCACCGTTTACGCTTGAAACGATCCCGTCAGTTGTAGGGCTAAATTTTAGACTTGTCCCCGTTGCCACACCTAGCGTTGGCGTAACTAGCGTAGGTGATGTTGAGAGGACAACTGCTCCCGTTCCTGTTGTGCCTGATGTTTGTCCTGTTCCGCCATCCACAATTGGTAATGGGTTGGCTCCGACGCATGTATACTCTGTCATCTAGCCCTCCGTGCCCAAATTGTTCCGAAGGCTGTCAGGGTTCCTGATCCCGTAGGCAAGAGTCCTAGGTAGACACTGGTTGTAGACGCTATTGAGATACGGATATAGGCAACAGGATTGCAAACGGTAGTAGCTGCCATTGAATATGTTGTTCTTAATTGTGAAGCAGGCTCTGCGCTAGAGCTTGTAGAAGTCCATCCTATGATGTTCGTTACACCATTGGTTGTAGTAGAGGTACATCCAACATTGCCATATACATCCCAATCTCCGGCAGTGAGAGAAACAGAGGTTATTGTTGATACGCTTCCACTTGTCACTGATACGGCAGAAGCAAAAGCTATGCTTGCAGATACAACTTCTCCAACGTAGCCTGTGGAGGCATTATCGCCTGCGGTAGTCCCCACGATCCCATTTGTGGTTGGCGAAAAGGCGATTGAGGTTCCTGTAGCCACTCCTAACGTTGGCGTAACGAATGTAGGAGAGTTTGCGTATACAACATTCCCTGTTCCCGTACTCGTTTTTACACCACTGCCTCCGCCCATGACGGGCAATGGATTGATTCCAATCGCAGTAGATGTTGTCATGTTACGGTGAATCCTGTTGTTACGCAGTTCATCATTACCCAAGTCGTATTAGCAACGGTACACATGACTTGAATGCAATCGTATTGTTCCCCGGATGCAACACTTGTTGATGCGCTTGCAGTCAAGACCTTTATTGTTTGACCTGTATTAGGTTCCAAAGTCCATCCATCTGCTCCTGTGCCTACTACGCCTACGATAGATCCCGCTGCTGCTGTTGCAGGAAGCGTCAATACGCATCCGGATGCTGCTGTGACATAATAGACCGTGTTCACGGCACAAGCTTGTGTGCTTGAAGCTGCCACTGCTACCGAAAGAGGGACTCCGGTTACCGAAATAGTCAAAGTATTGGTAGAGGGATTTCCTACAACATCAACTGATCCTGAACCTACGATATTGATATTATTGTTAGAATCCGCTCCAACTGCACCACCGCTGTTACCCGTTAGGGTATCGACCGTAGGGAGTCCTGATTCATTGTCGCCTGGGGCAGTTACATTGCTCATGTGTGAATCTCCGCTAGAAGTACTTCACAGTAGAATGATCCCGTAGTGGGTTCTGTTGAGTATTTGATCATGATAGGAGTTCCTTGAGGCAAGAGAAAATCTACCGTATTGGGAGCATTTGTTCTAACGTCCCAAGCTTCTCCCCATCCGGGAGGAAAGGCTAACATGTCATTTATGCCATCAGTAGAGATGTATATAATGCCGTTAGTATCATTCTTGAAGTTAATAGCTACTGCCATCTCAGGCAATTCAGCACCTAGAAGAGCATAGGTGCTTGTGATGCTCGCTGCTGCGACAACTCTTAACACGCCAAACTGAGCTGAGTTACGATAAGCCATGTTTCACCTAGTTTAGGACTATGAAGTCAAGTGTAATTGTTCCGGTTTGGGTACTCGCTCCAGTGCCATTGTTAACAACAACAGCGGAAGATCCGGCAGAGTTTGTTACTGACTGAATGCAAAGAGCAGCTCCGGTTGTCGCTCCTCTGATTGAATAGAGAACCAGAGTAGTAGATCCTGTGATGGAACTGTTTCCCACGGTTAATGTCGCAACGGCTCCTCCAGCGATAGATGGTGATGTAAATGAGCATGAACCTTGACGGCCATTACATGTCACGCTACCGGAGGCTGCTCCTGAACCTGTTGCTATGGGCATAACAAGTCCATTGCCTGCGGTAGAGGCTACAAAGTTTCCGTTAGTGGCTGTGATAGCTCCTAAAGTAGCTGTAAGAGTAGTAGAGGCTGTCAATGAGCCTGTGACGGCTGTATTGCCTGTAGCATTCCCAATGTTAACTGCTCCTGTTCCTCCTGTACCTATAGTCGTAACGGCTGCTCCTGAAGCATTGATACTGGCTGTTCCTACTTGAGTTAGAGAAGCAACGGTAGCAAGACCTGTGAAGGTTGTACCTCCCGTAGCGTTACCTATTGTAACTGTTCCGGTTCCCCCTGTGCCTATACCTGTAGTTGCAGAGCCTGTTTCATTGATATGAACTATGCCTACGATTGTCGTAGCAGCTAGAGTAGATTGTCCTGTGACGGTAAGGGTTGTGAAATCCCCTGAAGCACCGGAATCATCATTCCATGTGGCTGTATTGACCCCTTGAGAAGATGTAACTGCGACGAGAGTATAATCTGCTAGTCCTACTGTATCTATCCAGCGTTTGCCTACTGGATAATTCCAGTCAGAGGAGGTTGGGGCACGGGTTTGGTACAATGGGACTTCTACATTCTCAGGACGATTGCCTAGAGATTGCGTATTAAGGACTGCGCCTGGTTGAAAGACCATAAAGGACTCCTGGTTATGTTAAGTAAAATTTAAATTGTATAAGATTTAGGTGCAATGAAATTAAATTAAAGATTGGGACTGTACAAAATGAAGGTAGGGATTGTATAATTAGAGTTAATGATGATGATACTATTTATTATTTAACAAAGGAATAAAAAAATGAAAAAATTATTTGGTAATACCTATTTTTTCAAAGATAAGATTAAAGAAATGGGTGGTAAATGGAATGGAAAAGAAAAATGCTGGTACGTTCCCGAAGCTGTCTACGATGAGCTGAAAGAGCTGTGTAAGCCACGGCAGATGCAGGGAGGAGAAGACGCAGGGTATGCTCCCCATCCAAAATCTAGACTCTATGAATGTCCAGATTGCGGTGATGACGTTTGGAGCGGTACGAGTTGCTGGGAAACAGGATTAACGCATTAACAATTTAAAGGAGAACAAAAATGACTAAAAAAATAGTAGACGTATACTGTATTTATTGCAATAGAGACAAGTATAGCATTAAACTTGTATGCCATCCAAATTTAAATCATGCAATTACCGACTTTGCTAATAGGTGTGATGGTAGAAGATATAGGAAAAGGGAAATAAAAGTTTACAAAGGAAAGGGTTTCTATAGGAGGCGATGGAGGCCCGTTTCAACCGAAATCCCACAAAATTCAAATTCGTATTTCGGATTCAAAGAATTATCAAAAATAGGAGAACAAAAATGAAGATGATATTAGATATAGAACAAGAGCAAAGGCTAGTAGAAAGCATTACAGAATGCGGACTTGAAAACTGGGGAATGAGAGATTGGGAAATTGAAGAATTAATTGATGATGCTGATGACTTAGAAGATTTACTTGAGAAATTATTGGAGGAAAAATGAGCAGATTTTTAGAACATATTTTAGAAACAACAATATTGGCAGGGATTTTCTACGCAGTAGATGCTACGGCTAGAAGTTCTGAAAGAAAGCGTATTGAGAGGGACATTGACCAAATGTCTAAAGATTGGGAAATACAGGAATTGAGAAAAGAGCTAGAAGAATTGAAAAAAGCAGGGTCTTAGGCTATTTCTTCTTTTTCTCTTTTTTTACTTTTCTATCCAGGAAATTAAACAAAGCTAAAAACTTAGACAGGCTTTGATCTTTTTCTTTTGGGGGGGTGGAAGTGTTCATTGAATTTCTTCTCCGCTATCTTTAGAGTTTCTCTCGCTGCTAATAAGAATCCATGTTCAAACATTAAAGGAATCCTTTGAAATAGGAAAGGCTTTTCTGGGTCGTCAGGATCATCAATGGATTGGGACATTAGCTTTAATCTATGATGGAATGCTGATCCTCTAGATTTTCCAGAAGGTGCCCAAGCTCCTGCAAATTCTACTCCACTGGTGACGGGAGCGTCTGTTTCTGTTGTGATGTTTTGTAGAATCTCAGGAGGCATTTCTGATCCGTCTTTAGCAAAATATCTGTACAACATGGGTTTATGTCCCCAGAAACGTATAACAATCTGCTTAGGATCACCTGCTACCCACTCTAGATTGGAGGATTTCTCATTCTCAGGAATCTTTGAAAGGTCAACAGTAATATTTTCCCATTCATGAGGAACTGGTTGCAGTTGATCAATATCTGCTGCATGTTTCTTACCTTCCGATTCTACTACACCTTTATTTCCTCTTTCATGGAATACAGATCCAATACGGCCATCTGGCATAATGACTTGAGAACCTTTTTTGACAGGTTCAGAAGCCTCTGATTCTAAAGGACTAGGAGTTTGTGCCTGTTTTGTTGGCTGGACAGCAATAGAAGGCATATTTTGAACTTTCTCAGGCATCTGAGATTCTTGAGAAGGTTGAGGGATCTCTTGAGGTTTTTGAGGCATTTGCTGCGGTTTATGAGTCATTTCTTGAGCATGTTGAGGAGATTCGGATATCTCTTTTATCTTTTGCAAGAAAGGAGTTTGAGTTTCATTCTCATATTTCTCTACAAGACTTCTGTAGAAAACAGAATTCCTCATGTGTTCGTCGATTTCTTCGGGGGTCTTTCCATTCTGTAATTGCTTCCTGACAGAAAGAAGTGCTTGAGGAAATTGAGTCTCCGTTTGAGAAGGTTGTGCAGCTTGTGGGGCTTGTTCCTGTGGAGATGTGGGTGTAAGAGCATTAGGGAGATTCCTGAATTTATCTAAGAGTTGCTGTTTCTCAGGAGGAATAGGAGCAGGTTGCTGTGGAGCTGCTTGAGCAGGAGCAGAAGGTGGAGGAGGATTTCCTGGTGAAGGTTGTCCTGCGTGTCCTTGTGTAGAAGATTGTTTATCTAAATAGGAGGCAAGACCAGCCCCCAAAGCACCGACAGTTCCTATGGTCGAAGCAACATTTCGAGTTAATCTTTTCTGTCTGTTAGCATCTCTCTTTTTTGTTCTTTCATGTTCAGTAAGATAGGCATCACTGTCATCACTTTCTTTTCCCACAAGTTTTTTCAATATGCTATTATGAAGATATCCTGCTGCTTCGGCAGCACCTATCGCTTTAGCTAATTTAGGACTTTGTTTAGCTAATACACCTAGAATAGACTTTGAATTGAATCCTTGCTTAAGAGCCTGAAAAATAGCTGATGACATCACTTACCTTTCAATTTAATACCATGAAGAATCGTTCCTAACTTATCGAGTGGAGGCTGTTGTAGATCTTCTAGAAACTTGAACTGATCGCTATCAGGAGTCAAATTTAAAGTTCCATCCATTTGAGCTTCATTTACTGTATCTCTGAATGTTTCCCAGTCTATTCCTTTTGCATCTGCTGCCTTTCTCAAAAGAACTAAGTTCACAGAAGGGTCTTTTTGAAAGATATTATTGAGATATCCTTTAGCTTCCTGAGCCTTTTCTGTTGATAGCTTTCCTGAGAAAAGATCTTGGACATTTCTCTTGAAGCTTCCTTTTTTAGGTTTGAAATCAGGCATCTCTGCAAGTGACTTACTAGCGGTTTCTCCTAGACTAGAAATGAGAGATTCCCTTTCTTCTAGATCATACTCAGCCTTAGAAAGCACATCTCTAGCAGTATCATATAATCCTGCATCTAGAAGAGGTTTTATAGCATTTTTGGCATGAGCAGTTTCAGTGGCAGATCTACCTGTTAATCCTCTTCTTACAACTGCTTGAGATCTATCTTTAGGAATCAGCTTTTCAGCTTGGGAATACATGTTTTTAAAGTTCTTAGCATCCTGAGCTACTTTTCTAGCTATGTCAGCTTCACTGAGACCCTCTCTAGCATATCCTTCCCCCTTCTTCTTGAAGACAGCTTTCATTTCGTCAGGAGCATCTTCAAATACTTTATTGAGTGCGTCTTCGGATATCTGACCATATTCTCTTTGGACAGTTCTATATTGAGCGTTATTGGCATTTTCCTGTTGTACTATAGCTTGTCCCTGTTCTGGGGTAGTAGGATTTCCTGCTTTAGTTCTTTCGTATGCTAATTTATTTCCTCTATCTTTAATTTGCTGTGGATCAAGAAGCGGTTGATCTTGATATCCTGTAGGATTGTTAGAAGAATCGGTTCCTCCTCCTTTAAGAGCATCTCCTTGCTGCTGAGAATAAGGGTTTCCTGCCAATGCTTGTTTTTGAAGCAGTCCTTGTTTGTACTTCTCGAACATCAATTGTTGACTCATTTGAGTAGCCATACTCGCTCCTTGAGAAAAACCCTGACCTAGACCTCCTCCTATAATCTCACCGAAAGAAGGTTTTTTCTGTATTGCTGGAAAGATTTTTGACATGTTACCCCATTAGTCCTAGTTTTTTTAGTAAAGCCATGATTCCTGCGCTTCCTCCTGCCATACCGACCCCTCCCGATATCCCTCCAAGGATTTGCTCTAAGAAATTGGATTTCTCAGGTGTCTGGAAGAAATTTTCCTCAAATGGCCTTTGATTCAGCAAATCTTGACTCATGTTATGAAGCTGTTGAGTAGCATTCATTTGTAGACCCTGCCTTTGAGATTGTAGTTGCTCTGCAAAGTTCTGGGCTGCTGAAGTATTAGCATTCTGAAAGCCTGATGAGTTCCTGGCTCCTACTCCACCTTGTCCTGAGAAGCGAGAGGCTAGATTTCCTTGAAGCCCTGAGAATTGCTTAAGAGCTGGGGCTTCTATTTGATTGAAGGTAGCCTCATCCCCTGCTGCTAGCTTGCCCAAGTAGGAATCAGGGCCTACATTTCCAAACATGCTTTGGAATAGCTTCATTTGCTCAGGAGTGAATTGTTGAGAGGTTATAGACTGGTAGCCTGTGTTGCCTATTTTAGTCGGCTTTCCTGTAGCACCGAATCCTTTTCCTCCGCCCAT
>JGI24891J29808_1000739_pt1 | contig 11965 bp, 16 predicted proteins | sample FreactcultuFSWF8_FD_29808 | JGI IMG/M metagenome (IMG submission 29808) | reverse complement strand
GGATCGCTCGTTTTGAGCCAAGAGGACACCGGTTCGCGCATGATGCGCATCGGCAAGAGCGAACTCGTCTACGGCGAAATCATGAGCTTTGATGAGATCTTAAACAAGATCGCCCAAGTAACTCCCGATGAAATTAAGGCAATTGCCAGCACGATTCTGCCCAGACCTTCTACGCTTGCCCTTGTGGGGCCGTTTAGATCGGCTACGAAATTTGAGAAGGTGATCGCATGACTATAAAAGTTGGCGTCTTGGGTTCCAAGGGTCGCATGGGCCAAACCACCATTGATGCAATCAAAGCACAGCCAGATTTAGAACTAGTGGCCGCAATCGATCTGGGAGATTCATTGGATCTCCTCGTATCAAGCGGTGCACAAGTCGTAGTTGATTTCACTCATCCAGAATCCGTGATGGGTAATCTAGATTTTGCAATCAACCATGGCATTAGCGTGGTCGTCGGAACAACTGGCTTTAATAGCGAGAAATTAGCAGCCGTCGTTAGCTGGCTCGATGCCAACCCAGGCGTTGGTGCCTTAATCGCTCCTAACTTTGGACTTGGCGCGGTTCTGATGATGCAGTTCGCCGCTCAAGCCTCCAAGTACTTTGAATCTGTTGAAATTATTGAGCTTCATCACCCTAATAAGGCCGATGCTCCATCTGGAACCGCATCCCGCACTGCAGAGTTGATCACCGAAGCCCGCCAATCAGTTAATAAAGAGGCTATGCCTGATGCAACGTCATCTGGCCTAACTGGTGCTCGCGGCGCCAAAGTCGGGGATGTCCCCATTCACTCAGTTCGCCTGCGTGGGCTGGTAGCCCACCAAGAAGTTGTATTGGGCGATCTCGGAGAGACGTTAACTATTCGCCACGATTCCATCGATCGAACCGGATTTATGCCAGGTGTCTTGCTCGGCATTCGCAAAGTGGTTGCAACACCGGGGCTCACATTTGGACTCGAACACTTCCTCGACTTGAAATAGAATTTTCTTACTAACGAAGGAGTAAATAATGGCTGCTCAAATCACAATGTACGGCGCTGCTTGGTGCGGGGATTGCCGTCGCTCGAAGGCTTATCTAGATTCACATAACGTGGAATACAACTACATCGATGTAGAGGCTGACGAGTCCGCATCAGAGAAGGTTATTGAGATCAACGGCGGACAACGCTCGATCCCAGTGATCTTGTTCCCAGACGGTACTCATATGACCGAGCCTTCCGATAAGGATCTTGAAGCGAAGCTCGAAGCTCTCGCAATTCTCTAAAATTTAATTCGATACACAATCGCAGAAGTTGCCATTGCCCCGACTACAACTACGGGAAATGGCAACTTTACTTTCTAAACGATGATTTAATCTCCGGTTCCAAGTATCCTATGAGGTGGTTACTGGCATCGGTTCACCCTTAAAAATCTTTTCCATTACTCCCCATTGTTAGTGGTAAATGAAAAATGGCCAATGTTGGTCTGGGCATATTCGAAGTTTTAGTAGCCATATTCGGTGTTTTATGCCCTGCTTCTCATAGAATCAAAGAATGGTAAATGTACTGATTAGAAATGGCGATGAATCTTGGCGCGAACCAGAAAAGACCGGCTACGCCGATGAAGCTCACCTCCAAAGTATTTTGCAGGAGCATCCTTGGCTAATCCCAGGCGTTAAGCAGAACGCCCAAGTTTGCATTGAATTTCAATCAGGGGTAGGACCTTCAGATGTTGTGGCGATAGATCGTGAAAATGGGTTGACCTTGGTGGAGTGCAAGCTTGCCTCGAATCGCGAGGTCCGTAGGGAGATTGTCGGTCAGGTTCTGGATTACGCTTCAAGATTCTGGCGTATGAGCGTCGAAGATTTTGATGCGCAGTGGGTTGCCAGAACTGGTCACTCCTTGTTTGCCGGTGAAGGGGATTCGAATGAACTCTGGCAGCGCCTAGAGCAAAATCTCTCCAGTGGGGAGTTTCGAGTCGTATTGGCAGTTGATGAGATAAATGATGATCTGCGTCGCATAGTGGAATTCCTCAATCATGTGACAGTGCCATCCGTGGCGGTGATTGGCGTGGTTTACTCTCGAAGTCAAGATGGAAACATTGAAATACTTAGCCGCCAGATATATGGGGAAGAGTTGGCAGAGGCAAAGTCCCAACGTTCACGCGAAGCCAGAGAGCGCTGGACAGAAGACCAATTCCTCTCATGGGTAGATGAAAATGAGGCAGGCATTTCAGAAAAGGCAAGGACGATTCTCGATGCTCTGGTTATTGAGGGATTCGAACTTGCAGGGGGCAAGGCCGAGACACCTTCGCTCAATTTCCGTCTCGATGTAGCAGGTGCGGGATCCAAATGGCCGGTCATTCTCTACACGCAGAAAAAGGGCACAAGTATTGAACTTCGTTTTGAAGATCTCAAATCCTGGCCGGAAATTGCCGAGCGCTTTTTGCAATCGGTTGAAGCCGTCCCCGGAGTACCGATAGACGGCGCTCTCGTCAGAAGCGCTGCTTATTCCAAACGCCCTAATCTGATGTTGCACGACATGAGCCATGAGACGATCAGAGCTCTCATCAAAAGTATTTCCAACATTCTAAAGGAACCTGAGTGATTGGTTTTGGCTATGGTTCTCAAAATCTCAAATCTATCGCCACGAGCGCAATAATTTCATGACTCTTCGTATTACTCACTCAGCTCTTGCAAAACTAGAGACTGTTCAGGCGTGGGTGGATTCCGGATTCCAGAACATGAAGAATATGAGTGCCGAAGGGATATACGGACCTGAAGGAAAACTAGGGTGGCTATGGCCAATTGAGTGGGACGAAAGCGATGACATGAGAGGCTCTCTCTGCACCAATATGGGTGGAGGTGTTCCCATCTCTATTATCGACGCGTTGGTAGCAATCTGTGTTGCTGAAGAGCAGGGCAGATAGTGTGCAAGCAAAAGGGAAATTCTTTCTGTACGGAACTTGGCCCAGAGGTTGCAAGTTGGAGTAGACGTGCTCCGCTCGAAAAGCCTAAGTGGATTGGAGATTCACTTAAATACCTAAATCTTGCGATGAAGCAGGCTGAAGAGAGAAAGATTGATGAAGCACGCCAAACTCTCAAGAACTCACCAGATGCCAAATTACGCGAGTGGTTTAATGAGCATGGCCAAAACAGCGGAACTTGGCGCTTTAAAGCCCTTGGTTACTGTGATGCAAAAGTTGTTGGGCCCCTGGACCCAAACAAGTATCTATCGAAATTTGAGAGATTTCTTTATGAGCGAGATAACTATCGTTGTCGATATTGTGACTCAGAAGTGATTCCCAAGAAAGTATTTAAAGCTTTGCAAGGATTGCTGGGAGAAGAAGCGCTCCCATTGAAGGGAACTAATGCAGGTCGTAGTGGTTATTACCTCATGTTCTGCGCAACGCTTGATCACGTTATCCCACATAGCTTAGGAGGACCAACGATTGAGGCGAATTTGGTGACCTGCTGCTGGTCTTGCAACTACGGAAAGTCCGATTACACGCTTGAGCAACTAGGGCTAGATAATCTCTTGGCTCGAAACCTTTCATCTGAGTCAAAACGGTATGACTCAGTCCATGCTTTGTAGTAGAAACTGGCAGGCTCTTGGAACCATTCATCAGTCGTGCGCACAAAAATAAGGAGAAGTTATCATGGAACCGCAAGGCACTAGTAGGTTTGGAATTTTCTCTCTAGAATCAGATGAGCAAATCTGTTCTACTGATTGAAGGGATTTCCGTGGAATACCAGCGATCAAAAACCGTGAGTTTGAAAAACCATCCGGAATATAACGAGAAGTGGCTACAACTAAGAATCTCAGAAGATCCCTCAATTCTTGGTCTTGGCGATCTTGTAGTTCGCGATGTAGAACGAATGCATCCAAAGGCGGGGCGCCTGGATCTCCTTCTGTCCGATCCTGAAAGTAAAACCCGCTATGAGGTCGAGATCCAGTTAGGTGGTACTGATGAGAGTCATATTATTCGAACGATTGAGTATTGGGACATTGAACGACGCCGTTATCCAATGTATGACCACGTAGCAGTTATCGTAGCTGAAGACATTACTTCTCGTTTTCTAAACGTGGTTGGACTATTTAACGGATTCATTCCTTTAATAGCTGTTCAACTTAGAGCATTGCAATTGGGAGATTCTCTTACTCTATCGGCTACAACTGTTCTTGATAGAAGTTCTATGGTGGATTACGAAGAAGAAGAACTTAACGCATCAGAACCGGCCGATATTGCTTTTTGGGAGAAGAGAGGTTCAGTCGCAACGGTAAAGTTAACGAGCGAGTTCTTACCTCTCATTCAGCAGGTGACTGGTGACAACAAATTGCATCTAAAATACAACAAGCACTACATAGGACTTGCTCGTGAAGGGTTAGCTGACAACTTCGTCATTTTTTATCCCCGAAAGCAGCACTTGATTGTGGAACTAAAGATGGCGCGAAGCGAAGAATTGAGATCTAGGGTGGAGGACTCCGGCATTGAGATGTTGGACTATGACGCGGTTAATGGGAGGTTTCGCCTGAAGGTCTCACCTGGCGATGTAGAGAAGAACCGTGAGCTTTTAAGCGAATTGATCCGAGTCTGTACGGATGGCACCCCGGCTGCGCCGGAGGAGTGAGTTTTAAGTACTTCCAGAGCTTTCATCGGTGAGCGAATTTATTTTGTTAACCAACGCGTCTATGTAGCCCATGTCTTCTTCACTTGGGTACCCCTCGATAAAGCGGGATCTCTTGGCTTCATAAAATAAACAAGCTTGAAGTGTTATCAGGTCGTCGGGAAGAGTCTTGTTCTCATCCCACCCCTTAATCGCCTGATTGGCAAGCTCGCTTAGGTCTTCTGGAAAAGCGGCATAACAGTCGAATTCATGAGCTAAACGAAAGTATTGGGCCCAGTGAGATGGTGAAGGTGCGTAGTTGAGGGTAAATACCTTCGGAATTTGCCCTCGTGTCCTTTTGGCTGGTTCTGATGGAGATCCCATCTGCCACCCCCGCTTCTTATGCACTTGATGGTAGTCCTGTAGGTCGCAAGTCCGAGCTGGCTAACTGAGTCTTGACAGATCTAGTTGGCATTCATCCTAGGACGTTTATCTAGGATCGGGGTTGATAGCTAGCATTGTGTGGCTAAATATCTTTCGAAATCCCCTTTATGTCAGCGCCTTACTCTATTTTACGAGGTGGGAACTCTTGGAAGGGAAGAAAATGAAATTTCTTGGTGGAAGTGAACCATGGCAGGACATCACAAAGAACCTGGATAGAAGAAAAGGAGCTGTAGTAGCAGCTGTAAGTTACCTGGGGCCGGACGCCCCACGTATCATGAATCTAAAGTCCGGCGATCTTCTGGTTTGTGATGCTTCTGAGCGGTCGATTCGTGCTGGCTCTACTAGCCCTCACGCCCTAATCGCTTATATAAAAAAAGGGGTCGATGTTTACACTCGTGAAAATCTTCACTCCAAGGTGATTGTCGCTGGCAGTACCGCGTGGATAGGTTCGGCAAATGCCTCATCGCGCTCGGAGAAAGTGAAATTTGAAGCCACGGTCCGGACAAATGATTTATCGGTCGTGAGCGGCGCTCTTGATTTCATCGTAGAGCAGATAGAAGAGTCAATTCCCGTCACATTGGGAATGGCCAAAAGCTGGATTAAGTTAATGCCGAAGAAGGTTGCAATTGACCCACTTGAACTACCCTCACACAGACCGCTCAAGGTACTGATAATTGATAGTTGGGAGGATTGGAAACCGGAAGAAGAAGAGAGGTACGAAAGCAATTTATCAGCGGCTAAATCTGTCCGTTCAAGTCTAGGGTCAAGATCAAAACTTTTTTATTTCGAATCCAGTCAGGATTTGGGCTACCGAGTCCAGGACTGGGTGATGTGGGTTGATGGAGAGAAAATACAAACTCCTTTGATCGTGGTCGGCGTATTCAAGCAGAACAGAAAGTACTGTCACTATTTTGCTAAATCCACCGCTGGCGATTTCTGGGTTGATAAAAATGAATTTGAAAAGAAAGTTCGGTTTAAGGTCCCTGAGGATGAGAACGAAGTTATACCAGAAAAAACCGCACAGAAGATTTTCAATTATTTTCAAATCGAGTAGTGGAATTTTCCTCCAGCCAAAAGTGATTTGGCTGAAATACCGTTGAGAAAAGAGTGACGAAGTCGCGTTGGGCATTATTTGAGAGGAGGGAAGAGCTTATGAGGATCTACACGCCGCTTCACGGGGTAAAACGAACAGTATTTCGATTGCCTGGATTTGGGGGAGCTGCGCTCTTTCTGCTGCCGATTGCTGCTCCTGGAAGCCCGGATACTGAGGAGATTTTGGTTGGAAACTACGACATTGGACTTTTAAGCCCAGATCGAAAAGTTGATTATCTGGCGAGGACCGCCAGCCCCACCTTCATATCCGATTTGGCCGAGTACCTTTGGGCGGCTGGCAGTGAAATCCATCCGGAAAAAAATGTTCCAGATTTTCAAGATACTGAACTGGGTTTAGGGATTGGAGTCGTTTCAAGCACTGACTTTGTGCTGGAGCTGCAAATAACTGTTGTGAAGGATTTAGGAGAAATTCCGCTCGAGTTTGACTTGCTCAATTTTGAAACTAGTCGGGTAGCTGTTTTAGCGATGTCGCGTAGTCTCAGAGTTTTTGATGGGGATTATTCCGATGACTTTGATGATGAGGAGTTTCCTGAATGAGTGCGCTCACTAAGGCCTTCTACTTCCAGGAGGGTGCGAGAAGGACTGGAATCTGGTCGAAATCCGAACCAGCCATCACCGGAACTGGGAATTTAGCTGGCTTCTATTACATTGATATTCCAACTGATCAGGATGTGGAGGTAGAGTCTTCATTTCTCAGCGCTTTCCTGCCATTTTACGTTGGTGGTTTTTATGGAAATAATCCTGATGGCAGCCAATGGATAGTCATAGCGCTAGTTGGACCTTTTCACCAAGACTACGACTTTGTCTTCGGTGAAAGTTCACTTGATACGCTCCTCAATTCTCTTGATCGCGCGCTCTCATTTAATTCCGAGGCCGAAGCTCGAGCTGATCAGATATACAAGCACGAGGATTTGATCGGGATCTACACCGAACAAGGTATCGATGGAGCTGCATTGGATTGGCCAACAAGTGACCTAGCCTTTGGACTCCTGGCTGAAACCTGCGGTGTGCCACTTGAGCAGATTGTTTCTGGCTATAAGGGGAAGTGTGCGTACCCTGATACTGAACACATTTGTGAATCAAGTGTTTTTCTTGATGTCTTTGCGACCTGGCAAAGGAAAAATACTCCGTCGTGGGGATAGGTGAGGCAAAAAGCCATGCCTGAATATCCAATTGGATTGCGAGAATTAACCTCTTACCCGTACCCATTCGGAGGAGCCAGCGTTTCAATTTTAGATACTGACTTTATTCTGGACATTGTGAAAGACCGAGCGAAGGGCGCTCCTCAAAACGCGATCTACATTGTCAGGCAATTTAAGATTCCAGGAAATCGAATTTTTGCATCGGCTCACGTTCTCGAAGAGCTTTATAAACCAGACAATCTTGGCAATAGACATAAGTGGGACAAAATGGCTAGTCAATCCAAGGACGAGGGTTGGCCCACATCAGCCCATGTATTTCAGGATATTTTTGAGCGTGAATATTTGTGTCATATTTCCTTCGTTGATGTTACTGGAGTCTTTGAGGGTGATCCTCTTGTAGAAAAAGTTCGAGCGATTGGAGCTAGTGACGCTCCAACGGCCCAATTAGTGGTGCTACTCGGTCGGATTCATCCACGCGTTTTTGGTCGAGATATATCCCTTCGGGAGCCGGGTATTGCGCCGCAACAGGGAGAACTCCAAAACATTGTAGATGCCGCCAGAGATCTCGATGAGGCAAATATCAGTATTGAAGCAGTCTCTGGATCAGCAACTCTTGCACTTGTGGGAGCAGACGCGGTCTCTACCGCAGTTGCGGATTTTCTTGGAGTCTCTAAATGGGCAACAAGGCTTATTGGGATCGCTGGTCTCACTTATTTTTTGGTCAGCCCGGAGAGGCGCGAAAGGGTTGCTCAAATTCTAGCTCCAGCCGTAGAACTCGTCGCTGAAAGAATGAATGCTGGGATAAGCGCTGTGCCTCGACTGGCATCGGCTGTACCACCAGTGCAATCCATAGATTCTCTGCAACAAAGGATTGCTGAAATTCTTGTCGTGGATCGTTCTAGTAGCGGGTTGTTAGCTCGAGAAATTCGAGACGCGTTGAAACTGCCAGATCCCGAGATGCATCCATCAATTCTGGAATTACGTCATTTGATGAATGGCATGCCCTGCTTTACCGTCAATCGGTGGAGGTACCAGGTTGGGAGCAAGATTGATCAATTTTTTAGCGAACCCTCGAGCTGAAGCGGGAAGGCAGTTACGATGTCTGATGAATCGAAAGAAGGAGATTATGTAATTCCAGTCGAAGGGCTAGGAATTTCGCGAACTTTTGCAGTTGGACCAGTGCAGATTTTTAAATCGGTACATGACCTCCCCTTTGCTCATCAAATTAATTGGGAAGAACCCCTTCAATCTCATCTACTTCCAAAGGATGGGATCCCTCAGGCAGCCGCCTTGGTGCATGCTCTATCGCCCCAGGAAGCGATATCCATTGTTGAGCAGTGCCTAGAGGTTTTGAGAGTTTTTCAGTACGGGTTAATAAAATCATCGTTCTACTTACATTTTGGCCTTCCAGGGGAAATCACCGCCAGCAATATTTTCTATATTCGACATGATGAAAAAGCAAGCGGTTCAGGATTCACCTCTTCTGGGCCTCATCTAGGTTTTGAGCTAATTGAGTCGGGGATCGAAAGCTGGGAGCAGCATGCTCAAGCCCTGCAATATGCGGCGACTGCTATCAATAATCGTGAAGCGTCGGATGGTGCACTGAGGGCGCTCAAAGGAATCCAGTACTTCTCTCGAGGCATACTTTCGCGCGATCCCGACCTTCGGGTTTTGCTAATTGTTGCGGGTCTGGAAGCAATGTTAAATACTGGCGGAAAATCACCTGGGCGAATTACTGTAGCAAGATACCTGGTTTACCTCTCTTGCTGGAAAAAAAGTCAGTGCGGTGACGTCAGTGGTCAACCGTGCGCCTTTGTCGTTCTTGATCCGAGCAAGGAGGATGATTTCAAGCTAGTAAAGAAAATAGAAAGGTTGGCGCAGGCAGATGCAACATGGCGATGTACTTATTGGGAGATATTTAACACTTGGTATGAGACCCGATCAGGATTTGCGCACGGAAATTCTTATGACACTGAAGAAGAAGAGGCGGCTAATTTTGCCTATTGGGCCTATCACCAGTACATCGCACCAGTTTTGGAGTGGCTGAAAGAGCACCCGGAAAATCCAATGGGGGCTCTTGGTGAGGAATTGTCCGTTTTGGATGCGGCGGGTATCGATTGGCGAACAATTGTGGCGAGTGGTGATTTATCTAGTTTGCTGGTGCATCGAAAGCCTCTTGGAAACTAGGGAGATTGACCGGATGGTGGGGATCCCACCAATCGTTGGAATCCCACCAATAGTTGGAATTAGAAATTGGAAATTGAAGGCGAGGGGCGGGTTTTACAAAAGTTACCGCTTTCGTTTCCTGCCTTCATTGGCACCATCGAGGGCTATGCCACTTAGCTTTCGGTGCGTTTTTGGATCTAGATCCCGAGGCTTATTGCTTTCAGCCCCAAGGAAGTCGATTCCTTCGTCATCCTTCTTTTCTTCTTCTCTATTCTCGTCATCATTTTCCATCATTTTCTCCTTCTAGGTTATGTGGGGCTTCCCCTTATTTCTTAAACGGCAGTTTTCGCCGGGGTATTCCCGAAAGTGACCTCTTGTTGGAGTCAAAGAAGGGCCCTATCCTCAGGTGGTGAACCCACGGGAAAAGAAAGTTTTCGTTTTTGTGGTCGGGTTTCAACCAATCTCTTTACGGCAAGTACCAGTACTTTTATTATCCCCTCGAGAACTTAGGTCCTAAGGATGGCTACTGTTGGCCAACTTCCATCTCCGTGCGACCATTGCGGTCGGGAATTTCGGAAAGATTTATTGCAAAAATGCCCCAAATGTGGAAGCGCTGGTTCTCTGACGACAATCTCCTCGATTCATGATCAACTGACCCTCCTATCGCAAGAGACTTTTTCATTGCGAGCTTCCTATCTCGGGGGAGTTGGAACAAATTTTCAACCTAGAGATAAAGGGAAGCTAACGGTCACCAATGCTGGCTTCGAATTTGAAAGTGGGTCGAATTCGTGGTCGAAGCCTTATCAAAACCTGGCGGGCCTACAGATCGGTGGGGTTGGTGCCTTCAAAACTGGTGGGGGCTGGGTTGGTGGTGGTTCTGGAGTGTTGGGCGGATTGCAAGGGGCAAATCAAGCACGGATCTTGAATTCATTAACGGAGAGAACTCATGTCGATTGCGTGCTTAGGGTGGTCTATCCGGGCCTAGACCTTTCATTCGCCCTCAAGATCACACCTCGACAATTAGAATTGAAGTTATCCGGAGTCAGGAACTGGCTGGAGACTAGAAGCAGTCTGGCAGCACCTGTAGTAGCGAGTGTCAGCGTTATGGACAACCTATTGGCGATTGAAAAGTTAGCCGAATTACGTGACAAGGGAATTTTGACCGAGGAAGAATTTTCCGCACAAAAAAGAAAACTCCTCTTCTAAGATGCATTTTTTTCTTAGAGAAGAAGCGAGTGAAAAATCTCTATATCTTGTGTGAAAATGAACAAATTAATTTTCTCAAATTAACATTTTTCGAGCGTGATATTGGATATACGCTAGCCCGCTAAATATATAAACGATAAACAATTGCAGAAGTTGCCATTGCCCCGATTACTACAGCGGGGAATGGCAATTTTGCTTTGAGGGCAATAAGTGCGACTGCAATACCGGCTAATCGGTGATCTAAGACAAATTTAGTTTTGGTCGTGAGTGCCTGCATCGCTACAAGTGCGCTAAGTAAAACTATGGGAATCAAGTTGGTAATTCGTTGAACCCGTGGGTGCGCTAACCAAATCTCTGGAATCGCGTGGCCAATATATTTAAGGGCGTAGCAGAGCACGCTGGTAACGATTACTGCAATCCATTGTGAACTCATTTACTTCCACCCCACTAAGGCGGCGATCACGACTGTGGAAATAATAGGAACCCCAGCCGGGACGAATTCCGTGATTGATAGCGCCCAGATAAATGCCAGGATTGAGGCAATTAGGTATCTGCGCTCCTTAAGTCGTGGGAACAAGACTGCGCAGAAGATTGCAGGGGAGGCGACATCCAAACCCCAAGCGGATGTATCTCCAATCGCTTTTGCTCCAACGGCGCCGAGCAATGTGAAGAGATTCCAGAAAACAAATACGCCAAAGCCGGTGAACCAGAATGCCGTCTTCTGATCTGCAAGATTTGTTTGCGCGATTGAAACTCCAGTGGATTCGTCGATCGTGATTTGTGCGGCAAGTGCCCGCTTGAAACCTTTGAGTTTGAGGATCTGCGCCATACGGACGCCGTATAAACCGTTGCGTCCACCTAGAAAAGTTCCGGTGACGATCGCGCTGAGTGCGCTTCCGCCAGCGCTCATAACGGCGACTAAAGAGAATTGTGATGCTCCTGAAAAGAGAACGAGGGAGAGGAAGCAGGCTTGGGCAACCGAGAAATGGTCGGCCACGGCAACCGCGCCAAAGGCGGTTCCAGCAGCTCCCACGGCTAACCCCACGCTGAGGGAATCGCGCTTCACTGACACGCCGATATTCTGCCTTAATCCCTAGCCCCGTGGGCACCAATAGATAAGGTCGCCACATGAGTGAAGAGCATTTCGAGATAAATTTTCGCAGCGATGTAACGGTCGAACTAGTGAAAGCAAGTGCTAGCGACTCAGATGTCATTTGGGCGGCCCGAGTCTCAACCGCTGGTGAAAATTCACTCGATGATGTTGATGCCGATCCAGCTCGTTCAGCTGGCTTGATCAACTATCTGGCACGCGA
>JGI24891J29808_1000738_pt1 | contig 11992 bp, 14 predicted proteins | sample FreactcultuFSWF8_FD_29808 | JGI IMG/M metagenome (IMG submission 29808) | reverse complement strand
TAACAAAGGTGATAACAAAGGTGATAACAACTGATAACAACTGTTTACTGATAACAAAAAAAAATATTTTTTCTTGATAATAATAAAAAAGGTTAAAAAAATGACTTTAAATTCACATCATTATATCTATCTTGCTAAAATAACGAGTGAACTGGACCAAGCTTTTAAAGGTGATGAGTTAGAAACACGTGGTCGTGATTTAGATGGATTTTTTAAAATTACAGAATGTTTTTTTAAATATAGCGATATGATTACTTGGATGAGTCCATATAGAATGCATCATAAAACGATTGATAATAACATGAGCGGTCTGGGAAGTTTTGATAGAACAATGAATGAAGTTTTAGAACATTTGCAAACAATGGGTTATAAAATAGAAAAAAGGAGAGGATTGGTAATAATTTCTCAACAAAAATGAATAAAGATTATAAATTGGAAGTTCCAGAAACAACCAAAGATTTAATTGATCAACCTGAAATTGCAGAATCTGGAGTCTTGCCAAAATTGAATTTCAGTATGTTGATTGTAGGCAGTTCAGGTTCAGGAAAATCGGTTTTGGCAATCAATATAATAAAAAATTTCTACAAAGATGCTTTTGATATGGTTTTGTTAATAAGTCCAACAGGTGATACAGATGATATTCAAAAAGCTTTGGATTTGCCTGCTTCGCGTGTAATCACAGACATGAAAGTAGCGGAAGAATGTTTGCAAAAAATCATGGATGTGCAAACTGAATCCATCAAAAAACACGAAGGTTTTGAAGGTGTGAAAAAAATATTGATTTATTTGGACGATGTCATTGGCGATGACAAATTTATGAAATCAAAAGCAATGATCAACACTTTCATTAAAAACAGACATCACAACTGTTCTGTGATTTTATGTTCACAATATTACAAAGCAATACCTAAAAGAATCCGAATGCAATCTGCTTGTGACATCTTTTTTAATTGCAGTGAAACAGAATTAGAAACAATTGCAGAAGATTTTGAACCACCTGGCTTGAACAAAAGAAAATTCATTGAAAAATTGCAACACGAACTCGAAGCAAAATATGCATTTATTACAATCAATCGAAGATCACCATGGGAAGAAAGATTTCGAAGAGGTTTGGCACATGTTATAGATTTTAGTGGCGATGAAAACAGAGAAAATAAAAAAAAGCAAAAAATTGAATCGGAAACCAACAAACCGGATCAATATCAAAATGGACAACGATCAACAAGCGGCTCTTCATATAACAGTGCTAGTACTGCAGATTTGTCTTCTGGTGGGAAACAAACTATTGAAAAAAGTAAACTGCCTGAAAAAGAAAAAAAGTCCTCAGAATTAAAATAAAAAAATGAATCGAGGTTATTCAGATCCTTTTGCATTAAAACAAGATGTTGTCCCTGAAAAACAAGGCCAAGTGGATGTGGTTGGTGATTTGGAACGTGAATTGAGAAGCGAAAAGAAAGAGGAAGTGAAAGATATGCAATCACAAATCGTGGGAGGTGCAGGTGAAAGTTCGCCGGACACTGGCCTTCCCAATTTGGCATTGATAAATAAAGTTGCCAAATACGCAAGACAAGACAATGTACCAGTTGTTTCCAGTTCTGTTTTGGGAGATTTTACAAGAATGTTGGATATGCAATCAGATGGCCCAACCCAAGATAACGGAATTGCAAGAAATCAATTGATGGCGATGGCATATTCCACTTTGCAACAAAAAGGTGGTATTGAAGGCAGTTCGGATCGTATTATAGAATCACAACAAACGTATCAGCTTCAATCTGATTATGGATTGGGATCGGGAAGAAAAGGTTCTGATCCATATCAAAAAATGGATAAATCTCAAATGATGCACACTACTGGACAATATGGAATGGAAGAAAGAGAAAAGAAAGCGGTTTCAAATGCAAAGAGATATTCTAAATTTGGAAATGGTTCCATGGTATATTAATTTCTTTTTTTTGGTGAATAATAATAAAAAAAAAATGTTTTTGTTTCTTGTGTTTGTTGATCAAATAAAAAAAAAGTTTTCTTCTTTGAATTTCTTAATCAATTATAGTATAAAAAAAAAGAGTTTTAAAATAAGAAAAAAAACTTAAAAAATAAAAGAATGGCAAGTCTTCAGCAACAACAACAAAGTTCGAGTTCTATAAGTAACGATGATAGCCTTTCTCCGGCCCAGATTGGTATTTTGGGATTGAACTCCATGAGTTATAAATTACCAAACGATTTGAGTGTCGTTGTGCAAAGAAATGTTCAATCTACTTATTTTACAACACAATCTGCAAGTCCAGGAAATACTTTGATTGCGATTTGTAATACGGGTTCCAGTTTTGTTAATTTGAAACAAAGCAATCTTGTTTTGGATATTCAAAATAACTCAACATCAGGAACAACCGGATCAAACGGCTGGTGGGGTGCAAGTGGGGGAAGTGCAGCGAATGTCATATCGAGAATTCAAATTATTGCACGTAACGGAACAGTGATTGAAACTATTATAAATGCAAATCAGTTGGCTGCAGTCAAAGTCAATTATAAATATGATTCCAATTGGAGAAAAACAGTTGGTAGTTTAATGGGTATTGCCAAAAGTTCAAGTGTATACTCACCAGGATTTACCGTTACGAATGCAGGATTACCTCAAACATTTGGTCCTTTTACATATACCGATGCCGCTGTAAATGATGCCGCAGTTTTAGGCTGGGCATCTGGAAATACTTCAACTGGTTTAGGTGGTACTACTTTACGTTTTGTAATTCCATTGTATGTGTTTTCAACTTTTTGTGATTCACTTAATTCATTGTGCCCTGCTCAGTTATTGAGTGGTGCTCGATTTGAAATTTTGTTGGAATCTGCCGCGAATGCAATGATGGACGTTGATTCTGCTGGAATTAGTGCCGGATCTGGAAGCAAAATGTTAAACTATCAAATTGTTGGATGTCGATTGGATTTTGAATCTTATCTCTTGACAGATAGTGTGATGCGAACATTGAATCAAGAAGCAAGTGCAAGAGGTTTGGAAGTTGTATCCGCCACTTCTTCCAATACTCAATCCAACAGATTGACTGGTTCTTTGAATGTTGATGTTGCTAAATCTTGCAGTCGAGCACTGTCTTTGATTTACAAAGAACGTCCCGCTTTTGGTGCTGGGGCCTTAGCAGCTGGTTACGGCGGTGGAAGTTTGTTTGATCATATGGCTTCTGCTGTGATTGTAAATAATGGAATTTCATCAACATACACGAATTATCCGACGGAATATCAGGTCAGGTGCGGCCAGTTATTTTTCCCCCAATCATCACTTCGCCAAGGAAACGCAGCCGCTGTTGGTGGTTGCGACAACGATCTCTACACACAAACGTTGCGCGCCTTTCAAAAATTGAATGTTGGACAAAATGGTGAAAACGCATCTTGCGATACTTCACTTTGGGATTTCAGAGGAACTATTGGAGCGGCTGCTTCTACACCTACAAATCTTACTTATCAAGGGGGAAGAGCTTGTTTCGCATTGGATTTGCAGCGCTCGGCAATTCTCACCTCAGGAATTCCACTTGCAAACTCAAGAAATGCATCCATCTCATATACTGCAGCATTCGCACAACCTACTTCGTTCGTTTATTTGGTAGATATCTTTTTGCAATATGAAATTTTGGTGCGTGCGTTCAATTCTCAATGTGTACTTGAAGTCTAAGAAATATTTTATTTTGTTTTTACAAGTTTGATTTTTTATTCACCTCTTCTTTAAATTTCAAAATAAATAAAAAAAAAAGGTTCATTTGTTTGCAAAAAAAAATTCTTTATATTTTTTTAAGAAAAAAAACAAAAAATAATGTCAGATCACAAATTGGTGCAAGTAAATGCCATGTTTAAAAATCAAGAAAGTACTTCCAATTCTAAATTTTCCATTGATTTTTTGACAAGAGATCTGGATAAAGTAATCAATGTTTCTATGATTCAAGCGTCGTTGCCACGCATGTTTACAAACATTGAATATTTCAACAATGTGATTGATATTCAACATTCTGGAGCGGATAATTTTTATACCATCCCAGTTGGTCAATACACAATTACCACATTAGTGACTGCATTGAATACCGCAACGGCTCCTATTTTTGTAACTTGGGCATTTAATTCAGCCACAAACAAATTAACCGCAACGTATTCAAGTGTAACTACCGTGACATTATCTGCGGCAAATTCTACAATTGGACCATACATTGGATTGACTTCAGATGTGACATTAGGCGCACCGAGTGATTTACCAGATTTTCCTCAATTATCTGGTCCTGATGAGGTTATGATTCAAAGCAAATTAGTCGCTGTGAATTCAATGGTTGCGGCCGGTGATCAAGTCACGATTCCATGGGTAGGCAGTATTGATTTTAGCAAAGTGCCATATGGATTTAATGGCAATTTTTCACAAAAAGATATTAAAATTGGTCATGTTGATTTTCCATACCAGATGTGTATGCGCAAAATTGATATTGTGTTGACAGATAATTACAATAACGTTTTAACCTTACCTGGAAACTGTTATTTGAATTTGGTTTTACAATTCACAGTTGCGAGTTTTTCTTAAAATTTTGTTTTATTTTTGAAAGATTCATTGAAAGATTTGTCATCGATTTCAACCACAGAATAAGGATCATTAATAAATTCCATCATTTTTAATTGATTTCTGGAATCCAAATCATGATGTATCGGCCATTTCAATTTGCATGATTTGCAAACTTTGCAATGTAATTTCATTTTAATATCTCGTTCACGCTCTGTTTTAAATCCAAATAAACCATTCATTGTTTCTCTGTATTTTTCGTCGCAGCAAGTAAAATAAAAAGGCATTTTTTTTTAAATCTCTTTTTTTTTAAATTTTAAAAAAAAATCAACAATTTTTTAAAATAAAAAATTAAAAAAAAATGAATTTTTTTATGCCTTGGTGCGACCATTGTATCAATGGCACATTTCCACAAGAAGGATTTAAATTAATGTATTTAAATGAATACGAAAAAATAAAACATACTCTAAATCATAAAGAATATGATGTTGTTTTTAGCGGTTTGGATTGGGTAGGTATTATTCATAAATGTATTCAAAAATGCTGCCAAGAACAATGCAAAAGTGATTGTTGTTTGGTAAAATGTTGTGAACAAAAATGTTGTGAAGATGAATGTTGCAAAGAATATTTACAAAGAATAAATTCTTAAAACTTTTTTTTAATTTTTTGAAAATAGAAAAAAAAACAGATAATACAAAAAAAAATAATTCATTGTTGTTTAAGAGATTTGGATTGAGAAAAAAAAAATGGTTGATTATTTGGGATTTTCTGGATCACAAGCAAATGGCGGCGGTGTTGGTTTTTGGGTACAAACCGATGGAAATGCAGTAACTGCAGGCGATATTCCTAAATTTTTAGATTCGAGTGGATTAACAATTGTAGATTCCAATATAAATTCAACCAATATTTTATTAGCAGATGGATCCAAAACATTAAATGGTTCTTTGGTTCCAACAACTGACAATGCCGTCGATTTAGGTAGTAGTTCAAAACGTTTCAGAAATGCTTATGTTGCTGGTAATTTATCAGATGGTACAAATGCAACCACGATTGCATCTATTGTTTCATCTATTGGACCTGGTCCTTTTTTGCCACTTGCAGGGGGTACGTTATCAGGAACAGTCAATACAGAATCATTGATTCCGATAACGGATGATCTTTATGATATTGGTTCCAGTACAAAAAGACAGCGTACTATGTATGGTTATACTTTGACAGGGCCAACGAATTCCAGAACTATCGATAATATTGTAAGCAACGCATCAACAGGATCATCTGGTCATTTACCAAGTTTTGTAAGTGATAAAGTCATTGGTGATTCTAGTATCGCTTCCTCAAATGTTTTTTTAGCAGATGGCACCGTTCACATGACAAATACTGCATCTGTGCAACATGTTTATCCAGAAACAAACAATACTTATGATTTAGGAATCACAACTCAAATATTTCGAAATATTTATGGAACTACGTTGCAAGGTTCCGTAAATAGTCATAATATTAACAATTTGGTAGATGTGACTGGATCGGTAGTTGCTGGCAATGTAGCTTCTTTTTATGATGGTCTTACTGTTCAAGATAGTGGCACGGTTGCTGCGAATTTGGTTACCGATGCAGGAACCGCAACTTCTGGACGAGTAGCAACTTACACAGGCAACAAAGTCATTCATGATTCAGGTACCTTGTTAAGTGCCTTATTAACTTCTTCCACAGCTGCAAGTACTTATATTCCCGGACCAGGAACTGTTGTTAGTGGTGATTTGGTTACCTTTAACGGTACAACCGGATTAATTGTACAAGATTCGGGTGTTTTATCTTCCAATTTGGTACAAGCTGCGTCTTCGACAGGTGTTAATAATAATATAGCTACCTTTACAGGATCAAGGGCAATACATGATTCCGGTATATTAATAACTAGTTTATTAACAACTGCTAGTGCGGCTACAATATACATCGAAGGCCCCGGCACAGTTGTTTCAGGAGATTTGATGAGTTTTTCAGGCACAAGCGGTCTAGTGGTTGCAGATACTGGAATTGTAGCTACTCAAGTTGTCAAACAAGTTGGAGGTACAGTAGTTGCCAACAATGCAGCATCGTTTAATGGCACTGGCGGTGTTACCATTCAAGATTCAGGTATTGGTATGAATTCAGGAAAAATTACATGTACTACCATTAATTCTACTGCTCCTTCTTGTTATACTGCATATAGCACAACCGGTGCAGGTTCATTGGCTTTCACATCAGGAACGGCACGAGGCGTTCCTGCGACGTATGCAGCAGTTAATACAGGAAATGGTGATTGGACATTGAATACATCCACAGGTGGAATGACATACAATCCAGCAACATCGCGTACTTTTTGGATTCGTTGGGATTTTTCCATGATTCCATTGTCGTCAAGCAGTATCGGAGCTTATTTTTATGTCAATCAAAATGCATCTAGTACACCTGCTGACTATATTGATATTGTTTTTTATACCGTAACAGCCAATTATCAACCATTTAGTGTTACCAGATTGGTAGTTGCTGCTCATAATGACGCCTTTCAGTTGTGGGGACAGATGAACGGAGGCAGCAGCAGCTTGGTTTTCAAAGAAATGAAGGTAACAATTCTTCCAGTCAATTGAAAATAAAAAAAAAACACAGATGACTTTTCTAATTTGGTTTGGATTGTATTGTTTGCGTCATTACGTTCCAATTTTGATTTTGTATGCTTTATTTTAGAAAAATAAAATAAAAACTTAAATTTTTAGAAATTAAAAATAAAAAAAAAACTTAACCAAAAAGATTTTGACAAAAAATGAATTATTTGGGTTTGAGTTTTGACAATTCTGATATTCTTAATTTACAAAGTCAAATAGATGCAATAAATGCGCAAATTACAACTATAAATACAACATTGACATCTTTACAAAGTCAAATTACAACAAACAGTTCAGATCTTGTTCGACTAAATCACAATGCTGTTGGTAATTTTACTCCCTTTAATTTCACATCCACCGTATTGACAGATTTAACTCCTCAGATGTTACCTGTGATTGGTTCCGGATTATTTATTCCTAGTGCACAATGTCAAAATGGAATGTGTATAAGAATCAAAGTATTTACTGCTCTTCAATGCAATTACACAGGCTCTCCCAATCAATTGAGCTTTTTTATTGCGCAAGATACGTTAGCAAATTATACTTTAACAAACACATCATTTGAAAATATACCTCTGATTACATCAACAGCAGGCAGAATTTATATTTTTGATATTATCATTACCAATGTAGCTGCCAGTCCTCCTGTTGGTTTCAGTTCGATGCAATCAGGTGCAACTGGGGCTTTGTATTATGGAAATTTAACAAACGGAAATCCCTTAAGTGTTTATGGCGGACTGACCATTAAATTTTTATGTCAATGGAATTTACCTGGAACTTCGAGTGCTAACAATTTTACTGTGGATAATGTAACGATTGAACAAGTTGCTAATTTTTATTGATATTTTTTTTTATTCAATCTCAATTACCTTTCGTTTGTATCTGGATGGTCGCCTCAAATCACATTTTCTACATGTCAACCTTCCTTTGAATCGATAACATTCATCATCAACATACAACAATCGATCTCCAACATGGTTTTTTTGTGCGCAATAAAAAAAAATCTCTTCACGAATATTAGCTCCATTTTCAAGCATCACATCGTGAGGAATACAAATGGATTTTAAATTACACAATTTGCAACATAAAAGTGTATTTGTTTTAATATGTGCAATATCATTATCCATTCGTTGTGCCGTAACTCCATAATCGTCATTTCGATCAACACCTTGCCCAAAAATCATTTCCATCAAACAATAACAACATTCTCCATTTTGTTCTATTAATTGTTTTGTTAAAAAAATTTCATCGATATATTCATGGCATTTGAAATGACGGTTGTATTTTGCATCATGTGATTTACAATTTGAAATGATTCTTTTTTGCCATTGTATTTGATGGTATAATTTTTGATATTCTTTCGATGCCGGCATTTTTTTATATGTTTTTTATTTATAAAATAAAAAGAGAACTTATTTTAAAAAAAATCGGATTTTGTATGCCCTTAATAAATGATTCAAGTAAGCAGGCTATATCTCATAATATATCTACTGAGATTAAATCTGGAAAGCCTCAAAAACAAGCTGTTGCGATAGCACTCTCCATTGCAAAAAGATCCAAAACTCCGAAACCCAAACAACACAAACAGAAACGAATCAAATTAAAATCAAAATAAAAATTTATTTTTTAAAAACAATTTTTATCATTGTTTTCCCGTTCTAAATTATCACTTGGCATCCTTTCACCAAGCATATCTTTTGGATCCATAGTTTCGTTTGAATCCTCATTTTTAAATTTACAAGGTTTTGGACGCACAGAATCATTGACTGTCTTTTCTGCAAGTTTGACTTTTGCTAAAAAAATTTTCGCTTGCAATACTTTTAATTTTTCGTTCAATTCATCCCTTACTTTTTTCAATGCATCCACACGATCTTTGCTCGGTGCCAAAACACCATCAATTTGATCCTTGCATTCTTTCAATAAAATTTTAATTTTTAATTTTTCTTTGTGGTCATCTGTGTGTTTTGGTTCAGATCCATCCTCTTCCAAATCAGATTTTACAACCTTGCGTTTAGTCATTTTTTTTTAAGTTTTTTTTTAAAATGGATTTTTTTTTTATTTATTTTAAAAGAAGGCAAAAAAAACATTTTTTTATTTTTTAAAAAAAAAATCATTCTAATCGCAACTGAGGATTTTGTTTTACATGTTCACGCTCTTTTTCAGCGATAATCCGCAACCATCGATCCGATTCCAACCGTTTCGCTTCTTTTTTAAGTAATTTTTCTTGGTGTTCTAATTCTCTGATTCGTTTTAAAGATTCTTTTTTTTCTTGTCTTTCTCGTTGCTTTTCCAGTTCACGTTGATCACGCATTCCAATTTCATCCATATATTCCAAATAAAACATTTCCATTTTGAGTTTGGATTCTTCGTCTCTGAATATTTTTGGTAAATATTGATCAATAAATCCATCTTTAATACCCTTTTCCTTTGTGTGTTCATAAACCAAAATTTTAGGTTTTTTAAAAATCAAAGGCAAATGAAAATACACAGTCATTTTGTGCATAAATGATTTTGCTTCACAACAAGCAGATTGGTTTGCATAAGCATCAACAATATCTCTTGTGAAATTGCCTAATTTAATATCTACGTTTTTTTCATTGTACATATCCTTGTATTTTGGAATTGAATAAAACATGGTATTCCAAATCATTTTAGCCATTACAATATCTTTCACGTAATTTTGAGTTTCTGGTTGAAATATCCTTCCTCGCATACAATCAATAGAAAAACAATCAATTCCATCACTACAATAATCAAATACTTTGATTATAGTTTCATCACAAAAAATCTTATCAAATGTCCAGTCAACAAAAGCTGCACTTTTAAAATTTCTCATACAATGATAAAATGTTTCATAATTCAGTTCAAAATTTGCCAAAAAATCATCGCGCTTTTCTTTGATTTCTTGAAATCGCATTTTAGCAGCAGTAGAATTTTTAATCATTTCTTTCGGTATAGTTTCATTAATAATTTTATGGACTTTTTTTGTAAAAGTGGTTTGTTCTGCAATCATACTGTTTGTAATAGCCATTTCTTCTGATATTTTTGTTGATTGAGATGTTTCAATTTCACGCGTCGTTTTTGTTCCGTCGGCATTTTCTTGAATTTCTCGAATAATGCTTGTATCTTCCACCGTCGAAGATTGAATATTTGATATTTTATCACTGATTTTTACTCTTTTGGTTTCTGCTTGTTCAATCGAATTTTCTTCTGTTTTTAAATCTTTTTCACTTTTAACTAATTTCGGTCTTTGTTTTGGAGTTGCACGCGATGCTTTTGGTTGTTCTTTTTTCCATTTTTGATTTGCAATTTTTAAATCATCTCTGTTTTTGGATAATTTCATTCCCAAATCAGCATTTTTACATCTTGAAATCTGCATACTTAATTTGGCATAATCGTTGCGATATGTTTCATGATTGAATTCAATATCAACATAATTCGAAGCCTGGTTTTCTTCTGACATATTTGTTTTGCTCAAAATGTACCTAACAAAAAAAATTAAAAAAACATAAAGAAAAAAAAATGATTTTGGATGATTTTTTAAACAGTGTTTGCACAACAGATTTTTTGAAATTGGTTCGAGAAGAATGTGTCAATGAAGAATCAAATAAACGAAAATCTTCAAAGAGTTTGCTTAAAATGATTAAATCTGTGCATCCGATTGATAAACCTACAGATACTGCATGTTTGCAACATTTTATATCTTGCAATGTTAAAGATTTTGGTAGGTTTGATGATCCAGATTTTACAAGAAGATTGAAACAGTTAAGAATGTTAATTGGGTTTATGTATCCAAATGAAAAATCATTGCAAGTTATGTTGTCTGCATATACATCTATTTTTAAAAAATATCACATTCCAATCTCAAATTTAGAAAATGATTATGGGGGTCCACATATATCTTTGGTTCGTTCTATTTTAAAAGTTGAAAATCCACAACCATCGATTCAAATGACTTCCAATTTAAAAGATAAGTTTTGTGAGAATATGGATGAAAAAAAAATCATAAGTATGTATCATAATGGAATGTTACATGAAACCAAAAATGATTTTTCTCAGTTATTGATATCTTTGATTTGTATGACTGGATGCAGAAAATCAGAAATTTGGAGATCAGATGTAAAATTTTTTCAAAAACCATCCAAACATATAGGTATTGATTTCGAAACAAACCAAAATAGAATATTCATAGGTAATGCAGTGGATCAAAATTATTTGATTTCTCAAGAAGGCAGATGCAAAGATAAAAGTTTAAGAATAAATAAATATTTAACAAATGAAGAAGATGAACGATATTCGAAACCAACTGTACTTGTTAAACCGGTTTTGTTTTTACCAGTTTCCAAAATATTAAAAGGAATTGAACGATTCAGAAGCAAATATCAAGATACAAATACACAGTCTTTCAATACTGTTGAATTAACAAAATATATCGAAGAATTGTTTCCAGAAAGTGTGAAAAAATCAAAAGAAGATAATGTTAATTTGTTGAGTCATTTTTGTAGAAAATTGTATGCGCATACAGTTTACAAGAAATATAAAAAGTTGATTTTAAAAGATACCAAAAAGCTAGTTGATAAATCTATTTTCATGGCTTGTATTTTAGGTCATGCAGATTTAATGTCTGTTCCTGCTTATTCAAATGTATCTATTGTATAAAACAAGATTTTTTTTTCTATTCAAAAAAATAATAATAAAAAAATAAAAAATGTTAACAGTTAACAGGTTATGTTAACAAGTTAACACTTTTGTTAACAGTTTGTTATCAATAGTATAGTTTTTAAACTTAATTTTAAAAAAATAAAAAATA
>JGI24891J29808_1000735_pt1 | contig 12040 bp, 19 predicted proteins | sample FreactcultuFSWF8_FD_29808 | JGI IMG/M metagenome (IMG submission 29808) | reverse complement strand
CCATCATACCTAGGTCTTTTAGGTAGACATCGATAGTAGTTCCATTAATTTCAGATAGATTATTCAAAGCGCCCAAAGTAATACCCGTAAGACCACTAAATAGCTCAATTGGGTCACTATCGAGTACCATCTCGTATGCGATATCTTCTTGATCGCTAATTACAGCCGTCAGAACGGCGACTGCTAGGCTAATACTTTCGCTGGTAGAATCCATAATATTATTCAATAGATGATTTTAAGAACCATGACCACTTCTGGTGCATATCAATGCGTTCTGCAATAAAATTAGCAACGCCTTGCTCATTCTCTTTATTAGCTATGGTAAATGTTTTCTTAAGAGTTTCGATAACAGAAGAGTTTAATACAAATAATTCTTTTGTCAAGGCTATAGTGGTGCTCGGAATATCTTTAGATTCCTTAATATTAGCTATAGATAGTAGCTCGCTCATTTTGTACTTGGTTTTTGAACCAAGCTTACGAATGTTTTCAGCTATTGGATCGATACTATCGTAAGTATCGCTGACTATCTCGTCAAAAAATTTGTGGTACTCGTAGAAGTCTTTTCCTTCAACATTCCAATGGAATTCGTGTACTGTGTGGTAGAAAATGCTAACATCAGCGAGAAGGACCTGGAGTTGATTTACAAGAGCAACATCTTTAGTATCGTCTTCTACAGCGCCAACGAGTCTAAAACCGTTCCATGCTTCCATTATTACAACCAGTTAAGGTTATCTCCAAATGAATCTTCGATTGAGTCGCTAATGATATTAGCGGCAAGCTTCTTTGCGCTAGCACTCTTGATGTTGCGGAAGTTCTGAGTATCATTCTTGGCACGACGGCAGATTTCTACATTGTCAACGAAGTTGCTAATAATTGATGCACGCTTTACTGAATCGAGAATCGGAAGAGTCTTCTTCTCTACGTAAAAAACGGCAGCTTCACGGGTGTCAAGCTGGCTTTTGAGCAGGTTGTTGTTCTGGTCTTCAGTCCATACTTCTGCACCAGCAGTTACGAATCCAATCCAGTCAGCATCTTCGAATTCATTTTCGATTGAAGCAGCGGTTCGGTAAAGAAGGCTTCCATCATCTTCGCCCAAGTCACTAGTACCCGCGCTACTGATGCGGTATTCCTTAGCAATTGTTCCTCCTGGAAGACTGTTTAGGTAGTCTTCAGCATCGAAGTCGACGTACTCTGAAGCAAGCTTCTCGAGCTGCTCCTTTTCAACGCTAAGCTCAGTAATGATGCTTGCGTATCTTTCGAGTTCATTAGTCGATGCATTGGGATTGCTTGCGGCCACACGGGTGCCATCAAGGATCTCTTGCAGTCTGTCGAGACGTGTCAAGATACTCTCTGAAGTACCATTGAACCAACGAACGTCGGCTGCTGCAGTCTTTGCATTATTTACAATTTCTTCGTAGGACATAATTGTATCTTTCTATTTCCTCAGGTACTAGTTCGTTTCGTCACTAAGATTACATTCATCATGTGCGTTGTGTTTTGTGCACCAACCTGGTCCCAACGCTTCGCTCATTAGGTCAGCAAGCCTTTTGCTTGCAGTAGTTCCGCTGTTTAATGGATTAGAACCATTTAAATCGCCAGGCTGAACGCCACCTGGTGCAGCTGGAACATTTTTTCCACTAAAATCTTGTGAAGATGTTGCAGGTTGAGTATTCGGGTTTTTAGTTTGCTGCGCAGAAAAACTTTGTGAGGCACCTGGTTGAGTTACTCCGCCAGTTGAAGATGTTTGTGGTAGCACTGAAGCGTTGGCCCCGTCGAAATAAGACAATGCATTAATTAATTTAGAAGCAGCTTTTCTGTGTTGAGTGCTATATGCAGAGCCACGAGCTTTCTTCTCAGCACGTTTCTTGCTTTCTTCATTACCATCTTCGTATAAGTAGCAGCGAGCCCTTTCTCCTGGTCCTTTAAATCCTGGACGAGGATCTCCTTCTGGACCACGGCATTCTTGAATGCCTTCTTCTCCGGCTACTTTAAAATTAAAGTTAAACCATGAGCTAGCAACGATTCCTCGGCAATCACCACAGTAGATTTCTTCGCCAAGGCCGCTAGCTTTTTTGATAAGGTTGCCATCAATGCAGATAGGACATTTTTCCATTATTATACCTCGAAGAAATTTTCCACAACATCGATTGGGAATACTGAAGATAATTTTGAAGCAGTAGCGTGGTTAAAACCATCGGTCAATTGCATTGGACCTCTGTCTGCTTCTCCTGGAGTAATTTGACCAGGCCGCGGAATTGCGTTGCTATTTGGTTTGATGTCAAACAATTTTTGTCCTACGCTTTGTTGAGGAGTCTTATTGTAAAACTTGTATTGGTCATAACCATGGTAGTAGTCATCGCTCAAAAGAGCAAGGTCCTCATCTAGAGGTTTACCGTCCATCGCATCTTGATAACCCTTAGTATAAAGTTCACTGTCATTAGCAGTTTTGTTAAAAAATCCAACGAACTCTTCAGTGCTACCCTTTCTAACAGTTGGCTCGTCAGAGGTTTTAATGACATCACCATCGACTACATCGCCCTCTTCGATCTTTCCAGCTTCAATCGTTTGTAGATCTTCTCCTAAGAAGTTCTCTTCACCTTCGCCGTGATCATCGTTTGGTCTACCGCAACCACAGTAGGTGCAAGCCATACGTGGCCCCAGAACCTTGGGAACAAAGTTCTTTTCACAATGGTTACAGAATGGTTCGCCATTCTCCATTACATAAGCAATAACAGTCTTCATAGATGCACCTAAACCTAATTGTGTGTCTTTCTTTGTCATGGGTGACATAGGAACTCCGTTATAACCCAGATTTAACCCATCTAAAGGCGTAACCTGTGATCCGTGTTCAGCTCCTAAATCAGCGTGTGTCGTATTTAAAAGTCCAATAGCAGTGCTTTCGCCATCGATAGCATTGCTAGTGCCTACAGTTCCCACCGTAGACTGTCCAGGGATACCAAAACCTTCGCCTTCTTCAGCGTCTTCAATACCTTTGAGGGTTGAATCATCCCCATAGTTACCGTTATCTTGGCTCGCGTATCTCATCAGTTACTATTGCGCTTTTTATAGTGTTTTAACACTTATTCCCAAGTAGTGGTTGGCTCTTCTCCCTTGAATGCCCACTTGATGAGTTCTTCAAGGCGTGACTTCTTCTCAGCACCACTATTGAAAGATGCTTCTTTTGTTTGAATTGAAGCAATTTTAGGATCAGTTGATAAAATTTGATCTTCTACAATTTCTTCTGTTCTCTTTGGAATTGTCATGATAATTTCTCCAGGTCTGTGAGTAGGTCAGGGAGACGAAGGTCTCCATACATACCCTTTTCTACGATTTCAGGGGTAATGACTACCCAACTTTCTTCAAGATAAGAGCGAAGCCATTCCCACGTAATCTTTTGCACTTTACCCCAGGTTATACATTCGACGTAATCTTTGTCATACCCTACAAGGATAATGCAGTGGCCACCCTCGATTTGATTGTCAGCTGGAGTATGGGTTAAATCCCAAGGTTGATTTTGCATAAACTGTTGCTGTGCGGTAACAGGAACTTGAATACCTACGTATGCCAATCCAAAAGTTGCAATTACACTCTTCAGTTCTTCAAAGTCTGCATGATCTGTTGGAGCATAGGCTGGGATATTGTGACCAAAGATGCCGCTGTTTTTCCAATATGCCAATAGGTCTGCTTCTACAGCACCTGCATCTTGACCATTCGTGTAAGTCAAATAAGCTTGTACTACCTCATCGGTTGTTGGGAAAACTTCTGTAATCTGTTGTGCTGCGGCTGTTGCCATCATAGCATGTACAATCCCAGCGAAGGTACAGTCTCCATATTTGTCATTACCAAGCATACCCCAATCTGCAACCGAAGGTACTTCTACGGACTCCGGTGCGGTCGGCAGTGGACTCGTCTGGTAGAAGGCAAACATGTGAAGACCATCGGGCCTTCTTGGGGCTAGTTTGCCTAGTTTTCCTACAATGCGTTCTGTCATTATTTGTCTCTTCTTATTCTAGTAATTTGCTCTCTGTGGGTTGGTGGTTCAAAAATACCTTCACCCAATTGTGGTTGAAATTGTGACTGGTGCCAATCTTTCAATTCTGCCAAGTGATTAGCTACCGGCCTAAAATAACTTTCTCCGCCACGTTCATCTTTACCAGCTGCCTGGGTTAACTTTTGTGACCATTCATTGCAAACTTTTATTAGTGCCTCATGGTCTAGTAAATTTTGGTCATTCTTTTTAATACCAAGCGACGTAATTGGGTCCATGTTATTCCAGAATCTGTATTCTGGTTTTTCACCATTTTTTAATGGTACTGATGTGTAAGCTTTAAAAGCTTCACGGCGGGGATCCCCTGGTGGTCGCATTGCTGAACTTTTTGCAAACTTTTTAAATAACTCTACATATGAGTCATCAAGTGCTGCTTCTTTAATATAACGTTGTGACCAGTTCATTATACTGCCAATTTTTTTCTTGTATTTTGTTTTATTAGATAAAATTATTATATCTTTTTGTGATTGAATAGGTGCCCATTTATCGACCCAATGAAATGGAAACTTTCTATCTTTACTGGAATAACTCATGTTCCCTCATTTGCTTTATAGTTTATATAATTTTTTATAGTTTATATATTTTTTTTGTTTCCAATCAGGGTTATCTTGTTCATAAGATTTGGGATTGGTTCTTCTTTGATGCTTATCTTTTGCTTTTTCTATCATTTTTTGTTGTGTTGCTGGGTTCTGAGCAATTGGCATACCTACCTTAGTTTGCTTTAAATAAATATGGTGCACGCCGTCTTCATCCACCTTGTGGTCTGTAATAACAAAATNTCCAGCAGAATGTAGATATTCATTTTGTGCTCTATGTGATAACCATTCTTTATTAGTTGCACCAAGTGGGGAGACTTGTACGGCTTGTGATTTTGATGGTGTATGGAATACAATTGGAATCCTTTTTTTAGAAGAAGTAACTAATTTACTGCCTTGAACTTCTACTGGAGCCATTGCCCATGATTTGGCAAATTCTGGATTGGAGGTGAAGGAAGAAGCACCCATTTGCATAGTACTGCCTATAGTAAAATGTTTTTGTACATCTTCATGAGATGCTTCACTGCCATCGTCATTTTGGAATTTAATACCTCTTGCTAATTCTGGTACATTCGTAGAATCAGCATGATTAGCAAGATAATGCATACCTTGATAACCTTTTATATTGGTACCTTTAATTTTATTGGTGATATCTGTACCGTAATTTTCATTTGCGAATGTACCGTAATTACCCAACGATTGTTGTTGTTTGATAGTTTTTTGTGTTATTTGAGTAGTTGTTAATTTTTCATCACTAAGATACTTATTATTTTCATCTCTTGGAGCTTGGTATCTTTTGCTTTGAGCAAGAGCCAGTTCTTCATTCTGTGTAGTAACAGGTTTGTCAGATCCAGCGCCCATAGTATGTAGGTGTTCAGCCCATTCTTCTGGTGAAGCATCCATAGAAGGTCTTTTACTAGTATCTTTAGAAGTAAAATTATGTGGAGTACTATTTAAGTCTCTACCCATTCTTATTAAGTCTGCTTTATCCTCTGGAGATAATGCATGGGGTTGTCCTAAAGGAGCAGTTGAATCAATAGCTGCGTAGCGTTGTGACCAATTCATCATTCTTCACCACTTGTTAATTTTTTAGTAGTATCAACTGCTTTATTGCTAGGTGGAGCAATCTCTACACCCTTATACGGATTTAGACGCTCTATAATCTGGTCGTGCTTAATGCCTTTATTCGTTAAATGCTTATATACCATAGGGGAAATAAATTGTAAACTAGACAAAATTTCTTTTGCTTGGTCATGATCGGTTCCCGTCGCTCTAGTTGACACATAGTGCTCAATCGGGTGATCGTAACCATATTCTCTCAAAGGGTGGTAACCACTGTTATGCCATGCATCAAGCAAATCATCAGCGGAGATATTGTTTTTATAAGCTGAGGAAATAATACTAGGGTTCATCGCACCCATTCGCATAGGAACAAAACCGCTACTCGCTTCAAGATCATTACCAGTAATGTTCGCCAGTTCTTTGCTTGGGTTGTTAGCTTCCCAATTCTTAATTTTTTTTTCAAAATAGGTCGGTTTGTTACCAACTAGTTTATTTGTGTATTGGCCAATTTGAACGGCGTGCTTTCTTATGCTTGCTTGGAATACATGGCGCAAGAAATTGTGAGGTACATTTTGCTCACGTGCATTCTTGTATTGCTGTAAATCCATTCCTAGAGCATTAGCTTCTTTAGCTTCATCCTCATTAATCACATCACCGAGCATAAAGTCTTCTGGGAGTGGCTGATTGATTCTGTTTTTCCAGGTATTGGCTAGATGATCAGAATCTATTTTGCCTTCTCGAGAAATATGAATATCATATGGCAAAGGCTTATCGTAGCGCCTACCTTGCCTGTTGCCTTCTTTAAGACCTTCGTATTCATTAGCGAGTGGTTGTGATTCCCAAATTTCCGTTGGGCTTCGATCATCTTCCCCAATGTTGTCAAGGAAGTCTTTTACTGGATCAAAATCTTCGTCATTTGATTCTGCCATTCCAGTTGAAGAATTAAAAATCATCGTCATTAGATAATTGTCTCCGGTGGGTTAGGAAGACGCGCTTCCATCTTTTTACTACTTGAATTGTCAATCAAACCACGAACGTACTTCTCTGCTTCATAGTCGCTTGCACTAGCAGTATGTGCTCCGCCGTGTCCTCGATGGTGAAAAACGCATAGCCATACTAAATTAGCTGCTGACTCTACCCAAGCACCGACTTCGTCTGGATTAGAAATTCCAGGGTAATCTGTCTCAAGCCATTTTAGGTCTACGCCATTCTGAAGAGAAAACTCAACGTGGCTGTGGTGTAATTCTAGAGGTTTATCCAAACTGCATTCGCTAAAATCATTGCGATGAGCACCAACTGAACACTGAGCAGTCTCTTTAGTTGACTCTCTGTAGTGATTGAAGTCCTTATAATGTGGATCATTCGTGCGTTCTGGATGTTCAGGATAATGAACAAGGTAATGATGAGTAATATTTTGTTCATGTTCTTCAACTGTCATACTACTAATATGACAGATAAGGGGAATTACATTTAGTTTTCTTCGTCCATTTAACGTGCATAACGCAGGTTCCAGTTCATAACAGCTCCCTAAATGTGTGGGAGTTCTCCATCTTCTTCAAAATTAGTTTCATCTGCTGTTTTATTACCAGCATAACCCTTTAACGGGTTAATCTTGGCAAAAGCTCTTGTGACGTTCTGTTTTGTACCAGCACTCAACTCACCTGGATCTAATGCTTGAATAGTTTCGAGAGATCCCTTGAGCTTGTCAACCATTCCAGCCAAATGCTGTGTAGGTGACTTGGGCATGTGTCCATACGGATTACTCATCCAATGTTTATTGGCTTCACCCAAAGATTGAATTGCTTGACCCATGGCTGTTTTATGGTCTTCTGCTGAACGACCCTCTGGAAAGAGTTCACTACTCATGAGACTTTTTATTAAATCAACATGCCGTTTACACTCTGCACAACCACCAGGGGCTCCACAGAGACCATTTCCGGTGATGGGGTGTCGGTACAAGTTATCTTCACCGGCGTATCTTTGTTTCCAATTCATTACTTTTCTTCTTTAGTAGTTGGTCCAATAAGTCCACGAACATAGCATTTATTAGGCTTAAACTTGGGATTGAACCCAGACGTTCTTGGAGTAAAAATCTTACCTGTAAAAACATCGTCAACCCAACCAATAATTAGATTCCTTCGTCAGGTGTATAAGTATATGGTGTGGCAGGAGTGGCACTAGGCCCCATGATCTTTTTCTTAAGCGTGTCAATACCCTTGGTAACTGTTCGCTGTACATTCGGATCTTTTAAAGCTCTCGTAACGCTTTGACCGATTGGACCAAGTTCTTGTACACCGTGCTGAACGGCTTCTTCAACAGTTCCTCCGCTAAGTAAGGTTTCAGCACCTTCAGCAAGAGCCTTACCAGTGCCCTTGCCTACACCAGGCAGAGCTCTAAGACCCATTTCCATTACTTTTTTACGGATTCCACCAGCATATTTTTCAATAGCATAACGTTCATTCCAGTTCATGATTGTATTCCTTTTATAAAGTTCTATATACTGATACGTTTTATGGGTTTATTTACAGCATTTCTTGAAATGCCAAAAAAATTCCCGCTATTTTTTTTAAGTTGACTTTTCCCAGTAGTTCTAGAAATAGCCTAGGGTGCACTCACTAAAGTCATTACGATGAGTACCAATAGAGCACTTCGCAGTGTCTTTCGTTCTACGTCTGAAAGCGTTGAAGTCGACATAATGAGGGTCGGAAGCCCGCTCAGGATGAGAGGGGTAATGGATGGTATAGTGGTGATTAATGTTTTGGTCATGCTTCTCTACTGTCATTTTTGTTACTGCTCTTCCTGATCTTTTCGATACTTATTTTTTTGCTCAGATAGATAATCAAAAAGTTCATCGAAGTTGTTGAACATTTTTATGTTAGGACCAAAGTGATTATCGCTCTGTTCAAGAGTAATATCGTTGTCTTCGTCGTAGTCAACATCAACATCAATACCAAAAATTTCTGAAAGAATCATCGCATATTCGAACGCACTGAGGTCTTTGTACATTTCTACAAAATAACCATCTTCTGTTCCAACATCAGTCAAAGTTAGGCGATAATTAGCCATTTTTTGATTATTTTTGCTATTTTTTGGTAAATTTTGCTTATTTTTGAAGGATTTTTGTGAAATTGACTGAAAAAATGAGATTTTTTTCTTAAAATCATCAATATTTTTAGTCTTTTTATCCTTAGTGGAGTTACTAGAAGTAACATCAGAATGTGACAAGTTAGACTGAGCTAGATTAGTTTGTTCTAAGCAGTGATTACACTGACAAGGATTGTACATCGTTTTCCTTATGTTTATAAATATATATGACAGGAGTAGCACTGTCAAGTCTATATTTTTATAATTCTCGAATATCTGTTAAATCGTTAGCTGGTTGAAGATTTTTATTGGTTTTTTCTCGGAGATAATCCATTGAATAACTTGGTAGGTTCTTATGCAAGAATGTATCTATACCACTGTATAACTTATTTCCTTCATCTTTTGCCAATGCTATAGCATGTTTGATAAAAGCTTTAGCGTGGTCAGTTCCCCAGAACGTTCTGTGAGGAGTTTTAACCCCACGGATACCCAGATCGGTTACTCGTTGGTCTCCAACATAACCAGTTGGAAGGTGCGTAATGAATGCTTCTCTAGTTAGAGGGTGGCTAGTTGAGTGGAATGCAGCGTCGTCGTGTTGGATATCGTACCAACTATGAGTTGGATAAACGAATTGATCTAACGCACAGCTCGGGCAGTCGCAAGATGTCATCTTTGCGGTCTTCATCTTCTCATTCAAAGGTGAATTGATTGCGTTCTCATTAGCAATATTTTTAAGAACTGCTTCAACTTCGTCGTGAGAAAAAACTGGACGAGCTCCCCTAGCCATGCTTCGGTATTGTCCAGGCAATGATTCGTTATATTCAGGGTCACCAGGTTTAATGAGTGATGGGTGAAACATATGAGCTGTAGTTTTAGCTACTTTAAAATAAGGCTCAATGTCATTTTCTCTTCGTTCGAGAAGCCTAGAATAACCCGTGTCACGCATTGCTTTTTTTGCACCAATAGTTACCATCGGTGTGGAGAAACGGTCTACACCTCTGTAGTCTGTAAAAACTCCTGGAAGCTTGTCATGACCTTGTTCGTCTCTACCAATCGGACGTTGAGTATCGTAGAAGAAATTGGCAACCCTATCAGTACCTTTGCTATAGCCAGGTGTCTTTGATTGGAATGGAACGTTTAGGTAGTCACTTAGCGTAGTTCTGTTGCTTAACTTAGACTTGGCAGGATTGTATCCCCATGTACCATTTCTTTTCTTTTCAATTCCAAAAAGATATTGCTGTTCTTCGTTGGGTTCTTTTAAGCCAAACTTTTTGTAGTTGTTAAGAACGTGTTGAGCCATATTGCGGGCAGCAATTCTAACGTGGGTGTACTCGGGATCTTCCTTGAACTGGCTGAACCGTGAGTCACCGCGAGCATACAGCATGGTGAGGCCTTCGTGCTTGTCTGGTTTTCCACCCAAACGCTTGCTATTGAATTTGCGACTATCATTCGTTTTACTGTTGTATGTTCGCATGCTAAGTTTACCTTGCTTTTGTTGTTTATTTGAAGTCGGTACAGTAAACATAATGTTTATGCCCGTTTCGTCACCATAATTATGGTTCAATTCATAAGACAGATTCTTGATAGCATTACTATGGTTTTCTATAGCTGCTTCACGTTGAGGAGACTTTTTTTCGCTTCTGTGATTCCATAAAGCTCGGACGTGAGATTCATGCAATCTAGCGGCGGCGTTGAATATATCATCTGACAATTCTTCAGGGTGCTCTATTTTGTGCCCACCTTCTGGCAGAGCCCTTAGGTCGTAACTTTTGGCGAGAAGGCCGGAGAGAATCTCACTATACTTGTCAATACCATCATTGTTGCCACAACCGCAAATCATATTACCAATCCCAAACAATCGTGTTGGGTCTCCAGTCCTTTTCAGTACTGTTTTCTTTGTCGGCCTCTAATCGGGCTTCCCATGAATTGTTTTGCGAAATTTTCTTTTTTCCTTGAAAAATCAAGGAAGCATGCGCGATGCATGCGGGAACACCTTTACGATCAGTACCAACCACTGATTCTCCACAAGGGCAAAGATCGTTCATATACTACTTACGAATTTGGTTGCGTAGTGAGGCAATGCGGGAAGAGGTGCTATACTGAGGAGCGAAAGATTCTACTGAAGCCTTCCTAGAGTTATCCCCGCCGTGGGCATCATCGATGTGCATGTCGTGTGCAGTGTTTAAAAGGGTCCTAGAAGCGTCTATATGGCCCCGTACGGCCTCAGAAGAGCCTCCGTGTAGCTTGAATAGGTCAGCGAGCTGTCCGACCGCCTGAGCGTGCTTGTCGCAGATCTCACAGCCTTCTCCGTGGAGGGTATCGTCAATCTTCCTCAATGGACCATGCTTAGGAAAGATATCCTTTTGAAACATCTTTTCCAAAGGATCGGGGCGGTATTGCTTATCGGGCCAATCTTCGCCCCAGCTGTCTCCAGCAATGAAACTCTTCAATTTTGCTATTCTCTGAGTAATACTCATGCTATGTTCCTTTTGCGGGGCGGCGCGGTGAAATCCTACGCTTATTACCCGAATTTTTTAAATTTCCTTGAAATATTGGCAATCTGTTATATTGCCTCTATGTATAAAGTAATCAGTGGGAGTCGTTCAAGTGGTCTTGGAACTCTCCTAGGAGTTGTGAGTGTACTCCCGAGATTGGGTGCTCCGCGATTCTATCGTCTAGGATATTAAGGAGGTCCGGACGGTGTGCCACATCTGAGATATTGATGTGCTTATCCATGATCGCTTTTCTTGCTACGCCGAGATCCTTAAGGGTATCCCTAAAGTGCCCGCAACGTTCACACTGGGGATCTCCCCCGCTTATTGTGCTGTGTGCTTCTACCGTAATAGAAGCAGTACGTACGTTATTTGAATCGTCTTTACGATCCCACACGCTTGGTATAAATGGCATAGTAATAACTCCGTTGGATAAAACGCTCATCTGCTATTGTCTATGCCAAGAAGCCCGCTATTTTACACTCTCGAAGTTTGCGCTCCGCGTTTTCTACTCAATACTAATAATCTACCAATGAACTAGGAAATNCCCCTAGGGTNCCCCGCCGTTTTTTTTAGGCCCCCCGTTTATTTTTGAGATTGCGTTTTCCTATAAGACCCCCCCTAAAATTCCTTTGTTTCTGGAAATGGCAAATCTTGTCTCGCGTTTTTAAGCCTTAGGTAGCTCTTCTGTTGCAAAACTTCAAAAGATTATCAACTTCTTTGGAGGTTGTCATCATGATCTAGTAAGTCATACGGATAGCGACACAACAACGTTCCCTTGATAGGAAGCACAAGTCTGTAGACATCGTAGCACTGGA
>JGI24891J29808_1000734_pt1 | contig 12128 bp, 15 predicted proteins | sample FreactcultuFSWF8_FD_29808 | JGI IMG/M metagenome (IMG submission 29808) | reverse complement strand
ACCCCTAATGGGTGGGATTTAGCTAAATTCACCTATTTATGGAGTTAAACATGAGCAAAGAAGAAATGCGCACTAAAGAGCGTGGCATGGGCGAAAAGGGCAAAATGTCCTATGAATCCAAGGCTGAAAAAGAAAAAACAGGCAAATCAGGAATTAAAGATCCTGGACACCTACAACGCGCTGCTGACTATGCTCAGCAATGCCGAGTTGGTAATGAGCCATACATCGTTCCGCCTGAAGGCCCAGTTAAAGAGCCTAACTTGACGAACGGTGTCCCAATGATCAAAGAAACCAACGTAAAATAATGGCTGCGCTCACCACTAAAGCTCGTAAATCCCCAAGTAAAGCAGAAGTAATAATTGCTGCGCCTCGCATGGATGCCGAAGAAAAGAAGTGGCGAGCGCAAGATGACCTCCGCACCCTGCAACGGGCTAAAGAGATCGAAGCTAATAGATCAAGAATGGCTGCAGCACAGAAAGAGGCAAAAGCGCAGATTTCTGTCTTGGCCAAAGTTACTAAAAGGAAATAACCATGCCTAATTATTTTGCTGGTGTAGAAAATGACGAGCCAATCGTCAACTTTATTAAATTTGAAAGTGGAGCGCGATTCTATGCTCTGACTACTGCAATTACTGCGAACTCGACTTCAGTTCCAGCAGGCGCAGCAGCCGGATCACTTGGAATCACCACAAACGCTACTGGAATTGGTGCAGTATTCTATTCCGATGGCTCTAAATGGCAAAGCATCGCCTAATAACTGACTAGGGGAAACCCTAGTCTTTTACCTTTTAAGGACAAAAAATGCCATTACGCAAGGGAACGTCAGACAAGACTCGCTCTGCCAATATTGCCAAGGAAATCAAGGCAGGCAAAAAGCCAAAGCAGGCCGAAGCGATAGGATATGCAGTTCAACGTGAAGCAATTGCTAAAAAAGCTGGAAAAGCCAAAGCAAAGAAGAAATAAAATGCACGACTAATTTTCAACCATTAAACAGGAATAAATTTCAGGTGACTACACAAGAAAACGTCAAAAACGAAATTGATCCAAACGAATATGAGAAGCTCTCTCAGTTCTACTCCGTATGGATCGCTATGGCTCAAATCGTGCCATCAACTCGCCAGCAGATTATGAAGGGCGAAGCAATGGCTCAGCATCTTCTTGAGATCGCTCAAGACATCGAGCATTATCGTAACCATTCTATGCCAGTTCAATGAGCAAAATCGTTCAGAAGTCCGTTGATAGTTTAATTCCATATATCAACAACTCAAGAAAGCATTCCGATGAACAAGTGGCTCAAATCGCTGCCAGTATTCAAGAGTTCGGTTGGACTAACCCTATTTTGGTGGATGGGGATAATGGTCTTATCGCTGGCCACGGTCGTTTACTTGCTGCTCGTAAGCTGGGAATGTCTAAAGTACCAGTTATTGAACTTGACCATCTTTCGGAAGCGCAAAAAAAGGCTTTAATCATTGCCGATAACAAATTGGCTTTAAATGCCGATTGGAATGCCGAATTATTGGAAGTTGAGCTAAAAGATTTGCTTGCTGCCGATTTTGATTTGAATTTGCTTGGTTTTGATGCCGATGAGCTTCATGTTTTGCTTAATCCTGAAGTCCACAATGAAGGATTAACTCATGAGGATGACGTTCCTGCCATCCCTGAAATTCCTAAAAGCAAAGAAGGCGATATTTATCAACTTGGCCCACATCGCGTAATGTGCGGATCATCCTTAGATATTGATTCATGGGATAAGCTAATGGTCGGTGAAAAGGCTGACGCTTGCTGGACTGATCCACCTTATAACGTGGCCTATGAGTCAAAATTGGCTGGCAAAATTAAAAATGACAGCATGGATAATGATCAATTTAAGCAATTTTTGCTTGATGCCTACATTGCCATGTTTGCAGTAATGAAACCAGGAGCGCCTATCTATGTTGCCCATTCCGATACTGAAGGCTTAAATTTTAGGTCTGCTTTTAGTGAGGCTGGTTTTAAGTTGTCAGGATGCCTAATTTGGCGCAAAAATTCGCTTGTTTTAGGCAGATCTGACTATCAATGGATGCATGAGCCTATTTTGTACGGGTGGAAGCCTGGAAGCAAACATCGTTGGTATGGCGGTCGAAAACTAACAACTGTCATGGATCATGGCGAAAATGGCCCAATCTTAAAAATGGAAGATGGTCGCTATATGATAAAAATTGGGGATTCTGTCCTAATTGTGAATGGCGAGGCAACCTTAGAAGAATCGCCTGCATCTATTTTATTTCACGACAAACCAAAACGTTCAAGTGAGCATCCCACAATGAAGCCAGTCGGACTTATTGAAAAAATGCTTAAATCATCTGCTCGCTCTGGTGACATCATTATTGATGCTTTTGGTGGTTCAGGATCGACTCTTATTGCTGCTGATCGCCTTGGAATGTCTGCTCGTTTAATGGAGCTTGATCCCAAATTTGTTGATGTAATTGTTAAAAGGTGGGAAGATTTCACAGGAAGGAAAGCGGAATTGCTAAATTCTTGATTTAATTGAAATTATTTTGGACACTTCCCGACTATAAAAGAAAATGATAGAACATTGCCCAACCGATAAGACAAAGGCTCAGGTGCAACAAGCATCTGGTCTTGGTTTACCTCAAGAACAAATTGCTGCTTTGATTGGAATCTCTGTCAAAACATTAACCAAGCATTATGAGCTTGAGCTTGGCCTTGGAAAAGCGACTGCCTCTGCCCAAGTGTCTAAGTCTTTATTCAATAAAGCCATTAATGGCGATACGACTGCTGCTATTTGGTGGACTAAAACTCAAATGGGATGGTCTGAAAAGTTGCAACATGAATTAACCGGCAAAAATGGCGGTGCATTGCAAGTCATCATCAATCCATTGGACGAGGATGCGTGAAGCTACATAAAAAGCAGCTTATGGCATTGGAGGTTCTTTCCTCTGAGGCAACCTATATCATGCTTTTTGGGGGATCTCGGTCAGGAAAAACTTTTCTTTTGATGCGTCAGGTCATCGTTAGGGCATTAAAATCGCCTGGCTCGCGTCATGCGGTGCTTCGTTTTCGATTTAATCAAGTCAAAAATTCGATTGTTTATGACACTTTTCCAAAGGTCATGGATCTTGCTTTTCCAAATATTGAATACAAAATGAACAAGTCGGACTGGTTTGTCACCTTTCCGAATGGCTCTGAGATATGGTTTGGTGGCCTTGATGACAAGGAAAGAACAGAAAAAATCCTAGGTATGGAGTTTGCAACCATCTATTTAAACGAATCTTCGCAGATCAATTGGCAGTCGGTTGGTATTGCAATCACTCGTTTGGCTCAAAAAGTCATGCAAAAAATTGAGGGTAAACCCGATAGACTATTAAAGCCAAAAATGTATTTTGACTGTAATCCACCTAATAAAAACCATTGGACTTATCAAATATTCGTGCTTAAGCGCGATCCTGATACAAAAATTGAGCTTACAAATAAAGACGATTACGCTAACTTTCAAATAAATCCTTCGGACAATGCTGCCAACTTGTCGGATAATTATTTAGACACTTTGAAAAATCTAAGTGCAAGACTGCAAAAACGCTTTCTTTTGGGTGAATTTGCTGACGCTAATCCAAATCAGTTATTTTCCGAGGAAAACATAGACAAATGGCGAGTCGATGAAGAAAACCTCCCCGAGCTTGTTAGGGTTATTGTTGGAGTTGATCCTAGCGGTGCTGGCGATTCCGATAATGCTGACAATGATGCTACTGGGATCGTGGTTGGTGCATTGGGTATTGACGGAAATGCCTATCTGCTAGAGGATGCAACGATTAAAGCTGGCCCTGCTAATTGGGGGCGCATGGCTGCGTCTGCGTATGATCGCCACAAGGCTGATTTGGTTGTTGCCGAGACTAACTTCGGGGGCGCAATGGTTGAGCAAGTTATTCAGTCGGCTCGATCAAGGACTCCATTTAAAGCGGTGAGTGCTTCGCGTGGCAAAGTGGTTCGCGCTGAACCATTTTCACTTCTTTATGAGCAAGGCAAAATCAGGCACGTTGGCCGATTCCTTGACCTTGAAGATGAGCTTGCCTCGTTTTCTACGAATGGCTACAATGGCAGTAAGTCACCTAACCGAGCAGATGCTTGGATTTGGGTGCTTACCGAATTATTCCCTGGAATGGTAAGGGATAGGAAAGAGAAGAAACTCTCTAATCCTAAGAAACCATTTAACACTATGCCTGGTAATCAAAGGGGCGGATATTGGATGTGATATGGCAGATAGAGAAAAAGACATCATAGAACGTGCATACGAGAACTTTCAGGCTTGCCTAAACTGGGAACAAGCCACTCGTCAACGCTATCGCGAAGATATGCGCTTCCTGTATGCTGATTCTGATAATCAAGACCAATGGGAGCCAGCAGTCAAAGCAAGACGGCATTTAGCTACTCAGCCGATGCTCACGATCAATAAGACGCATACGCATTGGCTTCACGTTGTCAACAATCTCAAAGCCAATAAGCCATCCGTTCAGGTTCACCCAACTAATGATGAGGCAACCTATGAAGCTGCTGAAATCTTCGAGGGATTAGTTCGTCATATTGAATACAAGTCCAATGCAAAAGTCGCTTATGACATTGCTGCCGAGCATATGGTTGGCGGTGGCATAGGTTATTGGAGACTAACTACTGCTTACGCTGACGATTCCACATTCGATCAGGAAATCTTTATTAAAGAAGTTCCCGATGCGATGAGTGTGTATCTCGATCCGCATATTAAACGCAAGGATGGCCTTGACGCAAAATTCGGCTTTATCTATGAGGATATGCCTCGCAGAGAGTTCGAGCGCAAGTTCCCCAACTTTAAATTGCCGGCAACAAGTCCATCAGGCAATCAAATGTGGATCACTAAAGACGTAGTTCGCTTGGCTGAATATTACGAGCTTGAAGTGCGCAAAGAATGGCTTTATGCCCTTGAGAATCCCGATGGATCTATGCGCTATGCCAAAGAAAGCGATATTTCTGTCGATGAACGCAAGCTATTTAATGAGGCAATCCGTCAGGGCGCGGAAGGCATCACAAGACGCAGAATCGACAAGCGCACCATCAAAAAGTATTTGATTGGTGGCGATGAAGTCCTAGAAAAAGGTACATGGCCTGGCTCTTATGTGCCGATTATTCGTTGTCCAGGCGAGGAAGTTGTAATCGAAGGACGCTTAGATCGTAAGGGTTTAATCCGCTACATGAAGGATGCTCAGCGCGCTTATAACTACAACGCGTCTGCTGCCATTGAGTTTGGTGCATTGCAATCTAAATCCCCATACATGGCCCCAGTCGAGGCAATCGAAGGCTTGGAAAACTATTGGGCTACTGCCAATACCGAGAACCATGCTTATCTGCCATACAACCATGCAGATGAGAATGGCAATCCGATTCCTTCCCCAGTTCGTCAGCAACCTCCATCAAGCGCTCCTGTTTATATGGAAGGAATGGCAACTGCTGCTCAAGAATTGATGATGACCTCCGGTCAATACGATCAAACCTTTGGCGAGCAATCACAAGAGCTTTCAGGTGTATCAATTGAGAAACGCGTAAACCAAGGCGAGCGCGTTACTTATCACTTCCAAGACAATCAAAACATGGCCATTCAAACGACTGGTCGCATGATTATTGACTTGATTCCTAAGGTCTATGACACCAAGCGGATCGTGCGAATCCTTGGCGATGACAACACCGAGAGCCAGATCATGGTTGATCCTGAGCTAGCAGAGCCAATGAAAAAGACTGAAGATGAAGAAAACGCTCGAGTCATGGCCATCTTTAATCCGAATGTGGGCAAATATGACGTGGTTGCCGAGGTTGGCCCAAGCTATGACACCCGCAGACAAGAGGCTTTTGATGCAATGACTAAGCTATTGGCTGCTCAGCCTGCGCTTTCTCAGGTTATTGGCGATCTCTATATGGGATCTGCCGACTTCCCGAATGCGGACAAGTTGCAGGAGCGTATGCGCAACTGGATTCCTCCAAATATCTTGGGAACTGGGCCATCCGAGCAAGAGCAACAACTGCAACAACAACTCCAGCAGGCTCAAGCCATCATCCAGCAATTGCAAGAGCAGCTGCAAGACAAACAGTCCTATTTGGCGCTCGATAAACAACGTCTTGATATGGATGCCCTTAATCACTTGGCTTTGCGCTTTGAGAATGAGCGTCAAGACTCTATCCAAGCATTCAAGGCTGAGACCGATCGCGTCAAGGCTTTGCTATCCGAACTTAGCAAAATGGATCTTTCCAAGATCGCTGAGAAAACCGTTAGCGAAATCGAAGGGACACCTCAACCTGGCAAAGAGTATGATTTAAGCCACTTTGATCCGTCACAAGTGCTTTCTAACAATCTTTCACAAATAACCTAGGAGTCGTAATGGACAACGCAACTGGTGCAACTACACAAGAAATAGACGCACAAAATAACGCAGCGCAACAATTAGAAGGTCAAAATCAGAGCAACGATAGTCAAAATACTCCTCCTGCCGAGCCTGATGGCAAGACTGGAGAGAATTCCTACAATGATTTGCCTGAATGGGCAAAACGCAGAATGGGCGAATTAGCTGCTGAGAAGAATGCTGCTCGTGAGCGCCTTGCTGCTTTGGAAGCTGCTCAATCCCAAGTTCAGCAACAACAAGTCCAACAATCCCAAGCGCCTGCTCAAAATCAAGGCAATGTCGAGGAATTGGCAATGGTTTACGCTCAACAAATTGCTGAGCAACGCGTTCAGCAACAAACCTTTATTAATGCCATGAATGACATTGAACAAAAGGCAAAAGCTGAATTTGGTCAAGAATATGACCGTTCAATCTCCAATTTGAACTTAGCTGGTGTCGGTGGAAATGATTTCTTGCAAGCCATTGCATCCGTTCCCAATCCTGAGGCGGTAATTACTTTCCTTGGAAAGTCTGAGAACGTAGGCGATGCCATCCGCATTGCTAACTTATCGCCATTGCAAATGGGCATCGAATTGACCAAGCTATCAAGCAAAGCGGTCAAATCTTTTAGCAAACAAGTGTCGCGCACTCCCCCTCCAATGAGTGAAGTTGGTGGTGGTTCAAGTGGTACTGGTGGAACGGTTGAGCCTGATCCATCTGATCATCAAGCCTGGATCGCATGGCGCAACAAAAATAAACGCAGATAATTGACAATTATTCAAAAAAGCGTTTTAATGCATTTAGGTGTAATCAGACCGTAAACTGATGGATGGCCCGTTAAGTATCGACTCCATAGGGCAGGGGCGAAAAGTGCAGTTTCTTTTTTCTTTTTCTTATGGAGGTCTTAAATGACTAGCAATTCATTATTAACGATCAATCAGATCACCAATGAAGCGGTGCGTCTGTTTACACAAACTAACGCTTTTTTGCGTACAGTTTCCCGTCAATATGACGATCAATTTGCTCGTACAGGCGCTAAGATCGGTTCGACTCTGCGTATCCGTTTACCGAACGATTACACAGTTTCTACTGGCCCAGCTATTACCCCACAAGGTACTAACGAACAAAATACTTCTTTGACCGTTGCTACTCAAGCAAACGTACCAGTTTCTTTCGGTACTGCTGAGAAAACAATGAGCTTGGATGACTTTTCTGAGCGCGTACTTGCTCCTGCGGTTAACCGTTTGGCTGCTTATGTTGCTGCTGACTTGATGAACGTAGCTGCTCAATCTGCCAACTTGGTAGCAAACTTGAGTGGTTCTACATTGTCAAGCCCACAAGCATCACAATGGCTACAAGCTGGTGCTGCTTTGGATCAGAACTTGTCACCACGTATGGATCGTAAGATCATTCTTGATCCAGTTACACAATCCCGCACAATTAGTTCTTTGGCTGGCTTGTTTAACCCACAAGTTAAGATCGCTGATCAGTACGAAACAGGCATTATCAGCAAAGATACTTTAGGCTTTGATTGGATGTACGATCAAACCACTACAGTTCATACTGTTGGTTCTTTCTCTGCTGGTACTGTTAACGGTGCAAGCCAAACTGGTACAACTTTGACTGTGAACGCTATTACTGGCACATTGAATGCCGGTGACATCATCACTATCGCTGGTGTTTATGCAATTAACCGTCTGACTGGCCAATCACAAGGTCAACTCCGTCAGTTTGTTGTTACATCAAACGTAGCGTCTGGTGCAACAAGCATTCCTATCTACCCTGGCATTATTCCTGCTCCTGCAGCGTTTAATACAGTAACTGCTTCTCCTGCAAACTCTGCAACGATTAGCTTGGTAATGCCTGCTAGCTCACAGTATCGTCAGAACTTGGCCTACTACCCTGAAGCATTTACTTTGGCTACTGCCGACTTGGAAATGCCTACTGCCGGTGTGGTACAAGCTGCTCGCGCTAACTTTGACGGTATCAGCCTCCGTATGATTGAAGCATATGACGTAATGAGCGATAGCTTGATTACTCGTATGGACATCCTCTACGGTTACGCTGCAATCCGTCCTGAATGGTCTTGTGTAGTTGCCGATGTTGTTTAATCGGTTGGGGGTGAGGGGAAACCCTCCCCCTTTTTATGAGTTTAAAGAATATCCCAAATGGGTCACAAGCCCTGCTGGGATTCCGCAATTAGCTAATGATGCGGAAGAAGAACAAGCAATATTGAATCAAGCAGTAGAACCAGTCGCAGAGATTCCAAAAGTTAAGAGGGGCAGGCCTAAAAAATGACACAACCATTGCCAACAACACCGTCAGACATTATTAATTTAGCCCTTAAGACTGCAAATGTGATCGGTGTGGGTCAAACCCCGTTGGCACAGGATACGAATGACTGTTTTAATCAGTTAAACATGATGATGGCGCAATGGCAACGCAGGCGCTACATGGTTTACAACCTCGTAACCGTTGGATTGCAAGCGACAGGCGCATTAACCTATTCAGTCGGAACAGGCGGTGATTTCAACATCACAAGACCGGTAAAGCTCGAAAGCGCTTTTTTCCGCATGAACAAAAATACTCCGCTTCCTGTGGATTATTCTTTGGAAGTGTTGAGAGCGCAGGAAGATTACAACCGAATCTCCATTAAGAATTTAAATGCTTTTCCTCAGTATGCCTACTACAACACAGGCTTTCCTTTGGGCGAGCTATATGTTTGGCCAGTACCAAACAACCAATATGAAATCTTTATTTCAGTTATGGTGCAATTGGAAGCATTCCAAACCATCAATGATCAGATCGTATTGCCTCCTGAATATTTAGATGCTTTGCATTGGAATCTTGCTAGACGTATTTGCGTCATGTATGGATTGCCAATTACTCCTGAATTGACTGGATATGCTGAAGCCTCAATGCGAGCCATCGAAGAAGTCAACTCTCAAATTCCTTTATTGCATATGCCTGTTGCCTTGCGTGGCAAGTCAGGCGCATACAATATTTATGGTGACTTCTACGTTGGGAGCGCAGGCTAATGGCTAAAGCTGCTCTAGTCACAGGCGCATACCAAACCAAGAGCGTCATCGCTGGTGCGCAACGATGCATTAATCTTTTTCTTGAAAAGAATCCTGATGCTGCGGTTTTTCCTTTTACACATTATCCAACTCCAGGGCTTACAACTTTAGCAACTGCTGGTATCAATGGTTGGCGCGGATTGTTTTTTGCAAGCAATGGCACTCTTTATGGTGTTTGCAACAATACCGTTTATGCAATTAGTTCGAGCTGGACATTAACTTCATTAGGGACAATCACTTCAACAAGTGGCCCTGTTTCAATGGTTGACAATGGGGTTTATTTATTCATTGTTGATGGAACTACTTATAGCATTAGCAACCCTGCCGGATGGACTGTTGAGCTTGTTGGCAATGTTTTAGCTCCTGTTGATAATGTCGCAGATCAAGGTGGATTTTATGGTTCAAATCAAGTCAATTTTGTTGATGGATATTTGGTTTTTAATCGTCCAGGCACAAATCAATGGTATATATCGCTTGACAATGAAATCGTCATAGATCCTGTTGATTACGCATCAAAAGATGGTTATTCAGATAATATCGTTGGCATTGGTATTGCTCGCAGATATATTTATCTTTTTGGTGAAGTAACTACGGAGGTTTGGTTTAATGCAGGAAATACTACATTCCCTTTTGAACGTTTACCTGGATCATTTATTCAGTATGGTTGCGCTGCAACAAATTCAATCGCTCAGATGGATGGAGAACTTTATTGGGTTGCACAATCTCCACAAGGAACGGCCACGATCTGCAAAACAAACAATTTTAATGCGCAACAAATAAGTACTTTTGCAATTGATCAAGAGCTTCAAACTTATCCAACAATTTCTGACGCAATAGGATATACATATCAATTTAATGGTCATTATTTTTATGTAGTGACATTCCCAAGCGCAAATAAAACGTGGGTATTTGATCTTTCAAATGCGCAATGGAACGAATGGTTATGGACTGATAACAATGGACAATTTAACCGTCATCGTGGTAATTGCTTTGCTTTCGCTTACAACACTCTTGTTGTCGGAGATTGGCAAAATGGGAATCTTTATGCCTTAGATCAGAATAATTATTCTGACTTTGGTGGCCCGATCGTTCGGACTCGCGGTTTTTATCATTCCGAAGATGATAATTCAGACCGTATTCGATACAAGTCTTTTATTGCTGAAATGGAATCAGGTAATGGTAACGAAAATCAGCCTGTAACCGTATTTCTTGAATGGTCGGATGATCGTGGCAAATCTTTTGGTAATCCAGTAGGTCAAACTATGGGTGTAGAAGGTACTTATTTGACTTCTATTCAATGGATGCGACTTGGCATGGCTCGAGATAGGGTATTTCAATTATCTTGGTCTGATCCTGTTAAAACTGCCCTTTCAGGGGCTTTTATTGATGCTGCACCTAATCACAGATGACAACTCCAGCACCAAGCGCCAATTTATCGACAAATGTACCTTATTTGTCAGTACCTTTTTTGGATCAAAATGGGCAAGTAAGTCAGCCTTGGTTAATGTTTTTGATTCAGTTATATCAAAGAACCGGTGGAAATTTCACTCCTACATTAACACTTGCTCAAATTGAACAACAGGCATTATTAAATTTAACTGTTGAAAATTTAAATGGATTTAATGGAATTGTAGTTACTGGGCCAAATTCAACTTTAACTCTTGAAACAACTGTATCAGGAATGATTAAAGGAAATGGAACTGCTTTAGAACAAGCAATTCCTAAAGTTGATTATGCTCCTCCAACAACAGGAAATAGCGTTCTTGCTGGAGATGGAGCAGGCGGTTTTGAAAATGTAACTATTGGAAATAATTTATCGTTTATTGCTGGAGTTTTAAATACAATAGGAACTGTTGGAAATTCAATTCTTTATGGAAATGGAACTGGTGGTTTTAACAACGTAACTATTGGAACTAATTTGTCATTTATTGGCGGTGTTTTATCTGCTACTGGTGGCGGTGGAACTTCTCCTGCTAGTTATGCTTTTGCTGCAGCGCATGGATAATTTATGATAAGACTTGACACAATAAACCGATCGCTTCAATTATTGCTTGGCGCTGCTAAGACTACCAATAATCTTCAGATTGTTGTTTCTTATTCTGATCAAACTGCGACTACTTATTTAGGCGCAACGCAGTTATCAAACTCTAATGGAGCAACTGCGGTCACTATTTGTAATGCTCCAGCAGCAAATACAATTCGCGACATTGACATGATTACCGTTTTAAATACGGATACGGTTTATCAAGTTGTCACGATTCAATATTTAGATACTGCAACAACATACAAAATTCTTGATATTCAATTGAATGTCGGAGATAAGCTCACCTGGACGCATGGTAGCGCTTGGCAAGTTGTTGACAACGCTGGAAACGTAAAATACACAGTTTTATCCACTAGCGGAGTTGATAGTTTTAATGGAAGAATAGGCGCAGTCACTTTGACTAGCTCCGATGTTGATACTGCATTAGGGTTTATCCCAGCACCTCAAACAAGTGGATCATCTTTGCTTTATGGCAATGGATCAGGTGGTTTTTCTAATGTTTCAATTGGTTCGGGAATTTCATTTTCAGGCGGTACACTAAGCGCAACTGGATCAGGTGGTACTGTCACAAGCGTTGGCTTGTCCTTGCCTTCCATATTTAGTGTTTCAG
>JGI24891J29808_1000733_pt1 | contig 12138 bp, 6 predicted proteins | sample FreactcultuFSWF8_FD_29808 | JGI IMG/M metagenome (IMG submission 29808) | reverse complement strand
TGTATACTAGCTGATGATATGGGCCTAGGCAAGGTTTTAGCTAATGACACACCTGTTTTAACACCTTATGGTTGGGTTAAAAACGGTGATTTAAAAGTTGGTGATTACGTTATAGGCTCAAATGGTAAACCAACTAAAATATTAGGTGTTTATCCACAACCTAAAAAACAATTTTTTAATATAACATTAACTGATGGAACTATGATTGAGTCTTGCGATGAACACTTATGGGCCGTTCAAACTACTAACCATAAAAAAAGAAATAAAGGTTTTATTGTTAAAGAATTAAAAACTATTATGTTCGATTTAACTTATGGAACCAATGGTAATGTTAAATGGTATTTACCAATAGTTAAACCTGTTGAATTTTGTAAGTCTAGTTTAAATTTAGACCCTTATATTATGGGGTGTTTATTAGGTGACGGTGGGTTTAGTTCACATAATATTAGATTTACATCAAATGATATTGAAATTATAACTGAAATAAATAAACGATTACCACTTGGGCATAAATTAAAAATGTTCAGTAATATGCAATATCATTTATGTGGTGTTAATAATACTAATTTAGTAATTAGGGAGTTAAATGAATATTCTCTTATGGGTTTAACATCTGAATTTAAATTTATACCAAAACCATATCTATATAGTGATATTGATGATAGAATTAATTTACTTCAAGGATTATTAGATACAGATGGTTATTGTAGTAAACTTGGAACAGTACAATATTATACTGTTTCTAAAGAACTTGCAAACAATGTTAGAGAATTGGTTCAATCATTAGGCGGTGTCGTAAAAATGACTTCAAAAGTTGGAAAATATAAACTACCTGATGGTACAATAAAAAATTGTAAAATATGTTTTATTTTAACAATTAATTTACCAATTGAAATAATACCATTTAAATTAAATCGAAAGATTAAATACTTAAATAAAAATAAAAAATACCATCCAACTAGAGGTATTAAATCGGTAGAATTTTCTAGGGTTACAACTGGTCAATGTATTATGGTTGAGGCAAAAGACCATTTATATGTAATGGATAGCTATGTTGTTACACATAATACAACACAGGCAATTATTGCTGCATTAGAATCTGGTGCTAAAAAGATATTAATTGTGTGCCCTTCTTCAGTTAAGGTAAATTGGAAGCGTGAAATAAATGTTTTTTGTGATGACGTTGCAATAGTTAATAGTAAGAATTGGCAAACAGCGCAATTTACGATTATTAATTTTGATATACTTAAGAATTTTCATACATTAACCGATGAAAAAGATACTGAATCTGATAAAATTATACATAGAGAGTTAGCTAACGCAAACTTTGATTTATTAATTGTTGATGAAGCTCATAACTTAAAGAATAAAAAGAGTAAACGTGGCGAAATTATAGCTGATTTAGCCGTTAATTACGGTATTAATAAGACATGGTTACTAACTGGTACCCCAGTTGCTAATAGACCAATGGATTTCTTCAATTTACTTAAGATTATTAAGTCACCAATCGCTGAAAATTGGCATTATTTTGCTAATAGATATTGTGATGCTAAAAAATTCTATAAGACGTTAAAAAATGGTACTAAAAAACAAATTTGGCTAACTGATGGGGCATCTAATTTAGAAGAATTGGCCGCTAGAACTAAGAATTCAATACTTAGAAGACTAAAAACTGAAGTTCTTGATATGCCAGATAAGATTGTGTCACCAATTTACCATGAATTATCTGACAGTGGTTGGAAAGAATACGAAGAATTGTGGGATGCATACTTAGAAAAGAGACGAAAAGAAAAAAAGAAAGGTACCATACAACGAGATTTAGTTGAATTAGGTTTATTACGTAAGTTCATTGCAATGCAGGCTATCCCAGAAACGGTAGAAATGGCTGAAAATGCCATTGAAATGGGTCAGAAAGTGATAATCTTCACAACATTCACTGATGAGCTTAATGAGCTTAAAAATCACTTTGGTAAGCTATGCGTTACACATAATGGTCCGATGAAAGAACGTGATAAACAAAATTCGGTTGATTCGTTCCAAAATAATCCAAATATTAAGGTATTTATTGGTAACATTAAATCAGCTGGTGTTGGTATTACATTGACTGAGGGAACTTTAGTCATTTTTAATTCATTTGACTGGGTTACTGGTAATAACGAACAAGCCGAAGATAGAGCTTTTAGAATCGGACAGAAAAAGAATGTAATCGTTTATTACCAATTATTTGAAGGTACCGTATCAATTAGAATGTGGGAGACATTAAAACGTAAAAAAGATATTATTTCGGTAATAATGGGTGAAACTAATAAAACAGAAGAGGAAATTACTGAAATATTAATGGATGAAATATTAAATTATATTTAATATAAAAATAATTATGGTTAAAATTTATACTATCGAAAATTGCCCTTACTGTAGGGAGCTTAAAAACCTTTTAACTAATGAAGGTATTGAATATACTGAGGTCGATGTGAACAAAGATGAAAATCAAGTGGAATTTGATAAAATCTACGAGGTATCCAAATGTAATGACGTTCCAATGGTTAGGGTCGGAAACCAATTGTTGGTACCCAATATTTCATTCAAGAGTTTAAACGAGTGTTTCCAGTTAACTAAACAATTTTTAGTATAATCTTAGTTATTTGTATATTTATAAGTAAATAAAAGATTATGTCAGTAAGCGTAGATGAACGTAACAAAATATTCAAGCAGTTTAGACACTCAATGGGTGCACCTACTCGTCAAATCGAACTAACAGACGAAACACTTTGTACATTACTTGAAATTTCTATTGAAGACTATAGCATGTATGTTCAAGAATGGTTAATTGAACACCAATGGCAGTCTGTTTTAGGTAAAAATATTGATACAACAGATATGGCATTCGCCCTTAGTGTTAGGTCATTCGATTTAACATCACAATATACATATGCATACTCAAAACAAGTTGGTTTACAAACTAATGGACCTTGGGAATTAAAAAAAGATTTCATTGATTTAGAATCTGGCCGTCAAGTTTATCAAATACCTGCTGGTAGAGAAATTAATGAGGTATTATGGTTTACACCAAACTCTACAACGCAAGCTTTAATGGCAAATTATGGTGGTATTGACGCTGGATTTGGTGGTGGTGTTGCACAAATGGGTGGTGGATTTGGTACATCAGGTGCTGGTAGTGGTGGTGGCCGTAGTGGTTATTATATAGCTCCAGCATTCGATATTTTACTAACTGCTGCCGATATGAATCTTAAAAATAGAATTGTTAGAAGTGATTTAGTTTATAAAATAACTGCTGGTCCTAATGGAACAAAATTATTACACTTATTAAGTACACCAGGTTCTAAATTATCTTTTGGTTCTGGGATTGGTGCCGCTGGTGGTTTAGGAAGCGGATTGTCAATCGCTGGGTGTCAGGTTTGGTATCATTACTACGATACCGATACAACAAACGTTGATAAATGTAGATTAGATAATCCAGATATTATTAAAATGCCTAATGAAGTTCCGTTAGCAAAATTAGATTTCTCTGATTTCAACGAACCAACTAAGATTCTTATAAGAAAATTATTTATCGCTGAAGCTAAAAGAGCTTTAGGTAGAACAAGAGGTAAATATGGCGGCGTTATCGGGCCACCAGAAGCTGAAAGAACAATGGACTATGAGACACTTATAAGTGAAGGTAATGAGGAAAGAAAGGAAGTATTAGAGAGATTAGACGCTAGATTACTGAGACTATCAAGTACATCACAATTAGAAAGAGCGGCAAACGAATCTGAAAATTTAAATAAACAACTTAAGTATAGACCAATGGGTATTTATGTTATATAAAAAAGGGAGCATTTGCTCCCTTTTATTTTAAAATAAACTCCACTCATCCTCGTCTTCCTTTTCTTCAAAGTCGAACTTACCTGCATCAATTGTATCTAACTCAACATTAAATTCAAATTTTTGCAGTTCTGGACTAAAATCATCAAATGGTTCTTCGTCTTCAATCTCATCCTTATCAATTTCATCAATTTCAGCCTCTTCAGGGGTATTCAATTTATTATCAACAAATAACAAGTATTGTTTTTCAATTAATTTTTCTCTTACTTTATTAACAGATTTAATAACGTCAAATGTTGATTCAACAAATGTAAACTGACCTTGATTTTCACCGCCCATTACTTCTTGTTGATTTCTATAATCAACCCATTGTTCGTATCGGTCATCCCTTTTACAGTTATTATCGGTATACCATTGATTTCTTTGTATTATCTCAGCTTCATACTTAAGTATATCCCTAAAGTTACCCAGTACAGCTTCCCACTTTCTTGAAACAATGTCACCATTTTCAAAATTCAAGTCAGCAAATGAAAACATCTCAAAAGGAATATCCTCACCTTCTTTATATTTAATCAACTCAGAATATTCAATGTGTCTAAAGAAATCATCCAATAGAGTTTTTTCGTGTTCAATACCTTCAAGTTTTTCAATTCTCTTACGTTCAAAATAATCAACCTTTATTGCCTCAAACTCTTCCTCAGTCATATTATTAGGAATCTTATCAACTTTAGTCCAGAATTTTATTTCCTTATCTTCCATTGTCATTAACTCTTCAAACGTATCTTGGTCTTCAGGATTATTTGGCATACCAGAAACCAATTGGCTATCAATCTCAGTAAAATATGACCTTTCAGTTAAACTTTCCAATTTAGTTTTCTTATCCTTCTTAATTGTTAGTAATATCTTACTTCTAACATTTGGGTTAAAACAAACTAATAATGGTTTAACTTTCTTATTAAAAGCTTCTAAATATTTCGCAACATTATAAGTACCTTTATGTAGTTGAGATTCAATATTAGCTATTTCAGCTTCAATATTCTCAATTTTTTCGGCATCGGTTTCAGTTGAAAGAATTTTCTTTAAAACTTCAATTTCTTTAATCATTTCCATGTTAGTTTCAACAATCATAGAATCAATTAATTCACAATTAATCTGAAGTTCGGTAGGATATTTAATCTTATGACCATTATCAATAATATATTGCGTAGCCTCAGCTTTAGTTAATTTTTTTACACCTTCTTTTATAACCGACTTTAAATCACCTTGTGATTTCGAGGTACCAGTATTAACGTAGAATAAAGTATCGCCTAGATTTAACTCTAAGTTACCTAATATAGCTAATTCCATATGCGCTTGTCTAGGCATTGGATTACCTTTCTTATTAGTTTTATTCATTCTCTTTTTATATTCAGAAATTGACGACTTAACTTTAGATTTAGATGCAATTTTAACAATCGGAATGTTGTAATTATAAATTAAATCAACGTGTTCATAGTATGATTGTATAAAATCTGAACCCCTACCATCCAACAATTGTCTAATACCCTTATTTAAGAAATCTTCAATATAAACTGGCATCTTTTTAGACTTAATTGAGTTACCAACTAGCTTAACTTTACCATTTATATCATTTGCATAATTCTTTCTTGAGAAGTTTATTGTAGAATTACATATATCATCAATATCTAACCCCATTCGACCCATCATGTAATTCTCATTGAACTCAGCAAGTACAGCTTCTAAACCAGATAATTCTTGATTAGCGTAATTACTCGTTTTCCAATGCGAACCTTTAGCAGTATATTTAATTTTATCAATATCGTCTGGAAATGCAAAGTTGAAACCATCAGTATCACCAACCAATGGTTCGAAGCCATATTTTAAACTAAAGTGTTTAACCATTAGTCTTAAATATTGACGACCACGACATGTTGTTTCCTCAGCACAATCAGAAGCCCCCCAGTTGAAGATATAAGGTGCACCATAAGCACCAAACCAAGAGTTAGCTAATATCTTAAGCGGTAACTGTTTTTTGTCGTAAAGGTTCTCTAATGCCTTATTTTCAATTAGGTCCTTTTCTAAAGCCTCTAATTGTCCTTTAGTATACGTATCTTTATTTTCTTCAATCTCAGCCTTTAACTTTTTAACTAACTTTTTATGTTTACCAGTAAGGAATTTAAACTTATCACGAGTATCAACAACATAAGTTAATAACCCTTCCATTACACCGCTAATATCCAAATCTGGGAAGATTCCATGTGTTAACTCTACCTTAGGGTATAGCGCAGCATAGTCCAATTTAACAACATTTCTAGCATAACCTAACGCTAATAATCTTGAAAGACCACCAGTAAAGTCACGCTTAGGTTCAGTCTCAGGTATACCTAAATTATTTTGATATGACCAAGCGGCCATTATTAATTTCCACTGACTAGCAGTACCCATGGTTGAGCTACGGCTATAAGTCGTTGGTAATAACTTAGCTATTAAGAATGCAGCTTGGTTAAATATTGTACCTACTTGCTCAGTTTCCCATAAGTCATCTAATAGGTATCTTTGTACAATATAATCACCTTTAACAATTGTATAACCTTCCTTTAAAGGCATTCTATCAGATATTTTGTACCAATCACCGTTTACATCATTAAAGGCGTATTGGTTAACTGTATCGGACCAAGTTGTGTGTATCTTATCACCTGCAACATAGACACGATTCTTCTTTTCAATCTCAGAATACTTAGTTATATATTTCAAACCCCAAGATTTAATTTCTGAGTTAATCGCTTGAGCCCGTCTAACAGAATGCGCAATGTCAATTATATTATAACCAAACATATATGTTTGAGTATATGGTTCCATTTCATTACCTAACTTAAGCATAGCTGGTTTACGTCTAAATTTAGACTCACCATCTAAACATATCGCTATATCTTCAACATCAATAGATAAACGTTCACACCTTTTAACAATAAAGTCCCAGTCAAAAGTTTCTGAGTTATAACCTTCAATAATATCAGGCTTTAGATAATCAATAGCTTTAAAGAATTTCTTTAAAACTTCACGCTCACTGTTACGCCTTTCTTGTGGTGTTCGGCCTTTAACTTCAAGCACATACTCAAAGCCACGGTTATCACGCATACCAATTTGGAATATAGCATCTTTTTCAGCTAATAAACCTTCAGTCTCCAAGTCAAATTGGAATTTATGCATGTCGTTATAGTCATCCATACCTTTAAACATACGGATACCAGTTTGAATCATAAATTGTTCGACTGGACTAAACATAAAGAATAGTTTCGATGTATCTTTAGAGAAGACATCAATACCACCATCTTTAAAATAACGGACTAAATCATTGTAAGATTTGCTACATGTTGCTAAGTACTTATACCCATTCTGTAGTCTTTTTGGTATGTTTCCATCGGAGTCGCTTATTGTTAAGCGTTTTGATTTAATACCTAATTTTTGTGCTGCTTCCATGGCTTTCAGTTTATTACCGCCATAGAGAATTCGGGCTACATCTTCCTTAAACCATAGAAATGGTTGATAAGGATGCTTCTCAGTTCGTTTACCTGTTAATGGGTCATTAATAATGACGTAAACGAATGGATTATTGTAGTTTGCTTCAATACCAACAACATATTTCATGGGATTGGTACCCGATAAGAAGTCTTCAATTTGATTTGATTCAATTCTCATGTTTATCTACTAATTTTTACAAATATACAACATAAAAACACGAAAAGCAAATTCAATTTTTTTAAACTTTTTCAAAGTTTAACAAAGATACAAAATATTTTTTAAAGATACAAATTTTCATCGACATTTTTTCTATTAGCAACATTATCAATTGCTTCAATGATGAATTTTGCAACATTTGAGATAACTTTTAAGTTGGCTAATATTTTTTCTTTATTACCCTTCCATAAAGCAATATATACTGGTTGATGTTCAACAGGTAAATTATAATGTTTCATTACAATATATGCAACACTTTCAGCTTGTAACTCTAAAATAGCCCTATTACTCCTAACTTCATCACCTTGATAAAATAATGAAGATGCTTTCCAGTGCATTAATTCATGGGCCAATTCATGTACAAGTGTTGATACTTCACCAGCTCCTTGTATACTTGAAGACATATTGATATGATTACCAGCGGAAAATCCTTTTTCACCACCTCTAGCATCATCAGCAGTTATTTTAATACCCATATCATCAGCAACTTCACTTAAGTATTTGTATAACTCTTGAGTTCTTTCAGTCGGTTCAGATTCCTCAAACCATTTTGGTCGTTCTGGTGCAATACCCTTTTCATTAATAGGTTCAGTATCTGCAATGTCAAATACGTAAACTGGTCTAAACGTTGATGGATTACCCTTAGTAACTTCTTTATCCAATCCACTTTCATCACTTTCATCACCAGATACTTGTTTAGCTGATTTATTAAAGATGGGTGCAAAAATCATAATTCCTTTAGCACCCTTCTTAACTCTTCGGCTATGCTTTTCTTCCCATTGTCTAAATCCAGCGACCTTAGTAGCATTAGGATTTTGAATAAATATTAACATTGTGTTATAGAAACTATGGCCCCTAAAACTAGCAAAGAAGGTTAAATAACGTCTAATTTCAGCTGATAATACCTTTTCATCCGTTGCATTGGCCAAGTCATTAACGTAAAGTGTAATTTTATCCATTAGATTACCCTTTCCAGCAAAATCCTCACTTTTTTGTAAGAACTCTTGTAGGTCTTCAAACTTAGAAATAAGCTGATTATTGTTATTGATTTTATCTAACACGGATTTAGCCATTTCATAATTTCTAATTGGTGTAACCCAAGCTTTATAATCATTGTTCCACGTGAAACCGTCCTTTTTAAGGATTTCTTTATTTCTAAATGTTTCTTGTGACGCAATCTTTGCATCGTTACTATCAGAAACCACTATTAGGGAGCCTTTAGCTGAATCTTTCTTTAATATCAACGCTTCCCTTAATAATTTTTTTAATAAATCTTTCATTCAATTATTTTTTTAAACTTGCATCAAGCACATTTATATAAAGTTGTTCCCTAATTGGAACAATTAAGGTCCCAGTACCATCTAAAAATTCTATAACAAATTCACCAATATATCTACCAGCTTTCATGGTATCTTGTGTTGTAAATTGGAATGTTAAATAATATTCTTCACCAACACAACTTTCAGGTGTTACCAATGATAGAGTTGCTGGCCTCATACCAATTTTCTTTATCCCTGTTATAATATCAGACATATTAAAAAATATGTTAGCATTTTGAATACTTTGAAAAAATTTTTCAAAATCATTTCGACCATCTTGAATTAATTCAAGACGTAGAACAGGAAGTGTTGCATTTTTATTTATATTAAATTCCATATTATTTTCTTTAAATATTAATTATATCATTTTATATTAAGTTTAGTTGATTTAATGATTTTTTTATATGTAAAAAGCGTGACATTTTTACTTTTATTAACCACCGCCTGAAATATATATAACGCTCAAATCCCCACCATCACTAATGCATAGTTTATATATAGACCCATTAGGTGATGATAAATAAAGACCTTGTGGGTGTAATATTCCCCCACCATCGATAGTTCCATCACCATTTAATCCGATAGTTGAGTTACCATCAATTACTGGTTGTGGTGTATATCCTAATGATGATATTATTGAACTTGATGGTAAATTACCATACATACAACTTATTGCACAAATATTATTAACATATAATGTTCCATCACAAATAGCATTTAATTCAACACCTATAGCTGCTGAATAATTCCCAGAAACAGTATTTCCATTACCTACAGCAAATGAATATTGTCCATTAACAACATTCCCACTACCCCCAGCAATTGCCGAATTATTTCCAGTTACACAATTATATCTACCTCCGCTAATAGTTGTATAACTATTCGAAGCTGTATTATATCTACCACCACCAACATATGTTACATAACCTGATACCGTATTGCAAGAACCACCAACAACACTAGAATAACCCCCAGATGCTGTATTAAAGAATCCACCACTAACGGTAGAATATCTACAACTAGAAACGTTGTGTCTACCACCACTTACGGTTGAATATTGACCAGATGCTGTATTATATCTACCGCCACTTACGGTTGTATAGTCATTAGATGCTGAATTATAATTACCGCATCTCACAGTGCTACCATCGCCACTATCGCCAACAATAACTGATGAACCCCCACCAACAGAAGATATTTGATTATTATCAATTACAATATTTGAACCTGCGGTTATAACACTACCATTAGCTACAAGTATTTGAGAATTAGTACCACCATTTATTGCAAAACCGTTAGCAATAACTGTACCACTATCACTAGTAACACTACCATTATCAAAATTTAACGCACCAGTTACAGTTCCACCAGACAATGGTAAATAATTATTTATATTAATAAAATTTGTTAAACCACTTAATGATAATTGTTTTGTAACTCCACTATTAACAATAGGGAAAACATCAAGATTACTTGGTATTGTATTTATTGGTAATTGAGTAATTTTTATTTGATTTGCCATATTTTAAAAGATACTTATAAAATCTCCGTTTTCTGTTAACATTGAATTATTATTTTCTAAAATTAACGAGTTATTAGATGGAGAAATTATACTACTATCATTCATATAAATATGTTGTATATCAACAAAATTTAAGTCACAATCATAATAATTAAAGCTTCTAAGGTCACCAATAAAACTACCAGCAAAGTTGGTTTCAATCGGTAATTCTAAATCATTACTATCAATTCCGCCAAATGTTAACGTTTCAATTAAACCCTGTGACCCACCACCTAGACTCATATTAAACGGTACACCAATCTGTTTTTCCATATGTTCATCTAAACGCCTACAAATAAACTCATTCAGATTATCAACTATAAATTTAAGTTTTCCGTTAATATAAAACATTAATTTACCAGTTCTTGGTTTTGCATCTTTAATTTTACAATCATCATAATAATCATCTAAACTAAATCTAACAATAATACTAGTCCAAGTTTGATATGGTATGATACCGCTCGATGAATAACCTTCTTGTATAGTAACACCACTGACGTATGTATTACCAGAACAATGACCAGTTACTGTTAATAATCTATAACCAATACTACCATCATCTTTTAATCTAAAACCTATAGCATTATCAATTATATCTAACTTATAATTAATGTTATTAAATTCAATAGATTCACTAAATCCTGTAAAACTCCAAGTTGTTTGATTACCAAATCCGCTTGGTGTGGTATTACATGGATAAAAACCGCCTTGATTAGCACGGCCAAATATTAAGAATGGATTTTGAAAATTAGTTCTAATTGTTTTTGGAGTAACTATTTTGGTTGAATTACCATCCCAAGACCAAATTGTCTGATTACCTAGACCACTAGGTGTTGTATTACATGGATAGAAACCGCCTTGATTTGCTCGTCCAAATATTAAAAATTTATTAGTAATCTCACTTGTAATTGTTTGGTCTGGAAATAAAGATATTGTATCAGCTGAGTTAACTATTCCTTCTATAAAAATACTTGATTCTTTAGGTATTGTACACCATGGACTTAAAGTATCGGTACATCCAGATTCTATAGTACACCCACTTGTACAACCAGTATCCGCACCATTAAATAAACTCCAAAATTTATTTTCTGCTCGTGTACCTAAATAAAAGAAAAATCCTTTATTATTAGGATATGTTGTATTAAGAGTTTCACCCGTATATGTTGTTATATCGTCTCTTCTTAATAAGAATGATGTTGTAAATCCTTGATGACTTCTATTAGGTAGAACTTGATAATTAGACCCGTCTATAGCATAATAACCTTGATAAAAACCACCAGATAATTTAACATAATTACCAGTATTATCAGTTAATTGATTGATTGGATAAATATAATTTCCTGTTGAACCAGACACTTGATTTAAATGTAGTCTAGTATCACCAGATGGTATAATAAGCGTGGACCCAGTTAACGCATCTAATAAATTGTTATTAAAATCATCCGATAAATCATGATTTATTTGTATTAAACCATTATCAATTCCAGTTAAACCAATAGTTGAAAATGTATACCCAGTATTTATAGCCCCACTCCATGAGGTAAGACTTGAAATTGTTGTTGGTGAGCCAGATGTAAAAATGTCTGAATTATTAAAATCAAAACTAGCTAATAAACAATTGTTTAAATCCTTATGACTAACTGTTGTAGTATCATCAGCTAAATAAAAATCCCAATAATGACTATTTGACAACTT
>JGI24891J29808_1000732_pt1 | contig 12139 bp, 6 predicted proteins | sample FreactcultuFSWF8_FD_29808 | JGI IMG/M metagenome (IMG submission 29808) | reverse complement strand
CTGTACATTGGGTCTGGGTTGACCTTGCCGGTATCCAGTAGGAGCTTGACTATTTCCGCATGTGCTGCTCTTGCAGCTAGTGTTAGTGGTGTCATGCCAGCACTGTTCAACGGGCTTGGATTGACCTTTTCGGCGTCTAGCAGGAGCTTGACCACCTCTGCATGTCTTGCCTCCGCTGCAAGCGCTAGTGGTGTCATGCCAGCTGGAGTCATAGAGTCCGGGTCGACCTTGCCGGTGTCTAGCAGGAGCTTGACCACCTCCGCATGTCCTGCTCGTGCTGCAAGCGCTAGTGGTGTCATGCCAGCTTGATCCATCAAGCCCGGGTTGACCTTGCCCGTGTCTAGCAGGAGCTTGACTATGTGCGTGTGTCCCGCTTCTGTTGCAAGTGCTAGTGGTGTTTTTCTGCTCCAGCTTATAGGATCCCAGCTGGTAGATTCTGGTTCTACCTTTCCCATTTTCAGAAGGAGTTCAACTACGCTCCCGAAGCCCAGTCCGGCTGCTATAGCTAATGACGTCCTGCCTTTCTTGTCCTCCCGGTGCGCGTCGACTCTACCAGTCTCCAATAGAAATCTGACCACGTCTGTATGTCCTGCTTCGGCTGCTATCAATAATGGCGTTCTGTAATCCTCTGTTATGGAGTTTGGATCTGCCCCGGCTGCGCTCACTAAAACCTCCACTACTCCAGCGAGTCCGATTCGAGCCGCCCATCCTAACGGTGTCAACCCAGATACACCAACTCTGTCAACAGCTGCTGTGCGCCCTTTCAGGAACAGCTGTACCATTTCCTCGCCGTTATTCTTGCTCTTTTCAATCCTTTGCTGGATAGTGACCAAAAGCTCGAGATCCTCTGCTTCGATAGCGCGCAACAGTATTTCCAGTAACGACGGCAAGAAAGGGGACGCTCCGCCTTTCTCCCCTATCTCCTCGAACATGCGTGGTGCTGGGACAAGAAACCCGATCTGTAGATCAGGAATCCCTCCGACGAGCATTCCGTATAATTTGCCTTTACAGTCAGTCACCCAAGCCCCTGAATCTCCCTTCTCTGCCGGAATCTTTCAGCTTCTATTCGAGAAGATTCAAAGTGAATGTCAGACTTACGAAAGTTCATGTTTTGTGCTTGAATAGCCCAGAGCTCACCTGTAAGTCCTGGTAACGGCCAGCCATCATCTGCGAGGGCTGGAGTGTCTTGGCTAAATCCGATGATGATTCCACGACGGGTGCAGATGAAAACTTTCCCTCTTGGCGCAAGGGTGTTGACTTCGGTTACGAACACGGTTTCTGTTTCTGAACTACCGTGCGAAGGCAATATGATCATGTTGACAGCATTGCGAAAACTCGCGTCTTCGAGTAGTGTCCAATCAGAAGTGGTGGAATGTGTTCCACTCTTCTTGCAGATAATCTTCCTGGAATGCACGTCACGGCCTTGTCCCAACATGCTATCATCTTCGGACATCATGTAGCCTTCTCCGTTCCACTCATCATCCGAGTCCGAATCTGACCCTGGATTCATCTTCTTTGCTTCCTGGCTTCCATTCGATACCGCATGAAAGAGATGATTTACGGTCAGACCATAACAGTTCTCCGCCACCTCGACTACTCCGCCGAGGGTAGCTTGTTGTCGTTCCTCAACGCCATTCTCAAACATGTGGGCTTCGAGCGGCATTCCACAAGTAATCGACACTCTCGGCTGGTCTTGTCCAGGTATTGTTCCGACGGACAGCTCAGCAGAATCGCCATCATGATAGAATTGTGCTTGGTATTTGATCGTGATGATCTGACACCCCCACTAAGCATTGATCAGTAAGCATGCGGGAAAGGCAGACGAGAGTCGACACACAGGATGTAACCATCTTCTTCGTATCTCGGGATCGCTCTCGATGACCTCCTTTGCTCTTCGGCGGGTTGCCTTGTTATGATGGCATATTATCAGACCGGCAAATTTCGGGTCCCCATCGCGCCGTTGGAATATGTCGCATAAAATTAACGGCAGGCGGCGGATGTTATCATCCTCATCAAAGACTCTTGCTTCAGTGAGAGATATGCGTTCTATGACATTTGTTTTAAAATCCGGCCAACAACGGCTTAGTTCACCACTCTTCCGCCATCGCTTCAGATATGTCGGAAATATTGTTCTTATGCGGAGTGGAGGAAGCTGCTCGCCACAAGACTCTTCGGGATCATGCATATGCGCAGGCTGGACTGTCGCTATTGACGGCGGGCTGTCAATCTGTATCACGAAATCCACGTTTGACGGCTGTTGCATCATCGATTGCGATCTCACAAATGTAGGCCGAGTTTGGATGTTCGCTAACATCCTCCTGCCGCCAGACGACGAATCCCAAAGTCGGAAAGTCAGGATTGAGGGTATTAGCTAGAAAATCTGTTGGATGGGAATAGAGAAGCAACGAGGACGAAGGTGTAATAAGAAAAAACACAAGGTGCGCGGGGTAGAGCAATTAACCTCGGTTCTGCCTGTGTAAGGCTTCAGCTCTCAGCCGCAACACTGTATCGCTCATGCAGAAGGGAAGCAGAGCTGACATTCTCGCTGACTGCCCAGGACATCGTTGTTCACACGCCCATGCTACAAGAGCTAAGCTACTCTTTGTATTTGGCTCATGTCCGCTTAGAACACAGCCTGCATCTTTTCTAGCATCATCACGAGCAATATTTGGCGATGGCCGCACTCGACCCTAAAGCTGGAAGAGTTTCTTGCACATACATCCTGTTCGAGAACCGGAACCCCTTGTCCGAAGCTCATCGGCAACAGATCGTCAAATGCTTCTGGGGAGCACCTGACCGCAAGGATACCAAAAACTTCGACGCATATTTCTTGTAATCACATTGGGTCTTCTTCTTAATCCTGTCTTTCTTGCTTCTCCCCTTTCATTTCGGCGATGGTTTTGTTACTAATGAACGAACTACAGGTATTTCCAAGACTGCTGCTCGGATCCCGAACTCGCCGACCTTCCTATCTCAGAGCTATCTGAACTATTGGACCTTGTGGGATATCTCAGGGAAAATTTAGGGATCTGCCGTGGAGAGATTTTCAAGGATTTCCCTACCGCTATACCACATGCTCGTGGGGCATGGTATGATCGACTGCCACATGATAGAAAGGAAGAGGCTTTCAAGGTTCTCGATTTTGTGATCAAGCTGTGGTTGATGGTGGATGTCAAGAGGCGCTTTGTAGAAAACCACGGAGAAGAAAACATGAGTGTTTGGGAAATGAACATGTCCTTAGAGGGTTTGTTGCACCATATCTTCCCTGAAGAGAAAGTGCCTGATACTGAATCGTCGCGCTGGCCCTACAACTTTCATGCAGCGAATTTGCATCACATGGGCGACTTCAAGATAATCTGGACTGAGAGGCTACAAGACCATCTTGTCATCGACGAGACAAACAGCGCGATCACGATGCGAATCTATCATCATGCCCTTGTCTTGGAATGCCTGCAGCTTTCTGATGTCGGCAAGGCGTTCCCATCGGGTTTCTTGGAGGAGACCTTACAAAGTCTAGCCATTTTGCTTCCCAAGTACAATCGAGCCAATCAGCAATGGATGGGTAGAGAGCAAAGACGTGCAAAGAGAAATAAAGGTACGCTATCACAATTCTACCACAAGCGCAAGAGCTAGAGCATTTACGGAACCCAGGATTCCTTGATGCAATGGCAGGGCAGCAGCAGCCAGCTCTTCATGCTCGCGATAGTCACTGGTATAAATATTGGGGCCTTCGCTTGTCGTCAGCGAAAAACATTTTTGATCAGACTGAGCCCAACACATTGTCCCAGTGGTGGCATGATACACGGAATGCGAACAGGAGGACTACTTTCTGGATTGGAGCTTTAGGCATCCTGCTCGCTATCTTCTTTGGTCTAGTACAGTCTATCACTGGAATCATTCAGGTTGCGAGGTCGTAAGGCGAGCATGCAGAAAATTCATAATGGATTAAAAGTCGGCTGATTTCTCCTTGTCTTCTTCACATATCTTGCGACATGACAAATATTCTTGGAGGAGCTACGAATAATTCTGGCTACAGGCAGACTGTTGCTTAAGAACGAACCATACATTGCTACCTACCTTTGTACCTTTACACTCTTAGTCGGGGCTAGAGCGAAATCTCACTAGAGCACGTAGTTAAGTGTGCTACACAAAGCAAGTGCTAACCTAGTCGAGATAACAAAGAGATACTTAGAAGAGAGAGTAATATCTAATTGTTAACGAGTAACAATACTGTCCTTTTACTAGGCTGTGCTTAAGTGGTACTCTAATTAAGACGAGGCTATAGGATCTAACACTAGATTAATTAATTGATTAATTGATTAATTCAATTAATTAGGCTACTTAGCTCTACGGCAAACCTATAAGCCGTCTCCTATTAGTTCTTCCTTCTTTGTCCCTATCTATCCTTATTCTATTCTAGCTTTCCCTTACTCGATAGCTCTTGTCTACTACGTAAACTACTAGACTTATAAAGGAAGTAGAGGACCGCCTTTACTACTAGGAGGTTTGCCTTCTATTTTTCCTTCGGCCTATCGACTAGCTACATAAAACCCCCGTAATCGCGCGTTATAACGCCCGATTACGGCTATCTAATTCGTCCGACGCCCCGGCGTACGGTCCGCCTCTATTTCTTGCGTAGAACGTCTAATTACGGCCGTTACCTATAATTGCAACGGTCGCCGTCCCCGCCCTCTCNCCCCCCCTACGACGTACTATCTACGCCTTCTATACTCTTATATTGTCGCGGCCACGTTTTAATAGTAAGTCTAGTAATTACGGTAGCGGCTTTACTTTATAGGTCGATGCAAGTCTAGTACGCATTCTAACGGTCGTCCCTTTAGCTATTTTACTGAGCTCCTCTACGTACTCCTCGAGTAGTTCTAGTAGTAGTCCCGCCTCGTAGGTCGGCATTAGCCCTATACGCTTACCTAATACCTTCCCGTACTCGTTACCGTCCCCTACTAGCTCTAGCGACGATAACCTCTATAGGTACGACATATCTCTAGACGTAGATAGTAAGCTTAACCGGCTCCTAGACCCCGACCGGTATAGGTATAGAAGCAGTAACGAAGTCGTAGTATCTACCTCGGTTATACCGGGCCCTACCCGTTAGCCTATCTACTATAATAAAAGCGATACTAACAAGCTTAATAAAGACCCTTATCTAGATCCTAGCTAGTACGGTAACCGGAGCGATAGCGATAATAGTACCTCTAGCCCCTTTTCCTTAACGGTATAGGTTAGAAGTCGTACTAAGACAAGTCCGGCCAGGGCCCGAGGCGGCACTTAATAATAGCCTCTCTTACGTTACCTCCTACTATTTCACGTACTTGTATGTATCTAGCACTAGACCGCCATTGGTCCTAAAGTGGCTAGCGTCGTACGCCACCTACAGAGATACCATGGGATAGGAACCAATCAAGAAACATGCACGAAGACGATAATATCACCGATATCATTATAGTTCGAGGAGGAAGTGAGGTTGGAAGCCAGGACGCGGGGCGTCGTGGAACGGAGATGACGCCAGGAAAGGTGGGGGAGGGAGATGCGGAGATGGGTGAAGCTTCAGCCTTGGCAGAAGCTGGAGCGGAGAACGACGAGGAAAACGGATGGAAGACGGTAACCAGGGCGGCAGCGCGAGCTCGTGGACGACCTAGAAAGACGGCAAAAGTTTCGCAACCGGTCATCAACTTCGGCGAGAAAGATTCAGGTGTAACCACCCGGAAGCGCCGAAGTCTCGAAGCTCTTTCCGAAAGCCGGACCAGTCAGACAGGAAGTCAGACAAGAAACCAGACTAGAGAAGAAGGAATGGCAGACGAGATCAGAGGTCTCAAGAGTGAGGTACAACAGCTCCGTGAGCTGGTTCAGGAACTAGCGACAATGATCCAAGAGCAAAGAGAGGAAGGCAAAGTGAGGGCGACCCAGAGCGAAAAGCAGATTGACAGCCAGACTAGGAAGATCGAACTCCTACATGGCGTCGTCGAGAAGGGCGTAAGTAAGCCAAGCTACAGCGAGATCGTACAAGGAAACAACGGACGCCAGCCATCCCAGGCGGCTCAGTCAGCAACACCCAAAACTAACGGACGTAGGAGTCAATCTACACAAGGAGAGCTAGGGGCGACCTCCCCCAGATACAGAGACGAGCGAGTTGTCTCTATTGATACGATCTCAACAGCGCCAGAGGACAAACGTGACCTAGCCCAGGTCAAGGAAAACTTACAGCGTAGTATCGAGGGAGACGAGGCGGTCCAGGGGACGAAGATCCAGTGCATCCGCCCACTCGGAACAAGAGGCATCAACGTCGTGTTCGAGACAAAGGATCAGGCAGAGCGAGCAAAGTCCCGCCCGGAGTGGATCGCTATAGCTCTCCCGGGAGCTAGACTGAAGTGTGACGAATGGTACCCTGTCAGGTGCGACGGGGTGGCAAAACAGATAGTGCCCGACGAGACGGCAAGGGACGGACGAACCCTCCGTCAAGAAGTACTGGACAAGTTCAAAGAAGACAACAGCACAAGCGACATCGACTGCACGGCGATGAAGGCTTCTTGGCTCAGCAGAAACTACCCAAACAAGACAGTGGGATCTCTAGTGATCTACCTCAAAGCGAAGAAAGCAGCCGATTATCTCCTCAGCCTCGGGAACGCTATCTTCGGACCGGTGGGAGCAACTTGCTCCCGTTTTGAGCGACTCGAGAACGATGGACCGTGTTTCAACTGCAACAAGTACGGCCACAAACAAACCAACTGTAGAAGAGCGGAGTGCTGCGGAAACTGTTCCGGCAAGCACAACACCAGGCTCTGCGATGGTACGAGGCCCCATAGATGCCCGGCCTGCGCAGGAGAACACACCATCTTTGACAGAAGATGTCCTCAACACCCTCGTCGTTTCTATCAAGGCCATTCTGTCACAAGAAGCGGGCAGGACCTGGGTGAGGGTAGAGACCGAGACCGCGATCAAGAGCAGATCCATAAGGAACGGAGCACCGCCGCGGAGGAGGTTCAGACCCAGGCGCCTACACCTACACCCCTACAAGGCTCACAGCCAGACGGGAACCTAGGCCACCCTAAGAACAGGAGTGCTCAGGGAACTACCTTTACCCCCATCATGTACCATCTTGATAAGAATAACGGAAGTACAAAGCAGAATGAAGAACAACGAGAGCGCAGGCAACCTAGAGTAGGTACCGTCGTAATGGAAGACACACCCATGACGTAATGGTGGGACACACCCAAATCCTACATTACAACGTTGGAAAGCAAAAGCAGGTGCAGTGGAGTCTACTTAACGACTAAGGGCTAGAGCAGTACGACGTGCTTACGGTGGTAGAGCCACACATATATGACGAATACAGGAGATCCTCAGATACCTCAACACACAAACTGGCAAGCGATTACACCAACAACGATTAGAAAAGACGAGCACATCCGGCACAGCTTCCGCGCGATGCTCTATGTCAACACACGAACAAAGGCTCAGCAGGTCGCGATCGAGTCCCCGGACATCGCGGCTGCGACCATTGAAACAGAAGAAGGAACGGTCTTAGTGCTAGGAGCATATGACTTCGATGCAACAGCAACGACTAGTAGGGAACGAGACGAGATGCTCGCAAGAAAAGTCGACCTTATCAGACAGGCAGTAGCTGAGACCCATCGGCAGAAAGGCCCAGACACCCAGGTCTTGATATGTAGCGACTTCAACAGGCACGACACACTATGGGGAGGATACGCAGCGCTGAAAGACGACAGCAGGCGAAACGAGGCGGAAGAGATACTTAAGCTTATGGGAGAATACGGGTTGCAGTCGTTGCTCCCGCCAGGAACGATCACATGGGAACACCAGACGAGGGGTCAATGCTCTACGGTGGACGTGATACTGGCCACAGCAAGGCTTGCGGGCAACATCACGCGGTGTGGGATATACGCGGTAGACCACGGGTCGGACCACGTAGCTATCGACATGATCATCGATCTTACCTCGCATAGACATCCACAACGCATAGGCAGACGGATGTATAAGAACGCAGACTGGGAAAGGATCGGACAGGAAGTTAGCCAAGCGATACAGGAGCCGCCAACTATCGAGCAACTACAGACGACTAGGGGTTTGGAGAGAGAGTCCAACAGATTTATGCAAGCAATCCTCACCACTATCGACCAACACACTCAAAGAGCCAAGCCGTCGCCGTACGCGAAGAGATGGTGGACACCTACCCTTACGACGCTACGGCAGACGATGACGGCTCTACGGAACAGGGTCACCACACTACGGAGAAGGTTCGAAGACGTAGAAGATGCTAAAGCCAACCATCAGGCGGCGAAACAGCGCTACTTCCAGGAGATACAGAAACAGAAAAGGACACATTGGAAGGACTTTCTCAATGACCCAAACAACATCTGGAAAGCGAACGCCTACACGAAGCTAGCAAACACAGGGACGACAATCCCTACACTAACAAAAGGCGAGAACGTAGCCCGGAAAGACGAGGACAAAGCCAAAATGCTAATGGAGACATTCTTCCCGGTCCCACCGGACCCTGTACGGCAGACCAGACAAGAGAACGGCCAAAGTATGGGGAGCCTTCAGGCCCCACCTAAGGCGCCAGAGATAGGCCTGACAGAAATCGAATTCGCCATTTGGAGCTCGAGCCCGGAGAAAGCCGCAGGAGAAGACGAGATCACATTTATAGTGTGGAGGAGACTGTGGCCGAAAGTGAAGGAGTGGCTACTTGCCCTGTACAGGGCATCAATCCGCCTCCAGTATCTGCCGCAGAGCTGGCGCACGGCGAGAATCGTAGCCCTACGCAAGCCTGGAAAACCGGACTACACAGTACCGAAAGCATACAGACCGATATCACTCCTACCGACCGTTAGCAAGATACTCGAGAAGATAGTAGCCAGGAGGCTTTCCTTCTTGACGGAAACATATAACCTTGTCCCAGCAAACCACTTTGGAGGCCGGCCAAGGAAGTCCAGCGAGCAAGCGGTCGACATAATCGTTGAGCAAATCCACAAGGCGTGGAGAGGTGGCAAAGTGCTATCTCTGGTCACCTTTGACGTCCAAGGAGCGTTTAACGGCGTACACCCAGAAGTCCTATGTGAAAGGATGCAACAACGGCAGATACCGGCAGAGCTAGTGGGGTGGGTCCGCAGCTTCTGCTCTGACCGGACGGCATCGGTGTTGGTAGGACAGTACAAGTCGGACACGATACAGATCCAACACGCCGGAATTCCACAAGGATCACCCCTATCGCCCATTCTATACGTCTTGTACAACGCCAGTCTAGTCGAACAAGCTAACGACCAGTATGGCGGAGCGATCGGATTTATTGACGACTACACCACGTGGGTGGTAGGCCCTACTTCAGAGCTGAACACCCAGAAAATACAGCGTACTATTATCCCTAAGGCCGAAGCGTGGGCAAGAGAGAGCGGGGCCACATTCGAGGCAGAAAAGACAGGGTTTGTGCACTTCTCGCGACAACCACGGAAGTTACTCCGTAGCCCTCCACTCATGTTCAACGGGGCGGAAATCAACAGTACAGACAGGGTTAAGATCCTCGGTGTCACGCTAGACGGAAAGCTAAGGATGGATGCCCACGTCGAAAGGGTGACAACAGCCGCGACGGCCAAGTGTCTAGCGCTGGCGAGGCTAAAAGGCCTTAGGCCGAAGCAGATGAGGCAGCTTTATCGATCGGTAGTGATACCTACGACCGACTACGCGGCATCATCGTGGTTCAGCCAAGCCAGACGAGGGATATCAAGGCTAGTTAGTCGGGTGGAGAGAGTACAGAAGATGGGAGCCAAGATCATACTAAGGGCCTTTAACGGCGTCGCACTACGGATCCTCGAAGCCGAGGCGAGCCTGGAGCCGGTCAGAGAGAGACTCACGAGAAAGGTGGCAGCACACTTAGCTAGTCTAACATCGCTACAAGAGAGCAACCTGCTTCGACAGTGTATGCAGGACATGCAAAAGAAGGCCACAACACAAGAGTCACCGTTACAGGAGACATGGGGGGCCTATAGAAAACAGTACAGCCCAAGAGGAGGTCCGACACCGATACCCCTACGGACCTGGATCACCCCACCATGGAAAGACCGAGCCGATCATTGTCTAGAGGTAGAGCAAAATCGTGTAAAGGAGTTCCTCGACCGAGAGCAAGGATACGGCACCGCCATCCTCTACACCGACGCCTCAGTAAGGAACGGGATCAGCGGATGTGCGGTAATGATGGGAAGCGGCCGAGGGCCGATCGAAACGATATACCGAGCCACGATAGGATGGGCAAGCACGTGTCCAGTCCTCTCTGCCGAGCTCCAAGCTATCAAGCAGGCGATCGACTACATAGTGCCGGTGCGGAGCTGGAGCTACCATAACTACATCATAGCTACAGACAGTCAAGATGCCATCAAGGCGGTCAAAAAAGGCAACACAGTCACCAAAAACAGAGAGGCACTCCAGGGTCTCCTCGAATCGCTGGAAGAGGCCGAACGATACAAGGTCAACATCGGATTGATGTGGGTCCCAGGACATCAAGGCATTCTAGGTAACGAGCTAGCACACCTCGCCGCCCAAGACACGACGAAGCCAGGAAACAAGCCTACGACAGACCTAACAGCACGTATACGAGAGCATAGGGCCGTCAGAGACCTGGTGGTAAAAGAGGTCGAGCGCCAGGCAGAGGAAAGCCTACGCAAGACGGGCTTAGGCACGTGGGGACAGTACACACAGCGACTCGATGCGGCGCTGCCAGGGAAACATACGCTAAAGCTATATGGATCGCTCGATTCAGATCAAGCAGCGGTGCTCGTCCAAGCACGTACGAACCATACACATCTCAACTCGAACCTAGCGAGGCTCCGGGTACAGGAAGATGCGAAGTGCCAATGCGGGATGGAGGACGAAACAGTAGCGCACGTTCTGCTAAGATGTCCTCGGTGGGCGGAGATAAGACCGGCGATGAAAGAGGCGGCAGGAAGGAGGTGGGGAGATCTCTCATTCCTGCTAGGAGGCTACAGCAAGAAGAGAGAGCTACGCACGGGGAAGTCAGCGGATGGCCCGATGGAGAAATGGGCGCCAAATTTGGGAATGGTGAAGACAACGATCCAGTTCCTTCAACAGACAACTAGGATGGGGGCGACGCCAGTACAAGGACAGAGCGAGGAAGGGCAGGGATAAGGGAGTTCCGAATTTCTACTAGATCGAACTTGAGATTAAGCAACGGGCACAGTGATAAAGCAACATTTAGGATAGCTCATACAGACGACAAGACTGTAAACAGCTTACAAGAATCAACCAACCAACCAACCAACTATATTAGCTAGGCCACTACAAGGACAGAGCGAGGAAGGGTGGGGATAAGGGAGTTTTGGATTTCGTTCTACCAGATCGAACTTGAGATTAAGCAACGGGCACAGTGATAAAGCAACGTTTAGGATAGCTCATACAGACGACAAGACTGTAAATAGCTTACAAGAATCAACCAACCAATCTATCAGTTATGACAATCATCCTCTCTGGTTAGCCTTGGAAACCTCCCATCGTCCGTACCTATAGGCATCTTAGAAAGTCTCGTCCACGTAACACCACGCTTTCGAACTTGACGCGCTGCTCGTCATTGAGTCTAACCAGTAATACTCCAGACGGCAGGTTAGCGTAGCAACAGCCTGCCTGATAGTAAAGGCTGACCTGCAACACATAGCTAACTAGAAAGAGAATCTCGTAAAGACATATCAGGGCCTCAGGACTATAGAGAAATGCTTGGAGATCCTGCACCGAGCGATCTGACTGTAACGAAAACCCCACGCTAGTGAGGAGTTTTTGCACAAAATCTGATTTTGACAACAGAAGTTTCGAAGTGTCATACGGACTATTGCCTCTTTGTTTCCTGAGAATTGTCGCAATCGCTATGAAAATCGACTCCGAGAAACTCTGCTGGCGCTCGATAGCCTCGGCGGCACTTGATCTCACGCATGAGTCTTTGTCTTCAAGCAGTCTTACAACTTCGACAAGTGTTGGCTCTGGCAAGTTCGTTTGGCGTCCAATAGCCTCGGCAGCCCTACGTCGAATGTCTGGGTCTTCGTTGCTAAGCAGTCTTGTTATTACGACCAGTGTCGAATCCGCTAAGCTTGGTTGCCGTCTA
>JGI24891J29808_1000730_pt1 | contig 12205 bp, 10 predicted proteins | sample FreactcultuFSWF8_FD_29808 | JGI IMG/M metagenome (IMG submission 29808) | reverse complement strand
CTGCCACGATGAGTTGCTTACTCCAATAGCCAAGAGAGTACAGTCCACCAAAACTTAATGGAAGTGTTAAATACTTTTGACCAAAGTTAGTTCCAAAGTAACCAAAAGAGAGAAGACCTAAGAACTCAACGACGTAGGGAACTGCGATGCCAGTTATGGCAATTGATACGAGTAGATTGACCATGCCCGCATACTACACGGTAAGGGTGGTGTACTCCACTCCAGCCCTTGAGCGTATACGCCATAGGGAGTTCATAGGAACCCAGTCATTGAGGGTTTTTGCTAATCTTTCAATTTTAAGGGACTTGCTGTAGTACAAGTACGATATGGAGTCGTTCGGCGTGCCGCCCCAAACGGACCCGTATGACTCTGGCATGTTTCCATCAAAGTAGTCTGAAGGGGAGTGTGTTTGCTCCAGTTGTACTGCATCTACATAAAACGTCCCTGAACCACCCGATATAACAAACTCAAGTACTGTACCCGCAGAGTTAGGAGGTACTAAAAGCGTTACTGATGGCCTATTAAAACCCGATGAAGGAGAAACAGTCACTACGGCAGAATCGACAACTGTGCTTCCATTTAAAGTTTTTAAAGTAAGTGTTACAGGAGAAGAGTTTTCTAAATACAAAGACGCAGTAAAGTACTGACCGTATTGTCCTTGGCTTAATGTAGTCGTATTCGGGGTGTACGTCCATGACCCTGTACCTTGGATCTTCGCGCTACTTGCTCCTGATAACGGTCCTGAAGGGACATTCGTACTTTGACTAGCCGTTGCTGAACCCGCTAAGGTCCATGAGTCGGTTACGTTTGCCTCAAATGATGGATTATAAATGTAGTTAGTTTTGTTTGCGTCTAAGAACACGTCTATAGCGTTTGCATCGTCGTAGTTAACAGTGTCGCCTTCTCCTACCCACACCATGTCAACATAGTAAGTTCCAGCAGCAGACCATGACAGGGTGATACCAACGTAGTCTGCATCTTCATTGTTGTTAGTTACATAACCTGTTGTGGTTGTTGTTCCCGTGGTTGTGTTGGCGATTGTAAACGTTGTTTCAGTAGGAACTGCAATTACAGTTGCTCCCGTAACGTTATAGCCAGTTACATCAAACCCAACTATAGTAACTGTGTTTCCAACAAATATGCCATGTGGGGTAAGTGATGTGTACGTTACGTCTGTACCATTTCCAGAAGCAGACGATAGGGCAGACGTTGCGTAACTTGCTGGGGTAGTAGTTACCGTTGCAGTTTTCCAAGTGGTTGTTGCAGCAACTGCTGTTCCTGAAACAGATGATCCCAATTGTTTTCCATAACCATCGTACGTAGTAATAGTGGGGGTAATGTTTCCTGAACTACTTGGTGAGTAAACCTTTACTGACAAAGTTATATCAGGTGAAGTAACGTAGTTGTCAATTGCAACTCCACGGGTAATTGGAAAATCATTACCTAGGCTCATAGATCCAGCACCTGTTGCAATAATCTTACAGGTATGAACTTCGTCAATAGCATTTGAAACTGTAGGAGGAGCAATGTCTGTAGAGGAACTTAGAGTTCCGTTAGTAGCAGTCCAATTACCTACCCCGTTGTAAAACGTTCCCTCAGAAGGTGAAAGTATTCCATTTACTGAAGAAGTTACTGTTGCTGGGTAGCCTGTTAAATCTTCTGCATAGGTCTTTAAACCGTTTGCAGTTCCTTTAGTTGTGTACATGTAAATGGCATCACGTACTAACTTTTTTTGGTTTGCTGCAGGAAGGCTTACTTCATTTGTAAGGCCGTAGTTACTTACCTCTAATGGGAGTAGTGATATAGGTGTGGTTGTAAGCGCGGCATTGGGAAGAAGCAAATCTAAAGAAGTAAGAAGTTGGTCTGTAACAAATCCCATAGAAGTCAAAAAAGCATACAAAGGACTGGTCGTATCAATTTCAGCCAAAGGGGACTGTTCTGCGCTTGTAAAAACTCTTGGCAAATAGTTTGGGATAGTTTCCTGCATACCATGGTCTGAGGGCACGATGTCTTGCACAGATCCTGCGTTTACCCAATTGTTGCTTGATAAAAGGAACATGGTGTAATAGATCGGTTTACCAGGTGCAATACCTACGGTAGTTGTAGATAAGACCCCACCATCATCTAAGAAGGTAGTAGATAGCGAGGAAGTAGTTTCTTCATAAACAATAACGCCATCTTCAGGACTTTCAGGAAATGCATTTTGGTTTCTAACAAGGCGCACAGCAGTATAGGACCCGCTTGGAACTTGCCATCTTACGTAGCACTCGGTGTAGTTAACTACTAAGGTAGTCATAGGTGTTACCGATAAAGATGTTGGGTTTGGGTTTCCGTAACTAGTTATGCCATAAATGGCAGCGCCATATTGAGCCATTTAAGTTTACAACGCCCCCATCAAGTTCATAATTCCTAAAGATGATCCTTGAAGATTAGAAAGACCACTGCCGTCACCAGCATAAGACCCAGAGGTGGTTGTTCCAGAAACAGTTAGGCTAGTTAAGGTTCCCAAACTAGTAAGGCTAGAAGAGACTACGTTTGAACTAAGTGTTGTACCAATAAGTCCATTTGCATTTACTTGGCCATTCAGTGCCTCATAAAGGCCGTACTCAATGTTTTGTACTCTGGAAGCAAGGCTAGGCCATGAAGTTGTAGATGAAGTAAACGACCCTACCCAACCAGAACTGATATGAGGGTTTGCTCCTACGTAAGTCTCGATCGCAGTGATCTCAACTTGAAGGTTATTTACGTCTACATCCTCGACAACATCCAANAAGTTAACGCGCTGGCTATAACCGTTTTGAACATTGTTTGGGTAAACTGCTGTTACTGTCATGGCAAATCCCTTTCTATCTTATACTCCTATTTTCGGGGGTTTACTTATTAATTACTGGCTTAACTAGGTCCAACTACTTGTCTGTACGGCTACTCGAACCCAGGTGTNTGTGCTTACACAAAAGTAAACGTAGTGGGTACTACCCTGTGATCCATAAGCAAAGTCCCCTTTAGTGCCTGTTGATGTAGGGCTATTTGGGGAAGAACTTACAAACCTAAGAACTCCTTTAGCAAGATTAACCACGCTTCCTGTTAAATCTAACTCTTGTGTTCCATCAGGCATGTTTTCTATGGATAAAACGTTGGTATAACCAGTAGTTGTTACTGTGTTATTTAAAGCCTTTATATTTACTTGTTTATTTTTTCCCTGATTTTTTCCAAATGCTCCATGCCAAATAGGGTGCTCTGGATCTCCTCCAATATAAGAGATCCATACTCCTTGACCGATAACTGGTAGGTCCATGTGAATACCCGCAGGCTCGACAGGGTATGCCCAGTCTGTTACTTCAGAGGCTGTTACTTGAGGTACAGAAACTTGAATACGACGCTGACCTTGCGGATCAGACGTACTTTTTACTACCCCTCTGTATAGCCCGTGAAATCTTTTAATATCATCCATTAGTTACCGTAATGTTGGATTGTTGAACTCTAAAGATTTCAAATGGCTGAGCGTCTTGAGTCGAGTACCCAGAAACTGCACCTGTACCTGTTGTTGTACCAGTAGTGCTGTTAGCAACCGTAAAGGTAGTTCCTGTCGCATTTGTAACTACCGCATTAGTAACGTTATAGCCTGAAGTANCAAATCCTGTGATTGTAACAGTTGATCCTACTTGAAAACCATGGTAATTATNTGTAGTGTAAGTAACAGACCCACTGGAAGGTGTAGAAGGCGCTACAGACACCGCGTTAATGTTTGCCCTATAGAACTGGACCATGTTGGCATATCGAACTTCAGGGACGTTTGACATAACCAACTGTGAGATATCAGATGGATAAATCGTGTCAGCAAAGTTCATGTTTATGTATTGGTATGCAGTAAGGATAGAACTAAGAATGTTAGCAGACGCCGTAGAAGCCGATGCTGAGGGATACAGTACATAATCTAAGGTCATTACTAAGTCAACATACTTAGGTGGTTGCGTAGTAACCTGCGTTCCAATCAATACTTTATCTGAAAGAAATGACTGAACGTTACTTTCAAGGGTGTCCCATTCGGACGTTTCAAAGCCGTTTGAGTCAAGTCCTGGAGACAAATCAACCGTACCTGCTTGGCGAACAGGTGCTAGGTACAGGGTTACAGATGACCAGTTTTCTCCAACAGTGTTTGCTTTACCGCAGTTGTTTACTGTTATAGCAAGATCACTAAAATCAGTCAAAGTAATTGCACGGTTTCCACCACGCAAAGATGCGGGCGCACCTGCGCGTATGGAATCGTTACTTTCTGGGTCATCTCCACCGATTGCACTGGCTGCATTGTTTACAGTTACAGTGGACTGAAACGCTGTAAGTTGGGAATCCGAAAGTCCTGGAACATAGGTGATAGTAGTAAGAACGTTAGGGTTTACATTACTTATTGACCCACCACCAACAGTGTACATCGCACGTACTTCAGAATAAATAACAGGTATTGCACCTGAAACTCCATCCCCAAAGTTCACAAACACAGTGCCAGTTTCATCTGTGGTTAAAGAGTAAACAAGATCATATGGACCATAATCTGTTAAGTGGGTAACTTGAGTCCACTGTGAGTAAACATCTCCATCTTGAATAAAGATAGATGAGGAGTTATCAATAACAGAACTTTGAGATAGTGCATAGGATTGGTTAGGGGTGCCATCAGATGTTCCGATGAGTTCACCGTACGTGGAATCTGCTCCAGTAACTACTAAACTTACAAGTTCTCCAGCAGAAGCCGTAGTATCTGAAGATGTACTTGGAGATACTACAAGATCTGATGATGTTGTAAAGGGGACTAGTTGAACAGTATCACCTGAAACAACTTGGCCAGAAACAACTGTTCCTGCTGGAATAGTTACGTTTGATGATGAACTGTTGTTAAAAGTTAACGTTACATACGACTGACGATACCCAGCGGGTGTGTAACCGTATGTTTGAGCAATATTTAAAATACTGTTTCTTTGTACTGCTGTTGTGATTGAGGACTCATTTGCGTTTCTGTCAATGTAGTAAGAGATCATATCGCCTACATAAGCAAACGCTTCTACAAGAGCAATACCAAAGTCTGCAGGATCAGTGGCTGTCCAGTTTGGTAGTCGAGTTTGAATGATTCCAATAAGGTCGTTTCTAAGAGAAGTAAAGTCTCTAGATAGGTAGTCTACCGATACTGGGATACTAGATACTGGTGTTGTGGGTGTTGTCATTGCTATACCTCGTAACTTGGATTAGAGCCTGATAGAACGATAGTTCCTACTAAAGCAGACGTTCGTACTGTGGATGTGGCGTTATTGGGCAGTTGAAAAACAACTACTATATCGATAGACCCGTTTGTGTAATTAAACGAAACTTGAGAAGATGTCAAACTTAATGTTGGTAGTAGGGTAGTGAAAGCCAAATTAATCTCTTCTTTAACTTCACCCACTGCATCATCTGCAGACTCAAATAGCGCAAAAGGTATGCGCGTTCCAAATAACGGATTAAGGAGACGTTCTCTTACGCATGTTCCTAGCACGGATAGCACCCTGTCATCCCAAATTTTAGATTGGGTGTTTGCTGCTGCTACCTTTCCTGAAGTATCTATAGAAAAAGGTAAAGAGATCGCAGTCTCTGTTGCTGATGAAATCATCACTTACTTACCCACCTTCTAGGAATAACATTAAAACCAGATTGAGACTGGCTAACCATTGCTGCTGCAGCACTAAGTTTAGTAGAGGAGGCCTTGTTGTTGGAGGCTGTACTAATAGAACTTGCTATACTTATAGGGGTATTGGAACCTGAAGTTGCAGGTCTTGTAGCAGATGCTTTGTTGTCTTTTATGCCGTCTGTAACGCAAGTAAAGTTGGTTGTGTATTTTCCACTTATATGAATAATATGTTCAGCAGACTTTACAACCCAGTAACCATCTGACAAAGACCCAGTTCCATTTACTTGAACTGTACCCCAAGGAGATATCCGAGGGTCTCCCTGAGCCTCCCCGCTTCCAGGTATGGACAATCGTGAAAGTTGGGCTTTACCGTCTGCATAGGCCTGAGCCATGGCGCTGCTGTTTGCAACAACCCCTGCTTCTACTTTAGAAAATAACGGGTCTTTAGTTTTGCTTCTAATAGACTGCCCAACCAGATTAGGAGAAGATGTTGCTTTATAAGACACCCCTGTTATGGGATCTACCCCAGCAACTATCTTTGAAGACCTGTTGTTTGAGGACGATTCAACATAATCTCCTAGTTTTGTTTTAAAGGAGTTTAAAGTTTGAGAGTATAACTGTGCGGTGTTGTTTGTAAAAGGGTCTAAGAATGACAGCATGGGTACAGAGTTCATGAACTTGTCGATCTGTGTATCAATCGGGTTAAAGTAAAGGTTAGTACCATCAACTTGAAAAGCCCAACCAAGTCTGTGTGCTACCTCTTTTAACTTTTCAAAGTAAGAGTGACCAGCCAATGAGATTTGATTAAATCGTACATTGCTTGTTGTAACTACTGGGTTAAGGTTAAACAGTTTAGCAACTTGAATTGCAAACTCTGATCCTGTTACATTTGTGTATATCTTTGAAGCAGTTTCCTTTAAAGGATAAGAGGATCCAGTACAAGAAATAGTTACAGTTCTGTTAAGTACCTGTGCTGTTACAGGGGAGACATGGGTAACATAGCCATAAAATTGTTTAGAAGACTTTTCGCTGCTCCAGTTAAACTGAACAGGAGTTCCAGTTGTTAACGTACTGGTAAGAAAAGAACTTGAGTAAGTAAAGGTAAGTTCCAAAATATCATGGTTTCCCATTTCTTGGTAAAGAACCGCTAGTGTTGGTTTTCTAGTAAAACTAGGGTAGTCAGGAAATGACACACTAAAAGAACTTCCATACTTAAACTGGCGCTCTGGATCAAGCACTTGGAATCCTTAGTAAGGTACCAGACGTTATGGTAGATGGGTTAGATATCTCAGGATTAATATCCATTATCTGCCACCATAAAGATGGGTTTCCCAAAAATTTTAAAGCAATTTTGTCTAAACGGTCACCATCAGTCCACTGGTACATGATGTAGTTTTCTTCATAGTTAGGCCAGTTACGAAAAACGGTAGCATCGTATTGTTGTTTTTTATTGTTCCAGGCTTTAAAAATTAAAGAACTATCTGCGCTGTCTGAGTATCGGCTATCTGAAAATATCATTAGTGAGTTCCTCCATTTGTAGTTCCAGATGTAGCAACTTTGGTTATGGTGGCAGCGTTGTCGTAGTAACGTGAAAGGGTTAGGTTTACTTGAGTTAAAGTAGGGACCATACGTTCGTTAAACATGATGTGCTGAACGTCTAACTCCGAAACACGCACCAAATACCGTAAAGAATTTCCTAAATGTAGTTCTACGGGGATTGGTTGAAGCCAACCAACATCCGCAGTTTTACCATTTAGATAAGAGTTATAGGTAGCATTAAAACCACCAACTGTTCTAAACAAGTACTCAAGGTCATACATTGTTCCTTTTTGATAGATCATTTTTAAATCATCGTTACTTACATTAAAGGGGTAGTAGTCTGTAACACCTGGATATACAGGTTGAGGAGAACTCCCACCTTCAACATACCCTGTATTTGGATTAGTTGGTACTTGGGTTTGTATTGATGAGATTAACCCATCAGAGTTCAAGACCGTCATATCTCCAATACGATTAAGCATTAGGCTTAAAGTTATGCTACTTGATAAAATACCTGCACCTACTGCTGCTGCTGGATCTTGGCCAGTTTGTTCGTAAGGTGGGTTAAACGAATCTACTAACCCCCAACTCATAGACACAGAAGAAGGATTGTACAAAAACTTAAAACCATAAGGAGTTGGATCAGGTAAAAATCCACTTCCTGAACTAATACTGCTTGTAGGAAAACTTGCTTGAATAGCCTGTATTTGGGTTTTGCTCATTTGCAGGGCACCTTTTGCAGGCTTGTTATCTTTCCATGCTTGTGTAAAGGCGTTTGTGTAGGGGCTTGGTGTATCCGTAAACCCAAGGTTTTTAGTAGCGTTTCCTACGTAAGCACTTTTTACCATAGGAGCGTTGTATGTGTACCCTGTAAAATCAACATCACTTATTCTTGATGCACCTAATCCAGAACCATTTGTTCCCCCAGCATTTTGAGAGGAAGGTCCTTTTGGTTTTGTTACTGTGGCTGCAGCCTTTGGTTTTGATTTTTTTAACAAAGCATTTAAAGTTGCTTCTTCGCTGGCAATTTGAGCAGCCTTTGCATTGTATTGCTTTTGAACTGAAGCAAGCGCCGACTGATAAGGCTTTAAAGCAACAACCGCGTTGTTGTATTCAGATAAAGCAGTTTTAGTCCTAGAGTCATTTGCACCATACTCTTTTAAATAGTCTTGGTATAGAGTGTAGTTAATGTTTGCTTGGTTTTCTGGAACAGCCAGGTTTCCTTGTGCTTCTTTTAAGTACTCACCTGTAGTTGCTAACTCGTCTTTATCAGTTCTAATATTGTTTTGAAGTTGTGCTATTTGTACGTTTGCATTTTCTGCTGCTCGTTGGGCAGCAGTTTTTTCAGTGTTTGTATGAGGAGTTAAAACATGGGGAACAAAAGGGGCTGTTTGAGAGTTGGGTGTATTAGAACTAGGACTTGTTTTACTAGCCATTATTTACTCCCTGCGATTGATATTGAGTTCCTATCATCAAGGTATGATTTAACTTTTTTAGCCAATCTAATGGCTTCTTCATCGGATGCTTGAGCAACGGTTACATTGATGGTTATGTTGTTTCCACCTGACATCGCACCTGTGGTGGTTGGTCCTTGGCTCATAACTGAGGATGCTGTCGTAACAGGTACTGCTGCCCCGTAGCCTGAACTTCCTCCACCAATATGCGAACCCCATGCAGATGCGTTAACTGCTTTAATGACGTCTGCTGTACTTGAACCCTTCATAAGAGCAGCACGGATAGCAGAGTAGCCTTTTTGGTTTTCGTTCAAAGTAGCAACGTTTGCGTCTAGTCCCTGAGAATATGAGGTGTAGGACTTAACACCCGCGCTATTGATATCCGAAGCACCTGACTCTGCAAGAGTAGTATTTAAAGGATTGTAGTGNGCAGTGTTCTTCCACTGACCACCCTCGTATGCCATCCAAGTTGTCATAGCAGTAACATTTTGGGTAGTCGTTGGTGCACCCATTTTTTTCAAGAAGTCTTTAGCCCAAGCCTGTTGATCTCCAGTACCAAGAATTGTTCCTTGGGTGTATTCCTGAGATCCAGAAACCATACCCATAACAAAATCAGGGGTTTTAAGAACTGCAGGATCTACTGGGTTATTTTTTCCTTTACGAACTTCAAAGTGTAAGTGCGGCCCAGAAACGTTACCAGACTGACCTGATTTACCGATACGTTGGTTAGCCTGTACAGTATCTCCAACTTTAACGTCTTTACTACTTAGGTGACCATACAGAGTTGTGTAACCATTTTGGTGATCGATTTGAACATAGGTACCGTAATCAGAGCCAAGCATTTGATCAAAAACAATACCAGCAGCAACAGCATGGACAGGTGTTCCAACAGGTACTGCGTAGTCTTCTCCTGTATGGGTGTTTCCCGCTGGGCTATTCCAAAGCGCTGATCCTGTAGCACCATAAGGTGTAGTAGGACTTAAACCTGTAATAGGTGAGGCAACTTTACCTCCACTACCTGCAAGGGTGTTTGTTCCTGCAACTGCTCCTGGGTTTATTCCAAACGCTCCACCGTAACCTGATGTACCTCCACCAGCAACCGCCCCCACTTCAACAACGTCTAGCGCTGCTGTTCCTAAAGTCTTTAAAGCATTCATAGTAAAGACGGTATCTGCAACAGACTTTACTCCATGCCAAATACCGCCTAGAATAGACGTACCTGCTTTACCTGCACCACTGTTTGCCATAGCAGAAGCAAACCCTTTAGTCTTTGATATTGCATCTAAAACGGTTCCAAATTTAATCAACTCAGAGTTAACACCGACTATTACTTTGGCGGCATCGTTGAACCCAGCAATCATGCTGCTTTGTGCTGCTTGCATTAGATTGGTTTGAGAAGATGTGATGGCTTGTTGGCCAGATAGAGGATTTCCAACGTTAGTGGCTGTAGCCAAGTCTGGGTTCTTACCAGCAGCAATATCTTCAAACTGCTTTAATAAAATCTGTTGTTGATCAGAACTAAACCCAAGACTGTTTAGATCAGCGCCAAGCATTCCTTGCTGAAATGACTGGGCGATGTTTGCTTGAGTCTTAGCACCTGGACCCTGCATGAGTCGTGAGTACAACGCTTTTGCAATGTCAGTTTGACTTAACTGTTTACCATTAGACCCAATAGTAGAAATACCAATTGAGTAAAGGTTAGCGCCCATAGACCCTGATTGAAATCCGCCGATGGCTTGAGCAGCCGTAGCGTTATCCATGTTAAGAGAACGGTATGCTCCACCCACTTCTCCCATTACAGCGTTATACGCGGTGCTTCCTGGCATGTACCCTTGACGTTGCAAGGAGGTTGCTGCCATAGCATCTCCCATTCCTGGAGAAACACCTGCACCAAATTTTCCGTTTAATGAGTTTAAAGTTGAAGTTTGAAGTTGTGTGTAACCAAGTGAGCCGTACTGAGCGGCTGTGTAGTACATGCCTGCACGGGTAAGGGTACTGCTTACATCTGGGGCAAGTGCTGCAACCCCGCCTGCTACTCCTACTGCTGCTGTTCCCACGCCTTGAGCAGCGCCTACAGCAGCGAGAGTGGTGTTTGACCATGAGTAAGGGCTGAGTTTTGATGANGCAGATGAAAGCCAGTTCATCATGCTTCCACCGCTACCATTGTTTCCTGAGAAGGTGGCCCCATCAGTTCCTGTTATTCTGTTTCCAGAACCGATGTTCTTATGTCCACCTCTGTTTGAAACAGAAGATCGCATAGTATTAGCGGCATCATTCTGCATAGCAGAGATGTCTTTAATCTCCTCCGAAATGGAGTTGAGCGTCTTTAAAGTGGTTGCCAAAGCATCATTGAGCGCTTTGATGGATGTCACATTATCTGCAGCCATTCTCAACTCCTTCCGTACTTCGCTTTTGCTAGTTCTATCCAGTTACCACGTTCCCTAGGGGACATGTCTTTTATTTCGCTTAAAGTCCAACCTGAATACAGTTCAGATATTGCAGCCCATTCGGTGAATACCTGTATGTAACTGTTAAGACTAGAATCGAAACAAGGTACCCAAACTAATGGATACCGTAACCTCGCCTTCACAATCAGGGCAATGAACAATGAGGTTCTCAAACTGTGGTCCAGGAGAACGCTCAGTAAGTTGTTCGATGACCTTCTTACGATCAGTAATGCTGAGGTTTTGTACTTGTGCTTTACCAAATACTTTTGCACCGTTAATCTCTAAAACAGTCTTCTCTAAAAGAATGGTGTTTAACTCTGCAGAACTTTTGTCTGCATTGTTAATCAGTTCTTTTTGAGCGATTCCGTTTGGAAGTTGAACTTGGATTTGATTNTTAGTTCCATTTACGTAAAAGATTCGATCTTGAATTGGATCGCTTAAAAGTTTAATCTTAACGTCCGTATCAACATCTACAGTCACAGTTTTAAAGTCATTGCATCCTTTACAGAATGCAGCAACGTCTACTTCTTTACCAAAAGTATGCTTTAGAATTGCTAACAAGATGGTCTCACGATCAGCAGAGAGCATGTAGTTAAGCATGTTCTCAGTTACTTTTTGACCTCCAAGAGTTACTGTTCCTTTTTCTAAAATAATTAGAAGGGCTTTACCGATTGTGCTTGCTTTGGCGATAGCCTCTTCATCACGACCGTTTAGTTCTCGTACCTCTGCAGTTCGGAGTAACTCCCCAGTGGATGAAATATATCCACCAGGAAGTTCCACCGTATTGTCTGAAGGGGGGTTAATCGTTGGTTCAATTTGTGGGATCTGTTCATCTTGAAAAGATGACTCAAGAAGTTTGTTTGCCAATGCGGGGTTAGCCGCTGCACTAATTGTATTCGTCATTGTTATCCTTATGTATTAGAGGGTTGCTGCTGAGTCTGTAATTTGAAGCGCTGTTTGTCCATACGTTGTACCCCATGAAATGTCCATACCCTCATGAACAAGGGTGATCTGCTCTACTAGCAAAGCGTTATCTCCAGCGTTTAGGTCTGAGTATGAGATTGAGGTAGGCCATGCATTATAGATGTAAAAACGTTGAGCAACAACGTCTT
>JGI24891J29808_1000729_pt1 | contig 12205 bp, 8 predicted proteins | sample FreactcultuFSWF8_FD_29808 | JGI IMG/M metagenome (IMG submission 29808) | reverse complement strand
AATTTGAATGGCCACAGTGGGATTATGAGTCGTTTTGTCAAAATGAAGTCACTACTTGACCAAAAATGTGCAGCAAACCTACGACTACTTGCTACGAAGAATAATATCAACAGATTGTCGGACTATCATTACTTAAACTTGGCAGTTACTGATTCAACCGACCCCGTAAACGATTTGGATTACATACATCCAGTTGTAAAGCCAGTAGTTGATTATGCAACAGCAGTTATAACAAAAGGTATCGCTCAGAATGGAGAGATAAACTTTGAATTTGTTGCTGATAACGAAGATGATGAGGATGCAGCACGCCAAGCAACTAACATGGTTCATAAACTGATCAATCAGAACAATGATCCACATTTCATACTGCAACATTGGGTTATGGATGCATGTCTACACAAGAATGGTGAGATGCTCATTGCACCAATGCGTGAATCTTTTGTTCGTTATGTAACGACACAAGGAACTAATGACCAATTGATGGCATTTGAACANCAAGCGGCTGATGCTGGTCTTTCTGCAAAGAGAAGTTCAAAGAGAAAGAAATCAGTTGATGTAGCACAAGTTGCAAAAGAGACACAACAGTTTGTGCAGAACTTGCCACAGATGCAACATGAGGCAAACTTACAGAAGATGATTGATGANACATCATCTGTTGCTGAAGGTGAATCAGATGANTTAGATTTAACACCTGCACCAAAAGAGAGTTTAGATCCTGCACAACAACACATCAACGAATCAATCTCAAGAAATACAATATATGAGGCAAAGTACAAACTTACTGGCTATAATCTTAACGTTAAGTTTCGTCCTATCGCTCAACACTATTGGATGTGTGATCCAACAGTTATTGAAATTCAAGAGCAACCATTCTGTGGATTCTACAANCCCATGTCNATTCAAGAAGCGGCAGAGTTGTATCCAGATATAGATCTAGAGGAGTTTAAAGTCTATGCCGAATATTCCAACGTTGGTTCATATCAGGCTGGATCATTGCTTAACAATCTTGCTCTTCATGCTCGTGATAGTGTGCCAATTAATGGCTTACCTGCACAGGGTTATAGTGCTCAAGAACCTGAAGCAAGACAAGTTACTGTCCTTACTGTTTGGAATCGTTACGATATTGATAATGATGGAGAGTTGGAACTTATTGAACTTATCTATTCGGGTCAATATGTAATTTCTGCAAAGGAAGTTGAATACATTCCTGTTGCTAATATGGTACCAAAACCATTGGCACAAAACTTTTATGGTATGGCAATTGCCGAGTCTGTTGTACCCATGCAAGAGTACATGACATCTGGGTATCGTGCTGAATTATTAACCGGATTACTACAAGCAACTCCTCGTCTTGGTGTCAAGCCAGACAAAGTTGATTTTGAACAAATACAAGATGGTGAAGCAGCGATTTTTATTCTTGATTCCAAGTTTAATCCAGCGACTGATGTTTATGCAATGCCTATTCCACAAGGTAATCCAACATTCTTAGACAATACAATGAGTCGTATGCAACAAGACTCTATGGCAATGGTTGGTATGACATCTCCACAAGATGTGTTTAATCCAGAAGTTATGGATCCAGGAAATAGTGGTGCTAAGTTAAATCTTGCATTGTCACCAAATCAAATTATCCAAGACAATACAGTTAAGAATTGTGCAGAAGGTTTGAAAGATGCTATCTGGTTAATTTGGAGAACTTTAGTTGCACATGGTGATGACTATGGAGTAAGAAAGTTAGCACAAGAATTCCATCCACAAGGCAAAGCAGAGTTCTTAGATTTCAAATCATTTGATGATATGAATTTTAATGAGAGAAAGACAATCCATATTGATCTTGCTCTTGGAATGAAGTCAGAAGAAAACAGTTTACAACGTTTACAAATTATTAAGCAAGCACAACAAGGTCTTGCACAAGAAATTGCAACTCTTTCACAAACAAATGCATTGACACCAAACGGATTTAAGAAAATTCGTAAGCCATACGAAGACATGTTGTATGTTCTTGGTGTAAAAGATGCAAACACATATTTGCCAACTGAAGAAGAAGCAACTGAGATGATTAAATCATCACAGCAAGCAGCACAACAAAAAGCACAACAACAAATGCAAATGGCACAACAAGTTCAACAGACTGATATGGCTCATAAACAATCTGAAATACAACTTAACAATGCTAAAGCACAAGAAGTTAATGCAAATACACAAGGTATTAGTGCTAAGATGCAACTTGATGGTGTAGCCTTAATCGGTGAACACAAAGCACGTGCTTTTTAAAGCATAAATAATTTAATATAGAACTGAAATGATAGAACAAGACGTAGTTGATGCGTTTAACGCACGTCCGAAGGTTGATCCCAATAACATCAAGACGATGTCACCTTCGGAACAAGACAAAGTAAAAGTATGGGGATCACAAGCAGAAAACCTATTAAAAAATAGGGAATTTGCGATGTTTGTTCACCAATTTAAATTTGAAATGACAGATGCTCTGACTGAAATCAGAACATACAGTGAACAAGATAATAATGCTAGAATAGCGATTGCTAATCAAATTTCTGGCATTGATAATTTTATAACAATGCTCAAAAGAGCAATGTATTATAAAAACAAGGTGGTAAGTTTGCAACAAGGTAAAATTGTTGAAGACCCCAACCTTTAATTAAGGAGAATCTATGGAAACCATAGTAGCAGACCGCCCTAATGTCCAAGTGGACACGGTACCGGTCAACAATGTCAATACAGGTCTAGATGCGATTGCCGCAAAAATGGCCGCGATGAAGGAAACAACATTGCGTAACCTAATGCAGAATCCTAAACCGATTGAAGCAGGGTCAGATGCACCGGCGGGTGAAGATGCTCCTGTGGCACCAGAAGGTGAAACTGTTAATAATGACAGCGATACCGATTTAGTAGCGCCAGAAGTTGATGCGAATGACGCCGAGTATAGTGAAAGCAATGTTGAAGATGATGCCCCCGAACAAGTTCAGGTAAGCGAAACAGATACATCTAATGCTGAGATTATTGATTTCTTAGAATTTGCAGAAGAGCATCCCAATGCTAAGTTCAAATTCATGCGTAATGGCAAAGAAATTGAGATTGATGCTAAGAAAGCAGCAGCAATACTAGGACAAGGAGCAGCAATAAGTGAAGATGCAAGACAGTTAAAGATTGAAAAGGCTGAGTTTGACGAATACTTAGGTAAGAAGCGAGCCGAAACCGAAGGTCTTTTATTGGCGATGGAGTTTACAGTTCGTCCTCAGTTGCAAAAAGCATATGACGAAATTATAAAAACTCAAGGTTATCAAACTACCTTCCAACAACAGTTGAATGCTACAGCCGATCCCGCACAACGGGCTAGGATTCAAGCAAGTATTCAACAAAATGAGAGATATATTGCCCAACAAGGTGCAATTATCAATCAGTTGAAACCAAATGTAGATCAATTCTACAATTTGAGAAGTCAACAAGTGAAGGAAATTCTTGAAACTAACCGCAAGGCGTTCCAAGATAAGGAGTTGAGAAACGAGTACGTTTATAATGAAGTCCGTGAGAAAGTAGCAAAGGGATGGGATGGAGCAAAAGGACAATTAGTNCCTGGTGTTGACAATATAGATTTAATTTCATCTGATGAACACATTNTGAGTTTAATNAGAGANGGATTAAAATATAGAGACAGACCAAAAGCAAAAAGTGCTGGTAACAGCATTGCGGCATTGACCCAAAAACGCTCAAATGGAACCATCAACAGTAGACCTGGCAATCAGATGTCTGATCTTCAAGAAAAAGCGAAAGCAGGCGACAGAGTCGCACAAGATAACCTCTTAGTTGCTAAAATGAATGCATTGAGAGCACAAAGAAGATAAAAGACATAACATAGGAGAAATTATATGTCAACAGGTTTTAATAGTACAACTGCTATCGGTAATGGAACTGGTTCCTATCAAACTGATATCGTTGTTAAAGATTTAGATTTAGATGTAAGTAACCGCGTAAAAGACGACACCCCAGTGTTGAATATGTGTATGGCTAAGAAACGTAAAGTTGTTTCTACATTGCCATTGTGGACAAACGACGTTTATCGTCTACCACAAACACAAGCACAACAAGAAGGTGCAGCAGTTGTTTCAGCACAAGTTGAACAACAATCACGTGCTAACTTGGGTAACTATACTCAAATTTTCAGCACAGTAGTTGGTGCAACTGGTACAGCACGTGCCGTTGAGCAATCTGGTGGTGATCCACAAGCATATCAAGAAGTCAAGCAATTGATTGAATTGATGTTTGACGTTGAAGCACAAATCGTTCGTAACGACCAAATCGGTACAAAGTATAGCGGACAAGCAGGTATTGCAACTGGTACAGGTATTCCTGCAACAGTTTATACAACAACTGCATATGTTCCTAACACTTCTACTGGTAACGTAGCAGCCGCAGGTAACGTTGGTATTGCTAACGTAACATTGTCTACAGCCACATCTACTGGTGGTACATTGACAAACACTTATGGTGTTGCTGGTTATGGTATCGGTTCAACAGTTTACTCAAGTGCTTTGGGTCGTCGTATGGGTTCATTGAATGCGTTCGCAGGAACACACTCTTTCAATCCAGCCGCAGGTACAAACTACTACACAGTTTTCAACAATGAATCAAGTGATGCGTTGACACAGTCTGCTGCAAACACTTGGGTTGTTGGTGGATCTTTAGTAAGCGCATCGCTAACAAACACTGGTGAAGGTCTAGGAAGTTCTTTCTATTCTTACACAGGTGCATTACAGCAATTTGCCCCATCATTGTACAAACAATTGGTTACAACAGCAGAGCAACGTTTCAATGCGAAAATTCGTACAATCGTTTGCCCAACAAGCCTACGTACACACTTGTCTGACACAATGCCAACATCACGTAGTATCAACCGTGTAAACAGTGAGCGTGGTGACACAATCGCTACTTACGAAGGTGATTTTAACTACACATACGAAATCTTTGATTCTTGGATCATGGATCAAGTTGGTGCTGGTAACCAAATTTACTTCTTAAACGAAGAAGTTCTACAGTGGGGTTCTTTACGTGATCTAGGACCAAACAACGAAGTATTCTCTAATGCTGATGCATCTTTGGATCAGTTCCTATTAGAAGGTACATTGATTGTTCGTAACCCAGCTGGTGTTGCTGCATTACATGACATTTCCGTAACTGGTACATCAGTATCATTCGGTTCTGGCAATGGTGGTGCATCTAGCATTATCGGTGGTATCCGTGCTTCTTCTAACGTTGTACGTTTGAATGCATGGGACAACAACTCATTCTAATCTAAACAATTAGATGATTGAATAATAGGGGACTAATGTCCCCTATTTTTATGACATAAATACTAGATGAACGAATTTAACAATTATCAAGACAAATCGTATTTGGAAGGTGATGACCCCGAATACAATCACGATGTACATAGGCAAGATGTTGGTGGTTTAGTTACTACTGATAATGGAATAGCAGATAGATTGCTTAAAAACGACAAATTATACAACACTTTAAAAGGTGATTGGAAAAGAACTGAATTTAACAAGAGCAAGAATGTTCAAGTTACAACTGGTCGTGAAGATGGTAAATTTTACATCTCTCGTGAGCAATTTAATTTGCCAGCAATTATGGAACATTGCAAAGAATATAGAAAAAGAGCAGAAGAAGGTTGGGTTGACCCACTTGCTCCTTTGATGCCAGATGGCAAACTCGGATATAAATGGATGGAATTGCCAGATACAATTGCTATCCAAATTGGAAATGATTATTTTGGTGGAATGTCATGGCATACCATTAAACATGACAAAACATTAAAAGCACAATTTTATAAAGTTGTGGAGAAAGAATACAATGCATTCATTTGCCATCCTGGTGGAAAACTACCAATTCCAGTAGATGTTCCATATCCAACAAAGGTAGGGCAAACAGCATTTTTTAAAGGCGCTAATTTCAAATGAGCAATTTACTTCCGATTTCAACTGGTGATGACCTAGTATCTTTTGTACAAGCATTCACTGGTTCTAATGATGACACAGAAATCCAACAATGTGTGTACTTGACAGAACTGATGTTACGTAACATTGAGTTACCAGCACTCAGAACAAATCCTTGGACAACAATTGGTGTTGCCAATACATATGGACAAGTTCCTATTCCGGCTGATATGAACAGACCAATTTTGTTTTATTATCAAGGTAGTGGTGGTGGACCAAATGGTGCAGGACCTTGGATTGTTTATGATCGTATTGGTGACAGAGATATTATTACAGAATCTCTTGATCAACAATTGTATTTGAATCCAGTAAACATCCCACAAGTATATCGTGGGAGTTTTTCTGAAGTCGGACAAAATTATGAGTTTATTCCTCAGTTGACTGCTGGTGCAGAAATCAACATGTATTATTATACAACATGGCCGCTTTTGTTCACACCAGATAGTAATGGTAATCCGATTGAAACTAATGTAGTGTTAAGTTCATTTCCAGAAGGTTACGTTTATGGTACACTACACAATTACTATTACAAACGCAAGATGGTAGATGATGCTGATAAATGGTTAGAAAAATTTAATCTTGCATATAACACCGTTGAAGATCAAAACAACAAAGGTAAGTGGAGTGGTGGTCATAACAAATTGACATCTGTTTTCCAACCAAGAAGAAACAAACGTTTCTCAACAAGATAAGGACAAATAATGGGTAATGGGTTATACGGATTCACTGGTAATACAAGCAATGTTGCTGTCTCAAACACACCTGGACTTTATATTGGTTCTGGTAATGTTCAGATTTTTAATTCAGCACAAACTCTCTACAACTTACTTTCAAATAGTTCAAGTATTGGATGGGAACTTGTAAACACAAATCAAAACGTTACTGGTATTGTATTACCAAGTGGTGTTACATCTGGCACATATGGTAATTCAATTTCCACTGCTCAAATAACCGTTGGTGCTGATGGTAGAATCACTAANATTTCTAATGTGGCTCTTAATGTAACAGGCACATATAGTAATGCAAACGTAGCATCTTATCTTGCAGCCGGCACAGATCCAACAATTATTGGAATTAATTCAAATGTAACAACTGTACAAAACAATTTAACTGCTTTTGAAACATATGCTAATGTGCATTTTGGAACAAGTAGTTATGGAAATTCAAATGTACAAGCATACCTAAGTGACACAAATATTTTATACATTGGAAATAGTGCTGGTGCAAGTAGTCAAGTTGTTATTGGTGATTCAGCAAATGGTGATTCTGTTGATCTAGTTGCAAGTGGTGCATTATTTTCTGTCGGTTCTGTTGGTGGCAATCTTAGTGTATCAACATCAAATGGTATATGGATTGAAAACACAGATTTAGCATTTACAAATGTTTCTGGTCAGGGTGGAAACATCAATATGAACCAAACTAGTGGTAAGGGTTTTATAAACAATGCCAACGTAGTTAATGCACAATCTTATGTCTCAACAAATGGTTACTTTTGGGCAAATGGTGCAGTGTATACTGGTAGCAGTAGCACTTATGGAAATGCAAACGTAGCATTATTGCTATCTTCATACAATATACCAGTAGATGCCATATCATTCACAACTAATGGTGTAATATCTACTAGCGATTCTTTAAACACAACATTTGGTGCTGGACAACCGACTGGCTCAATACAAGCACCATTCGGTGGTATTGGTATTGGACTTGATGCTTACATTAAAGGTAATGCTAACGTAGGTAATCTGCAAAGTGCAGGCTCAATTACAACAACAACTGGTGTTTTTTGGGCAAATGGAACTGTGTATGGCTCATCATATGGTAATACTCAAGTTGCCGCATATTTGTTAACCAACACAGGCAACATACAAGCAGGTAATGTGACTGTCCTTGGCAATCTGACTGTTCAAGGTAACATTATTTCTAATAACTACGATGAGGTTATTACAGGTCTATTGATTGCAAATAGCACTACCGTTTCAACAAGCACTACTACTGGTGCTTTACAATCATATGGTGGTGCAGGTATACAAGGTAATGTATTTGCTGGTGCAGTTTATACCAACACATATAATTTTGCTAATGGGACTAGTATCTTTACTGCTATTACTTCTAATGCAGGAACTTTACAAACAGAAATAAATTCAATAAATGCAAATCTAGGTGCATTTGAAATTTATAGTAATGCCAATGTTGGTTCAATATATAATCATCTTAATACATTAGATGCTAATGTTGGGTCATATGAAGTCGCAACAAATGCTAATATAGGTACAATATACAATCATCTTAATACTTTAGATGCTAATGTTGGAAGTTATGAAATTGCAACAAATGCAAATATTGGAACTATCTATAATCATTTAAACACATTAAATGCAAATGTTGGTGCATTTGAAACATACGCAAATGCTACATTTGCTACATCATCAAATCTTACTAGTTTTGAAACATATGCAAACACAACATTTGCTACTGCAACAAATCTAACCAATTTTGAAACATATGCAAACACTCAAATAGCAACTATCAATGCTAACTTGGGCGCATTTGAAACATACGCAAATGCAACATTCTCAACTGGTGGCACATATGGAAATGCGAATGTAAGTGTTTACTTACCACATGCAACTGGATACACTGGTGGATGGCAAATGCCAATCGGTGGCAATAGTGCAAGACCATCATTTGCGGCTAATGGCATGATTAGATACAATTCTGATATTCAAAATCCAGAATGGTATAATGGTGTTAATTCTACATGGTATCCATTTAGTTTATATTTTACACCTGCTCCAAGCAGTTATTCAGCATCATATTTGATTGTTGCTGGTGGTGCAGGCGGTGGAACTGATGATGCAGGTGGAGGTGGTGCAGGCGGATTGTTAACTGGAACAACAACACTAAGTCCAGGCACAACTTATTCATTCACTGTTGGTGGAGGTGGCGGTGCTGGAAGTAATGGTAGTAATTCCACTGGCTTCTCATTAACAGCAATTGGTGGTGGTGCTGGTGCAAATGGATCTCTCTATGGTACTAATGGCACTAGTGGTGGTTCTGGCGGTGGTGGTTCTGCTGACTTCTACAATTTAGGACCTGGCACTGTTACATCTGGTGGTTCTGGCACATCTGGTCAAGGTAATGCGGGTGGTACTGGTGGTGGCTATTTTACTTCTGGTGCTCAAGCAGTTACAGGAGGTGGTGGAGGTGCTGGTGCTGTAGGTGGAAATGGATCTGGTAGTGCTGTTGGTAATGGTGGTGCTGGATATTCTTCATCAATCACTGGATCTGCAACATACTATGCAGGTGGTGGCGGTGGCGCTGGTAACCAAGCAGGTGGTGGATTTGTTGGTGGAACTGGTGGTGTTGGTGGTGGTGGAACAGGTGGATATGCTGGGGGTCCAGGTTCTGCTGGTAGAGATGGATATCCAGGTACTGCAAACACCGGTGGCGGTGGTGGAGGTGGTGGAGGCGGTGCAGGTGTTGGAGGAGCAGGTGGTTCAGGTGTTGTTATTTTATCTGTTCCTACTTCTAATTACTCAGGCACAACTACTGGCTCGCCAACGATTACAACATCTGGTTCAAATACAATTATAACATTCACTTCAAGTGGAAGTTACACAGCATAAGGAAATTAAATGAGTCATTACGCAAAAGTATTAGATGGAAAAGTTGTACAAGTAATTCGTGCTGAAGCAGATTTTTTCCATACATTTATTGATACAAGTCCTGGTACTTGGATTCAAACAAGTTACAACACAAGAGGTAACGTGCATTTAAATGGGGGTACTCCACTTAGAGGCAATTATGCTGGCATTGGACACACATATGATAGCATTCATGATGTGTTTTATAGACCACAGCCATATCCAAGTTGGACATTAAACACATCAACTTGGACTTGGGAAGCACCAACTGCAATGCCAACAGATGACAAATGGTATACTTGGGATGAAGAAACTAAAACTTGGGTAGCAAGATAATGGCAGTAACTGCAATTAAAACTCCATTTACAAATATGAGTTTCACACCTGATGTGCCTAGTAGCGCACTCAGTGCGACAGAATATAATGCTGGCTATAATGTTGAGACAGATGTACGTTCTGTTAAATCAGTTCTTGGTGAAGAATATATTCTCAGTGAAATACCTGGCAATGTAATTTACACAACTGGTGGATTTTTGCAAGGCACAGATTTCTATTTCTTGTCTGCAACAGAACAAGGATTATGGTATCTCATTGATAATGCTGGTATTGCAAACATTACACCATCATCATATGGTACATTTGGTTCTGGCACATATAATGGTAATACAGTTATTACTGCAACTTGGAATGGTACTGTTGTTTTCTTAAATGACAATATCAATCCACCAATGTACTATGTTAATGGACAAAGCACATTGGCATTATATGATAACCCAAATCCAACAACTGGTCAGACTTATGTTTGGAACTACGATGTAACAGTTCCAACAACTGGTCCGCAAGCAGGCAACACAATACCATTATACTCTAGTTTAAGTGCTGGTTTTATAAGAGATTACAATTCACCTAATTTGGGTTCTTTGTTAATCACTGGTAATTTAACTGGTGTGATTGCACCAAACGTATCGGCATTTACACCTGGTACAATACAAAACTTGCCAACTACAGTACGTTGGTCACAAAACTTTGGATTAAACTCAGGACCAACTACATGGGCACCAACACTTACCAACGTAGCCAACGAGGTTGAAGTGCCAGTTCGTGGACCATTAGTTGATGGATTTCCATTGAATGGTAACTTCTATCTGTTCTCTTATTGGGACAGTGTATTAATGTCACCAATTGCTTATACATCAACAACTGCACCAGTGTTTGGTATATTGCCAGTTACTCAAGGTCGTGGATTAATTAATGAAAATTGTTGGGCAATACAAGATAATATTGCTTATGGAGTTGATGCAAGGGACATTTGGAGTTTCAATGGTTCTGCATTTAGTCCACTTGGTGACCAAAAAGTTAAAAATTTCTTTTATGCAAATTTAAATCCAAGTTACACAAGTCAGATTTTTATGGTTAATAATACTCAAAAATATCAGATTGAGATTTATTATCCAAGTCTTGCATCAACTGGTCGTTGCGATTCAATGATAAGTTACAGATATGACTTACAAATTTGGAATCCACCAAGAACAGTATACGAAGCAACTGCGGCTGTTGAATCACCAATATGGACTGGAAACATTGCTAACTTAGCAAGTCGTGGTATTGTTTACTCAAGTGGTGCTGGTAATGTACAATTGGTACAAAAAGATATCGGTACTTCTTTTGTTGGCAACACTGGCAGTAATGTTGCAATCAGTAGTTTGTTCCAAAGAAATAATATTTCGTTTGGTCAAGATTATTCTGCATCTATACAAGTTCATCGTGTGTATCCAGAGATTTATGGTACTGGCAATATTAGTGTTACTGTTGGTGGTGCTGATTCTGTTGCATCAAATGCATCATACAAGACAACACAAATTATGCCAATAGTAACAAGCAATCCTTGGGTTCAAATTAATCAAAACGAGGCACGTATAACTTCTGTCCAATTTAGTGGTAATAGCAATGTTGATACATGGCAACTAACTGCCGCTAACTGGCAAATCACTAAAGTACAAGATACAAGATAATGTCAAATTTCGCACTAAGCACAAATTCTCCATATTTAAATGTAATCCAATCATTGAACTATGCATTGGCAAATATGGGGAATACATCTGCCTATAGTAATAGTTCATCTATCAGCGGTAATGTATTGGTAGCAAATACTGTTACTGGTCAAATTAGTACCATTAACTACAATGGCACTACAAGTGGTAATGTTGTAAGTTACTTGTATGGATACGTTGACATCAAGTATGCCAACTCTGCAACTGGTGGAAGTGGTTTTAGTAGTAATTGTACTGATGCAAGTTACTTTGGTGTTTATAATACACCAATACCAGTTGAGAGTTCAAATCCTGTAAACTATCAATGGACACAAGTTGCCGGTGGTTTTGGTACTACTAAAGGATTATATTATACAACATCTGGTGGTGGAACAATCAATTTTTCTATTGGTACAACAGCACCATCACAATATTATGCACCAGTAATTGATAATCAACCTATATTGCTTGCAACACTTGCAAACAGTATTGTTGTGTCAAATAGTATTCAGCCAGG
>JGI24891J29808_1000728_pt1 | contig 12301 bp, 5 predicted proteins | sample FreactcultuFSWF8_FD_29808 | JGI IMG/M metagenome (IMG submission 29808) | reverse complement strand
ACACCTGCTTAATGCACGGAGATGCTTTAGAGATTTCTTTAAAGGAATGGTTGGAAGCCAACCTTCCTAAATTTCTCAACGGCATCAATTCAGAATTTTTAAACGAACAAGAATGGGTTATGCCCATCATCGAGGACTACATCCTTGTGGTCGCAGTTAAAGACCTCAAGGATGACCTTGGTGGATTTTTTACCCTTGGAGATACAAACGCTAATGGTTATCGAATCAGAGGCTTGCTCCACGACGCACTATACCGATAGATGGCTGTAACACCGGTACAACGTAAGAAATATTTTGAAGCACGAGCAGCGGGGTTTTCTATTGCCGAAAGCGCTCGCAAATCTAAGTTCTCAGAGGCTACTGCTTATCGAGTAGAGAAGGCTGCGCAAAACTTACGGGTTAGTGAAGGCATTGATTCGTCAGCGACTAACTATCGTGAATTAAAAAAAGAAGCAAAACTCAGTGGGCCTAAAGCCTATGATGATTTGCCACCAGAAGCACAAACAGCATTGGAAGATTTTGGTTATTTCCGTATGCGTTATTTTGGACGTATCTCGACTCCATGGCAAGAAGAAGCAGGTAAAGCACTTGTTGCGTTACTAGAATCTCCTGACAAAGAATACGTGGTTATGAACATGCCACCTGGTTCAGGTAAGACAACGTTGTTGCATGACATTACATGTTGGGCTATTTGCCGTAACCGTGGTATCCGTCTTTTGACCGGTAGTGCGACTATGAGTCTGGCACAAAACAACTTGCGTCGAGTTAAACGTTCATTAGAACGTGTTATACCTGAAACTGCCGATGACATGTTAAAAGCACGTGGACAAGCACTTGATGCTGAGTCAACACTTGCTTTAGACTTTGGTAGATTCAAACCCCTGGAAAAAGAACAATGGACCAACCAAGCGTTTATTGTTATGCAACCAGAAGACCAGGGTTCTATTTCAGAAAAGGAGCCGACACTCAGTGCCTATGGTATGGATAGTGGTTTCATCGGAGGACGCTTCGATGGCTGTTTCTGGGACGACCTTGTGGACCCTCGCAAGGTGCGCTCTGCAGAACAACGAGAAGCAATGGAAGACTGGTACCAGGACGTTGCTGAAACTCGACTTGAGCCTGCAGGTATGCTTGCTCTTATTGGTCAGCGTCTGGCTCCTGATGACCTTTATAGATTTGCTCTAGACATGGTACAACCTCTTGATGAGGAAGATGAGGACAAACAAGATGAACTTACTGAAGAAGAACTTGCCCTACTCCGCAAGGATAAGAAGTATAAGCACTTGCTCTACCGTGCCCACTACGAAGATAAGTGTGACCCGGCAAATCATAAACGAGGTGGTGCTGCTTATCCAGTTGGGTGCCTTTTGGACCCGAGACGTTTACCGTGGCGAGAAATCTCTAACCTCATGTCCAACCGAGGGGAACGATTCGCAGTCGTCTACCAGCAAGAGGACTTAGCGCTAGATGAGGTATTGGTACAAAACGAATGGGTATATGGCCATGGCACAAGCCCAGGTTGCATTGACAAGGAACGGGACCGTTGGGAACTACCACCAGGTCTTAACACCCGAGACTGCATCGTCGTTGCAACGGCTGACCCATCTCCAACTATGTTCTGGTCTGTCCAATGCTGGCTTTACCACCCAGAATCTAACCAGCGATTTTTAATGGACCTTATCCGTCAAAAGATGGAAGCCCCTGAATTTCTAGACTATAACTACAATACCGGTGAATTTACTGGGGTTATGGAGGATTGGCAGCGACTAAGCGAAAGTCTTGGTATTCCAATTCAAGTCTGGATTGTAGAACAAAATGCCGCTCAGCGGTTCCTGCTTCAGTACGACCACTTCAAAAGATGGCGTCAACTTCGAAGTGTTGAGGTAATCCCTCATAATACAAATAGCAACAAATCAGACGCCAATTATGGTGTTACGACAATTTCACAGCATTGGAAGTTTGGTCGTGTAAGATTGATGGGTAAGGGTGAAGGAAAAGTTCGCTCCATGAGGTTGATTGATGAAGTGACCAGGTACCCCCACGGGCGTACTGATGACTGCGTTATGGCCGAATGGTTTTTTGAATGGAACCTACCCAACCTTTACGCACCGCAAAATAAGGCCGTTACAGCGTGGCGACCCAAATGGGTCAAAAATACCCAACTATCAAATCTGAGGTAATAGATGGCACTATCCCCTGACAACGACAAGGCCGCTGGCCAAATTGTCACTATGTATCAGGAACGCCGTATGTCTCGCAGTGGGATGTTTCGACGTATGCAAGAAGTACGTGACCACTATAACGGCGACGTTATTGTTCCGTTGCCAGAATTAGACGAGGCAGAAAAGCCCGCTATTCCCAATTTGATTGCACAAGGTATTGATGCTTTCGCTATGCGAGTTGCATCGGTTCTTCCAGACGTTCAGTACCCTTCACTTCGCCCTGGTATTCAAGTTGCCGACAATCGTGCCCGTGACCGTCGCTTAGCCAACATTGGTTGGTGGGACATGAACAAGATGGGTACCAAAGTACGTCGTCGTAGCCGTCACCTTACCGCTTACGGTATGTCTGCGGTATCACTTTCGCCAGTTTCATTAGACCCTAACGACAAGCGCAAAATTCCACATTGGCGTGTTCGTAACCCATTGCAGACTTTCCCTGCACCAATGATTGACCCAGACAACATGGAACCGACCGATTGTATTTTTGCAGACCGTCGACCTCTTGGTTGGATGAAACAAAACTACCCACAGCAAACATCTATTTTGTACCGTGGTGACAAGTCCGACACTGACATGTTTGAAATTCTTGAATATTTAGACGAAGGGGAAACAGTACTTATTGCTATTGGTGCTGAAAAACCAAAGGCTCAAGCGTTTAGCACTGAGACCGGTAAGGGTGTTGCGTCGCACATAATTCTTGAACGTATTCCTAATCGTTCTGACATTTGCCCAGTTGTTATTGCTGGGCGTATTACATTAGACCGTTTGCAAGGTCAATTTGACCAAATGCTAGGTATGTACCAACGTGAAGCCAAGTTGGACGCATTAAACACAATTGCAGTATTCCGCAACGTATTCCCAGACGAATGGGTTGTATCTCCTGCTAACTCTCCTTCAAGTCCTCGTGTTGTACAAGAGGCTGATGGAAAACAGGGTATTCGAGGAATCCTTGACCGTGGTCAAATTCAAATTGTTCACCCACAAGCGACACAAGACGCACCGATGGCACTGGACCGCCTTGAGCGAGCACAGCGCCTTACGGCTGGTATTCCTGCCGAATTTGGAGGCGAATCAGGCTCTAACATCCGCACCGCCAGACGTGGCGCATCAGTCCTGTCTAGCGCAGTTGACATGCCACTCCAGGAATACCAGGAAATCTTTTCTAACTCTATGGAGTTGGAAAACATTCGTGCTGTTCAAATCATGAAATCATATTACGGTTCTAAACCTTCTATGTTCTTTATGGGTGGTGATGGCAAAGTTGTCAATGAAGATTACACACCTAATGAAGCATTCGATACTACGGTGTCGTATGTCAAGTACCCGATGCCTGGTTCAGACATTAACGCAATGGTAGTTTCAATTGGCCAGCGTGTCGGTATGGGAATTATGTCTAACGAAACCGCTCGTATTATGGACCCTGCAATTGAAGACCCAACATTAGAAGCAGACCGTGTTGAAATTGAAGGACTTCGTAAGGCTCTTTTAACAGGACTTGAACAGCAAGCATCTCAAGGTCAATTAGACCCCTCTATCATTGCTCGTATTGCTAAGATGAAAGCACAGCGTCACATGACGCTTGAAGATGCAGTTGACAAAATTCACAAAGAAATGCAGGAAGAACAAGCGGCTAAGGCTCAAGCAATGCAAGGACAGGCCGGACCAGAAGGTGCTCCTCAACCAGGTGCCCCAGAAGTTCAACCTGGAATGGGTGTATCACCAGATAACCCAGTTCAAGGTGGTGTTCCACAAGGCCAACCAAACATGCAAGACCTTCTTGCTTCATTACACAGTGGCGGTGCCCCAGGCGGGCCAGCCGCAGGTGGAATGGCACCAGCAGTCGCTCAGGCACCAGCACCAGCACCAGCAGGAGTTTAATACATGCCACGTAAGGGTAAAGGCGGAGAGCGCCAAGGAACACCAGGTACAGCGTACGGCAACCGTACAGATTTAAATATGCCTATTAGTACAGTTCCAGGACAAGACTACGGTAAGGCTGCGGTACAGCGAGCAGCACAACGTGCTGTCCCAATGGCTGCATCGCCTTCTTCTTCTGCCCCTATTCAGGCTCAAACATCTGCGGCTCCTATGCCACAACCAGGTTCTTTTCCGCATCTAGAACCAACGCAACGACCTAATGAACCTGTAACCACAGGGTTACCATTTGGTCCTGGAGCGGGGCCAGAAGCAATGGGACCATCATACGCAAATTTAGGACAAATTCTTTCTGCTGCAGCAAGTGGCAGTGGAGCATCCTCACTTGCCACGATGCTTTCTTCATCTGCTAAATCTCTAGGTCTTTAATGGCTGATAATCCAATCTATTCCCAATCAGGTGGGTTTCAGGATTCACGTGACCAACGTTTTGTAGACCAATCTGCACTTGGTTCGATGAAAGAACCAGTTAGCACTTCATTAACAAACATTGTAGAAAGTAATCCTCATTTAGTACAAGACCCTTCTCTTATTGGTGGCTTTGCACATCAAAATGGTCTTGACTCAACGCAAGTATCTAATGCTATTCAATATTTAACAATGTATGGTGGTGTTAAACAACACGCCATTTCACAAGCACAAAGTGACCCTAACGCATCTCATGGCCCTGGTTTTTGGAGTTCTCTTTGGCACAGCACTGCAAGCATGTGGGACCATGCCGCAAACGCTACAAAAGATGTAGCAAATTTTTGGACTAACCCGAACAGTCTTCCTAACGCTGCAGAATCAATTGGCAAAGGTGTTCTTTCATTTGCAAAAGATACAGGAAAATTTGCCGAAGACGTTACTAATCGAGTTGGTATGACTGCAGCAGAATTAGCCACCCTTGGTATGTATGGCCCTAAAGGTTGGAACACAAATTTTTCTGGTCTTGCTGACGCATTTGATACAACCAAAAATATAATTGATACCGCTGGAAACATGGTTAACCCATGGAGCAGTGGCAACGTCTTTATGCTTATGTCTCACAACATGGCGTTTTATAATTCTCTTGCCAAACGTTACGGATGGGGATACGCCATTGGCTATGCTGCTCCTGCACTTGCCGCAGGGTTTGCAACTGATGGTGTTTTTAGCGCAGCAGATGAAGGTGCAACAGCGGCAGAAGATGCAGCAACCATTCAAGGTGCTAGAGAAGCGATACAAGCCGGACGCACCTTACCTGAAGACGTTAAAGCCGCTGCAGCACGTCAAATGGCACGTATGAAACAAGATGCTGCTCGGGAAGTTGCACAAACACAACGTACTGGTCGTATTGCTGCATTAAACAGAACAATGCGTGCAACCGCTAAAACACTTGAATATGTTACAAAACCATTAGGTGGGGTTATGCGTGTTGCCAAAGCCCTTGGTAAACCAATGACTGACGTAAAACTTAACACCATGTATGCCATTACTCAAGCAACTGCTGAAAAGAACCCTGCACTTGCCGCTATTTGGAATGACCCTAATGTTCGTAATGGTGTTGCAGTTGACCAATACGGGCACCCCATGGGAAGCAATGGTCAGATGATTGCCTCATACTTTGGTATGGACAAAGGCAACATGTTCTTTTCACCCGTGTCTGGTTTAACTGATTTCTACACTAAATGGCTTGGGACAGACCCACTGGGAGCAGTTGGAAAAGTTCTAGGACAATCACGTTCTTTTGCTGGCTTTACTGGTCATTTAGGCGCTTGGTTTGGTGGCCTTGGTATACGTGGTGCAGACAGCATTGATAATGCTGCTTCTCAGTACCGTCGTGTACGTAATGCATTTCGATACATGGCTACACACACTGCTAGCGAAATTGCAGATACTTTTAGAAACACTTATATTGATGATGCCAAAAAAGGAATTAAGGCTAGCGATATTATTTCTCAACTAGGTGAAGCCAAGAGCGTTGAGGAAGTAATGCAGATTCACCGAAACATTGCTGAAAGTATTGCTATGACCAAAAGCATGGTGCCAACACTTAGCATTTACGAAGTTTCTAAAGCCGCACTTAAAGGTAAATTAAGCAGTTTTGGAACTGCGGGGAACTTACTTGGGGTTGATGGAAAGTTTTTGGAACAATTATCTAAAGATGAAGAAGCCTTAAAAGATACTGGCGGAATTCCAATAAAGCCAACAAGTGAACTTAATTACGCTGATAATAATGTTGCTACTCGTTCCTTAAATTCATTTGCTCGTTGGCTAGAAACTCGGTTTACTCGTAGCCAAATGTACATTGATGAACTTACTAACAAAGTTGAAAATTTAGTAATCCGTCCAGGAAGCGTTAACGCTATCCCCGCCATAATGGACATGCTCCGTGGGTCGTTGGTTCCTGAAAATGTTGTTAAAGGCGTAGGAGACTTACTCCTTAGAACTAAAAACCCACATGACTACATCAGTGTTTATCGCCATGCTATGTACCACGCCGTTATGCGTCGTGCAACTGCAGGTTTAAACCACGACGAATTGGCTACTTTTATTGGTACTTCTTCTGACCATATTTGGAACGAAGTTGTAAAAATGACTGGACTTGACGGTGGAGGTGCTGTTGGTCTTTACGCCGCAGGTATTAACGGTGCTGATATTTCTGCAGTTGTTCATTCTGAATCTGGAATAGAAGCATACGCAGGAATTGGAATGAATCACCTAGGGGAACTTCGCTTTCCACGCACTGCAGAACTTCGTGGTCTTGCAGCAAAAGTACGTGGTGTTTCACTTGATTTTGCAAAAACAGAAGCAGCAAGGTTTTCACGTACACAGGACATAACTGTAAAACAACTACAAACCGTTGTTGATTTTCACAACCCTAGGCTTACTGGATTAGACAATGAATTAGGACGCATTGGAAAAGTTACTGTTGGTCAACTTGAAGCAAATGGTGCTCGAGACCCATACCGGTTCCAAGATTTCAACCAAGAAAATATCATTCATGCTCCAGATGGTTGGGAAGGTGCATCTAGTTACAGACATGTTCTAGAAGGTGCTGGAGACATTTTTCGTGAACTTGCTCAAACCGGCAATAAGATTTACATAGACGAAAAAATTGGTCGTATCCAAGATATGATTGACAAGTCTTACAAAGGCACATTGCGTGAAGGAGAACAATTTGGTTCTGCTTCTGTAAATCAGCCTGAAAAACTTAAACAATTACGTGAACTCTGGAAAGCGCAACCAACAACTACTGCATCGCAAAAGATTGCTGTAGACCTAAACATTGCTTTAACTAGCGGGTTTATGGACGATGCTCAAATTGCTCTTAACAAATTAAAGAACCTTGAAACTTCAAGCATGGGTCAGGTTATAGACAGCCACGCTAATGCTGTAGCAAAAGACCCATCTCTTATTAATCATTCTGTTGAAGGGTATCAAAAAGCCCAGAACGACATTAGACAAATTGTTAAAGAAGCACACACTAACCCTGATTTAATTGATGCTCAACGTTTTACAACCGCTTACGATGCATTGCGAGTAGAAAAAGCAAGTCTTCAACGTTCTATAAACGCATTATCAGAAGTTATCCAAATTAGCAAAGCAAAAGTTGGCGAAGAAGTTTATGCCAAAGCCGTTGATGAAATTATGGCTACGTATCCAAATATTAACGCAAATACTGCTCCGGATATTCTTGCTGGTTTAAAGGGTCAGATAAGCGCTTACAATGACGCACTTCGTCAAATGGAAGTTAGAATGACGGCACCTGCTCGTTCCATAGAAGAAGTTCGTAAAGATGCACAAAATTACATCAGAGCAACTAAAACCAAAGCAGAAGCCGACAAAATTCTTACTGAGGATTTTAACAAACAAGTTCAAAAATGGCACGAAGAAAAAAACCCTTACACCCCCACATTTCAAAAAGGTGTTGACGCACTTAATAGGTTTTTAAGCAAAACATTTGTTCCGTTAGCCTTGCTTTCTGGTGGATGGGCGTTACGTGTATCTGCATCAGAAGCAACTCTTAATAGCATTCGTTTTGGTGGTTGGGCTTCATTTGATGCAAAAATTACTCAAGCCATTGCTAAACATGAAGTGTACGGTGCTGGTCTAATTTCAGTAGGTAAAAAGTCTGAGCGTGGCCTTATTAAGGACGTTGTGGCTGGTGCTTTGCTTGGCGTTGAGCGCAACCTTATTAAAGGTTTTGACCAAGCACGACGTGACCGTATGTTGGAAGACTTTGTTGGGACCATTATGCGCCACAATGGCCACCTGCCTGGTGGGGTTCACGATGTGGGTGAAACTGTATTTAACGACAACACAATGAAAACAGCGCTTTTAAAAACAACTGTTGGTTTAAACGACAAGGGCGAATCTGTTTTGTCACAAGCAGTAAGCAACAAATCATTTGAATCTAAAAACATTGGTTCCGTAGGGTATGCCAAGGCTTTGCGCATGAACATTGCAAGTGGTTCAACTGACGCATTACTTCAACCAACGTTTGGTCGTTTGGCTGACCTTATGTTTGCTCGTGGAGAAGAAAAAACAGGCGAACTTTTAGCATCTCACATGACGTGGAGAGACATAAAAAACGCTGGCGCTAAAGGATTTGTTGGGGACCAAACAAAGCGTTGGGAAGCCGCTATTGGCGCTGGAGCAAGAGACTTTAGAAATCCTGAACAAGTAATTGCATTGCGAGATGAATTGCGTAAGGGTGCTCTGCAAGATATTAAAAACATGGACCCTGCAGAACGTGCTCGATTTGCAAGAGACACAGGTCGTATGAAAACAGGTCCACTTAGTGGCGCCAATGCGCACGAAGACTGGGCTAACGCCATTGTTGAACATGTTATGGCAAGTGTTAGTGGCCTCGACTCAAAAGGAAATACTATATTTCATTCTACTCTTGTAGACCAAGCGGCTACTGGAAATATTAAAGATGAAATGGCTTTTGCTGCTGACGTAAAGAAAATGTCAAGAGGCGCAGAACCTAAGCATATTCCTTCTCCTGGCGGAGTAGCACATGACGCCTTGGGTGAGGCATCTGCCTCTGACCTTATTAAAAACATTTCTCAAAAAGGTCACGATAAGATTCTTGGCCCAATTGTTAACAGACTTGTTCGTGAACCTATTTTCCTTCTTGAACACCACAATGCAATGGAAGCATTACGTGGAATGGTAGACGGAGACATTGTTGACGAAGCAACGGCTCAAGTTATTGCTGACCAACGTGCCATAACCAACATGATTAAATATGTTCACAACCCTAAAGACAAAACCATGTTTGAAGTTAACATGCGTGTTGCCGCTCCGTTCTACTTTGCGCAAAATCAGGCGTGGAGACGTGCTTTCCGTGTTTTGCACGAAGACCCAGGTGCATTTGAAAAGTATTTAAAATTAAGCCTTGGTGTAACTAATTACATTAGTAACCTAAGTTCCGGTGGCGCTTACCCAAGCGTTGCTATTCCTGGTTTAACGTTTATGGGCCCTGCCGGAGTNTTGGGTGCAACAGTTTCTCAATTTACGGGTTCAGGCAACCCCGCAATGAGTGGTGATTCAAATCCATTTAGTAATCTTTTATTTGGTCTTTCTGCCGACCCTGGCTCTATTGCCTCTGTATTCCCAACTGGCGCTGAAAGCGGCCTAGGAGGGCTTTTAGGGCTTGCTCGTCCATCATGGGGACCTATTGTTACCATCCCTATAAAATTGCTTGAAAAAGTTTACGGAACAGATACTAATTCCTTAGCCACAAAAATGTCAAAAGCATTTCTTGGACCAATCGCTCAAAGTTCTTCAATGCAAAGCGACTTCTTTCCATCAACAATTGGAAGAAATTTACTTGACTCTGCAACTTCTATCGCTAGCGCTTTTGGAGCAACCGACCTTATGAGCACCGCTCAAATAAGTGCTCAAAACTCAATTATGAACAATGCTGTAGATAATTTATTTAAAGAACAATACAACAAGGTTCGTAATAACACAGATTTTACTGGTGTAAACAGTTGGACTGGTAGGCCATGGACACAAGATGAAATTGTAACGTATTGTCGAGGAAACGCTGAAAATGAAATTACCAAACTGTTTAATGACCACACGTATTATCAAGATTTCCTAGACCGTTCTAAGTCTGCCGCTATTACAATGATGCTTGTAAAAGGCGTCATTGCTTTTGGCACGCCAGTAGCAGTTTCTCTTAATAATCAATTTTCTAAAACTGCAGAATTTGCTGCTATTCAAAAAAGTATTAACCCTGATACCAATAAGCCATACAAATTTGCAGAAGCCGCTATGAAATTTGGTGAATTACATCCTTATAGTATTTTGGATTTAACGGCGCACAGTATGTCTACGTATGCCAATTACCCAGAAACAACTTCTGCGGTTAAAATTCTTACTAATTACCCGCAAATGACTAAACAATATCCAAACGCTACAACATATCTTATTGACCGTAATTCTACTTACAACGCAGGTGCATACACACTTGAAATGTCACTTGGGCTTCGTTCACGTGAAGCACCACAAGATTATTTAAACAGTCTTCTTGTGGCTGCCGGTAACGATTATTATTACAACTACTTAGCAACGCAACCAGAATTTGGTGGTAACGGCGATGTGGCTGGAGAAAACACAACTTCGGCACAATGGAATGCTTTGCAAACTGCGGCAAAAGCCTATGGCAGTTCTACTAATCCAACATGGTATTCATCATTTACTGGCGCTCAAAAGCACGACACAGAAATTAAAGCGTACAACGAAATGACTAAAATGCTTACGGACCCTAACGTTCCAAGTCAACTTTTGCCAAAAACAGAAAAAGACAAATTTAAAAATATTCTTGGTCAATACAATCAAACTGTTACTCAAGTAAAGGGTCTAATTGCTGCTGGCGATAAATCAGATGCTTCAGCAGTTGAAACTGCATGGTATCACTGGGTTAATGACCAAGCAACAAATAACCCGTATTGGGCAAAACAATCGTATTTCATGACATCAGTTTTAAGCGGACTACCAACGAAGGGTCTATAATATGCCAGAAGAAAAAATAGAAACAAAGCCTATGGGCGTGTCTGATATGAAAGACCTGGCCCACAAATACCAAGTGCCTATGGCTGAATCAACTTTAAGAGAAATCGTTGGTGAGGGTGGAGTAACGCCTGCCAAGGCTAATGCTTTTGAGGAGTACTTAAAAACAACTGCACAAGGTCTTTACCCCGCTTTTGCGCCTCAGATTGCTGCAGGAATTCCTACTGCTAACCTTCTTGACCCTTACCGTCAAATAGGCAAACAAACACTTGGTGAACAATTTGAACCCGATTTTATTAACGACCACAAATCTGCCGCTGCTTTGCAAGGTGGTATGGACGAAAAGACTGGGCGACCAACGCCTATGACATTGGACCAATGGAAAAGTCACCTTATGAGCGAACCTTCGTTTGGTTGGGGCTATACACCCGAGGCTCACGCAAGAGTTAATTCAATGCTTAACAATCTTAAACAAGGTCTTGAGACACCAAGAGGAGCACAATAATGTCAACAAAAGCAAAACCAAAAGCAAAAGCAAAACCAAATCAAGGGGCTACTTTTAATGCAAGTCAAGGTAATCAATTAAACCTTGGTGATTTTATTAAATCTTTTGCACCAGAACTTCCACTTAAATACACAGACCCCGTTACTGGCGTAGTAACTGACTACACTAAAACAAACCTTTTGTATTACCCAGCGGGTACTTCTATAGGCGTAACCCCAACAAAAACAACGTTGTTAAGTGCTCTTAACTGGTTGTCTGGTTCAAACCCTGCTTTAGGTCAAGCCTTAATGGACCACCTAAACCTTAATGAAACTTCAAATGGTACAGCAGTTTCCGCCGCTTATAATGCTCTTACCAAAGCCCACTTTAATTTAGGTAAAGTTCAAAGCCCACAAGTAAGTTCTTTAAAAGCAACAGTTTCTGGATTAACAAAAATACTTGGTGACCAAACTGCAGCGGGTATTTCATCTGCTACCGCCTCACAACAAGCCAACGCTATTGATAATGTTAGAAATACTATTGAAAGTTGGAATTACACTGCAGCACAAAAGGATTACATAAGTGGCCTTGTGACACAATTAGCAACGGTTAACGGCGACCACATTGTCAACCAAAACGCTTTGCTTGACATTTTTCGTGGGGATATCCCT
>JGI24891J29808_1000727_pt1 | contig 12359 bp, 21 predicted proteins | sample FreactcultuFSWF8_FD_29808 | JGI IMG/M metagenome (IMG submission 29808) | reverse complement strand
TAAATACAGATGTCAATGACATTATTTCTCCTTATTGTTTTGGAATTTAACTGCTACTTGTACACCATTAACTTGAGTACGCAAGCTATTCATAAGACCAGAAACGGTCTCACTAATTTCTTGGCTTGCTAACTCTTCGCTTTGAGTGTCACGTGCATCATAACTAATTGTAATTGTAACTTTTTGCATAAATACACAATAACAGCAAAAAACTCAAAAATCAAGTTTTTAACGTTTTTTTATTTATTGATGATTTGTGCAATAAACTTCAAACGCGGCAGCCAAGTCAGCTGGCATCATTTGGTAAGGATTACGGTCAAAAATGATACCGCCAGCCCACAGTGATTGTGCTACTACAGCACTGCAAATCATTGAGTTGCTGCTGTTAAATTGGATTTTAATACCGGTAAGTAACTCTAGCGCAATGCTTATAATTGTTACAAAACCATACTTATCTTTGATAAAACTCTTGCATGCGACTACCGTTTGATCACGGCTCTGCTTATTGAGCTTGGTTGAGACGTAGTAATACTCTACACCTTTATAATCGCTGATATTGTTGACAACAACACCCCGGCCTACTGCCTCAACGATAGTTCCGTCTTCATCTACAATCATTGCAGCATGGTTCCAATGAGCGAATGGTTTCATCTTCCCATGGTAACGGAAGAATTGTCCCAATCTAATAAATTTAGCCAAAATTCCTTTTGTTGAGACTAAAACAAAATCTCCCGGTACAAAATTAACCGGAGTTTTGCCTGCTTCATATACCTTATAAGTCGTTGACATCTACATCACCTTCATAATCATAATATTCATTAATTCCAAAGAAAGAACCATAAGCAGCTCCTCCTAGGGGGTGTTCACCAACCCCCAGTACTTCTAAAGTTGATCCGTACTCACCTTTAACGCCCTGTTCTTCGTTTTCTTCTTTACCGTCTACAACAGATGCTGTGATACCAGCAAAAGGTGCCGGAGAAGTACTGAGGTTGTAGTCCTTATTACGCTCATCACCCATTGCAGTGCCCTGTTCATTGCCAGGTTGGGTTACGTACCAACTAGCACCACTGATTGGAGCTCCTCCACCAATGCCCGTAGCTGGGCTAGACTTTTCATGAAGGGGACCTTGATTTGGTGGATCATTAACGCTTTGGAAACCATTTGGTTTATTCAGAGTAAACGCGCTTCCTGCGTCAGTATCGATAGCGATTCTCTTAAAACTACCTAAAATAGATGGCAATGGACGGTGAATAGTCTTACCAGTTTCTAGTTTATCTTGTGGTCCAGTCTCCACTCTGTTGGCATCACTAGTAAGGTCAGCAGGTGTTAAACCATGTACAAAAGATTGATCTTCAGAAATAAGGTCAGTAGGGTCTGCGTATTTAACGCTAGCGTGGTGTCCGAGTGTATCGTTTGGATCAGCATCAATTTGATATTTAGGAATATGGTCTAATGGAGTATTTAATTTTTCATCTACTCCAGTATTGCCCGTATTAGGGTCTACTGTTGGAGCAAAGGCGCCTACACTACCAGCACCAGTTGCACGCTCACCAAAATCCATAATACCTGCTTTTGGCAGTCGAAGGATTTGAATCTTACGGATTGTATCTTGAGCTGTTACGCTTTCAACGAACTGATTCCATAGAATCTTATCTCTAGCAAGAGTCGGAGTAAGATCAGGTCCAAGATTCAGAGTTAGTATAAAACCTTCATCATGAACTGTAACTTCTGGATCTGCCTCATAACCATCAAACTGTGAAATTATAGAGCGAATGATGCCTTCGCGGTTGTCTTTTGTAACATAAGGGTTAAAGACACACCGAAAATTTTTCTTTTGTTTGTTAAAAGCAGCATCCATATACTATATACGCGGATACTTTAAGCTTTTAAACCGTACCAAGGGTTTAGTTATCGTTCTCGTCTTGCGCATCAAGGTCTTGCAAATTACTCTTACTCTCTTGTTGGTCATTTGTTCCATTAAGGCTTTTAACGTCCTTAGTCGTCACTATAGGAGAAGTTGGACTATCTGTCAAAGCCTTAGCGTTCTTGCTTGGCTGTGTACTGTATCTAATCATTTTTACATCTTTCCTTATGTCTATCAAATCTTAAATTTAAATTATCTTTAAGGTTTTTAATAGCCTTTTCTTTGTTTTTAGAAAGAGCATTTCTCCAAATTATAGAGTCTAAGTGCTCTATCATTATTTTGCCTTCATACCTACTGGCATTAGTCATTAGAAATGCTTTATAAAGAATTGAGCATTTATTACACTCAATTTTATCTATTAATTCAAACTCAACATCGATATAGAAATCAGAATTGCCCTTATTGATGCTGATACCTTCTGGCAATTCACTAAAATCACTCATTGTGCCCTAAAAGCCAGCATTCCAAGTTCTTTTAGATATGTTTCAGTGCTAATTTCTGTTAACTGAGACAAGTGGTTTAAAGCACTGAGCAATACGCCAGTCAAACAACTAAACAACTCAACTGGGTCACTTTCTAAAATCATTCCCTCAGCCATGTCTTCTTGTTCACTGGTTATGGCTGTTAGGATGGCAACTACTTTACCAATATTATGAGATATATTATCCATTTATTCACCAGATGCTTTGAGAAACCAATTCCATTTCTGATGCATGTCAATGCGCTCAGCAATGAAGTTAGCAATACCTTGCTGATTGGATTTGTTGGCTAAATTGAATGTATTCATTAGAGTATTAATGAGTTTAGAGTTTAGTACAACTAGATGATTTGTCAAGGTTTTAGAGTTATTTGCTTCTCCATCAATTTCTTGAAGATCGGCCAATTTAATGAGTTCGCTCATTTTATATCTAGTATACCCACCAAGTTTACGGATATTTTCAGCAATAGGATCAATGCTATCATATACATCACTTACGATTTCATCGTATAATTTGTGATATTCATAGAAATCATGTCCCGTTACATTCCAATGGAATTCATGAACAGTATGATAAAAAATAGCAACGTCAGCGAGCAATTCTTGTAATTGCTTAACTAATGCGGGCTGATCATTGCGATCCTGCGCCGTATCATCTTCTATAGCAGCAATGTATCTGAATCCATTCCAGGAATTGTTCATGTTACAACCAGTTAAGGTTATCTCCGAACGAGTCGTTTACGCTCTCTTCAACGATTGTAGCAGCAATTTTATTGATGCTAGCTGACTTAATTCCACGGAATGCGCTGCCTTCTTTTTTAGCTCTTCTGCAGATTTCTACGTTATCAACAAAGTTATCAATGATAGCTGCACGCTTCTCTACGTCAAGAATAGGCAGAGTCCTATTTTCTACATAGTATACAGCAGCTTCGCGAGTGTTAAGTTGGCTTTCAAGAAGGCGGTGGCCCTGATCTTCTACCCATACCTCAGCACCGGCAGTTACAAAGTTAATCCAGTCGGCATCTTCGTATTCGCGGTTAATTGAAGAAGCAGTACGGTAAAGAAGGCTACCATCGTCTTCGCCCAAGTCTGCGGTTCCTGCACTGCTAATGCGATATTCCTTAGCAATAGTACCACCTGGCAAGCTGTTGAGATAACTTTCAGTATCAAAGTCAACATATTCAGAGGCTACTTTTTCAAGTGCTTCCTTCTCTGTACCAAGTTCTGTGATGATGTTGGCATAACGCTCAAGTTCAATCATAGAAGCATTAGGGTTGCTAGCAGCAGTCCTTGTAGTGTCGAGGATGTCCTGTAGTCTGTCAAGTCTGGCGAATATACTCTCTGAAGAGCCGTTAAACCAGCTAGCATCTGCGGCAGCAGTTTTAGCTTGTCTTTCAATATCGTCGTAGTTCATAATGGAATCTTTCTGTTTTCCTGTTTACTAGTGCAACTCGTGCTCTGATTTACATACATCAATTGGGCAATCGTGTTTAGTGCAGTATCCATCTCCAAACAATTCTTTAGAAATTAATTCTGCAAGTCTTGGTGTAACTTTGCTAGCAGTTGTACCACTATTAGCTGGATTTGAACTATTTAAGTTACCTGGTTGAATACCACCAGGAGCAGCAGGTACTTCACCATGAACTCCACTACCACCAGGGATCAATGGACCAGGTTGCATTGGGCTTTTGCCAGGATGAGCAGTTGGTGGAACTGGATTGGATTGTGGGCCCGGTGCCATAGGATTTGTTGGGTTACCGCCTGGCAATACTGGGCTGCCGTGTAATCTACCCGGTGTAGCTTGAGAGGCACCACCCATTGGTGATCCACCAGTAGGGGAAGACATTCCTTCTGCACCAGTGAAGTACCCTACAGCGTGAATAACTCTTGATGCACCACGAGAACGTTTAGCGGCATAAGCAGAGTCTTTAGCTTTTTTAATAGCTTCTTGTTCACTACCAGGTCCTTCTCTTTTACCTTCTTCAAAAGCCCAACAACGAGCTTTCTTACCAGGACCCTTCCAACCTTTTCTGTTATCTGCAGTTGTACAGGTAGAAATGTCATCATCACCTTCAACGACAGCAAACTTGAATCCAAGTGATGCACTTTCCATAATGCGTCGACAACCGGTGCAATAAGTTTCTCTACCAGCAGAGCTGGTCTTAACTACAAGTGTAGGGGTTAAACAAATTTCACAATTTTCCATGATTAAACCTCGAAGAATTTCTCAATTACGTCGATAGGGAAAACTGAAGCAAGCTTTGATGCAGTAACGCTGCCAGTCCCATCTGTAAGCTCAAGAGGACCACGATCGTAGTCTTCTGGAAGCATGTGGCCTTCATCTCTTGGGATCTTATTGCTATTAGGCTTCATGTCGTATAAACTTTGACCAATACTCTGTTGAGGTGTCTTATTATAGAACTTAAAAGTTCTGTAACCTTCGTAGTAGTCCTTGCTCAACAAAGCAAGATCTTCGTCCATTTCCTTACCAGCTTGAGCATCATTATAGCCCTGGTAATAAAGCTCGCTATCGTTAGCTTGTTTTACAAAAGTTTGCAGAGCATAATCTACAAAGCTAAGTCTAGCCTCTTGCTTAACAATGTCCTCGCCACGTACCTCATCGGCAACAGTAGGTCCTTCTACGTGTTCAAGATCCGTGCTAGCTTTGTGAACTCCATCAGTGCGATCACTAGCAAACAAGTGGTCTAATGCGCCATGATCGTCATTTGGTACACCACATCCACAATTAGTGCAAGCAATACGTGTCAAATTATTTGGCACAAAGTTCTTCTCGCAGTGATTGCAGAATGGTTCACCATTCTCCATAATATATGCAATTCGTGTGTTCATATTGCTTCCTGTTACTCCGTTAATTAATGGGGATAAAGAACCTGGGCTAACGCTGCTGAGTCCTTCATTCGATACAATCCCCGGTTCTTTTTCTAGATCTGTATGAAAATGACCTGTTGGTGCAGTTAAACCGGTCGAGTTACCATCTTGGTTACCAATATCAGCTTTTACAACAAATCCAACGTGACCTTTAGCAGATTGACCTGGAAGACCGAAACCTTCTTCATGATTCTCGATTCCCTCTAATGAGTCATCGTTCTCATAATTGCTAGCACTTGTATCTGCGTATTTCATTATTAACTAGTACGTTCCAAAGGTTATTTTACTTATTCCCAAGTAGTTTGGGGGCGATCATCTGCATCACCATCACCATCAGGCATCTCAAATTCACCGTGATTTGTTGAGCTAGCCCAATCATCATGATCTTTAATTTTCTCAGATGGTGTTTCCATCGCAGGGTTCCACTTACGTGCTCCCTTTTCAGCATCCCAGTGATCATTGCATCCTTGACCAGGTGCACATACGGGTTGACCATGGAATGATCCTGAGCAATTTGGGTTTCCACAACTGCAACAAGCATCGCCAGTTGGGTTTGATGGTGAGAAAGCAACACTTTCTGAGCATCCACTTCCTGGGAGACAGTGTGGCATTCCATTGAACTTACCTGAAGTAGGTTGACCACATCCGCAAATAGTTTCAAGAATCATCTCGAGAAGACGTGGAATATCTTTTACTTTCTCAAGAATTTCCATTTCCATAGTAGAAGCAGCTTGCTTTGAACTAAGCATTCTACCTACTTGGATTGGCCCACCTCCACCAGATCCTCCACCATATGGTCCAACATTTGGAGTAATGCCACCACCACCACCGCCCATAGAGCTGGTGGCTTTGCCAGCGGCTTGAGTGACTGCTGCAGGTCCTTTATATTTGTCCCATAAATTTTTTGCTAACCCCTTAATACCACCACTAGTAGCTCCAGCAGAAGCATCTCCAGCAGCAGAACTAGGAACCAATAGGCCGCTAGAATTCGTTACATAACCTGTAGCAGCAGCATCTGCTCCAGTGGCGGCAGCACCTGTAGCAGCAGCGTCTGTAGCAGCAGCACCTGTAGCAGCAGCACCTGTAGCAGCAGCATCTGCACCAAGTAAAGAGGCATCAATTCCAGCAGCAGCTACATCACTACCACCACCGGTAAAGGGTGTGCCCAATACGCCGAGGGCAGTGACTCCTGCAGCAGCAGCACCTGCAGCCCAGTCTTGCCAACCTGCTTCTTTTACATCAAGCCATTGCTCTTCTAGTAATTCACTTGTTCTTTTTGGGATTGTCATGATAGTTTCTCCAAGTCTGATAATAGATCAGGTAGGCGCATATTTCCGTATGCACCTTTCTCAACGATTTCTGGGGTAATTAAGGCCCAGGACTCTTGCATGTAAGAACTGAGCCATTCCCACGTTACTTGCTGCACTTTACCCCAGGTTATACATTGAGCATAATCTTTATCGTAACCAACAAGGATAACGCAGTGTCCACCTTCAATTTGATTATCAGCAGGAGTATGAGTTAAAGCCCACGGTTGCCCCTCTGCGAATTGCTGTTGAGCAGGAGTTGGTATTTGGATACCGATATAAGCTAAGCCAAAAGTTGCAATAACACTCTTTAGTTCATCAAAGTCTGAGTGATCAGTTGGAGCGTATGCGGGGATATTGTGTCCAAATAATCCAGTATTTTTCCAGTACGCCAGCAGATCTGCCTCTACGGCACCTGCATCTTGACCATTTGTGTAAGTAAGGTAAGCTTTTACGACTTCGTCAGTTGTGGGGAACGTTTCTTCTTCTTGTACAACATTCGCTGTTGACATCATAGAGTGGACAATACCAGCGAATGTGCAATCACCGTATTGATCATTGCCTAGCATACCCCATTCGGACACTGGCGGTACAGCTACTGATTCTGGTGCTGCTGGTAGTGGATTAGTCTGGTAATAAGCAAGCATATGGAGACCCTGTGGCCTCTTGGGGGCTAATCTACCTAATTTACCTACAATGCGTTCTGTCATCACTTATCCTTAATTATTGTGGTTTATACGGTACAACGTTTGTGCGATAATACTCTCTTGCTGCATCGGTATCCTTTAAACCTTTTCTAGCAAAATTATCTACATAGAACTTATGGTTCTTAGCATGTGTTTCTTGTCGATATAGTTCTTCGTAGTAAGCAGCTTCTCCTTCATCCTGAAACTTTTTGTACTCTTCTTCTGTTTCGAATGGATGCCAAGGGGATCTTGTTTCTTCTTCTTCGTCTTCGCTAGCATATCGTTGTGACCAGTTCATTATTGAATGGCTTTCTTCTCTTCTGGTTGTTCCGCGGAGATCTCTGAATAAGGACTGAGCATATCAACAATTTCTTCTGGCTTTAGTCCATTATTCAAATGATGCTTAACCTCATCAGGTAGTATATGTTGTAAGCTAGAAATAAACCCGCGTGCTTGTTCATGATTAATACCAGTATCACGCATGGTTATATACCTTGTTATCGGTTGTGTGTATTTAGTACCATAACTAGCTAATGGATGAAAACCATTATTGCGCCAAGCATCTAGAAGTTCATCTTGAGTGATTCCAGATTGATAAGCTCTAGCGATATGAACTGGTTTCATAACGCTTATACGCGTTGGAACAAATTCTGGAGTAGTAGCGAGTCCTTGACTACTACTTTCTGGGTACATTCCTGGATTTTTTTCTCTAAAACTACGAGCAGCTTCTCCAGCAGCAGTCTCAGAGAATTCCATTCCTCTAATACCACCCATGCCATTTGCTGCACCAGTTTGAATCGTGTGTGGTCGAGCACTTTTGTAAAAGACTTCTTTTAAGTAATCGTGAGGCACACCGATAGCAACGGCACGTTTGTAATCTTCTGGATCCATACCCATTGAGTACGCTTCACGAAGGTCTTCCATTCTTTCTGGATCAATATCCGGATGTTGCTCAGGTGTAAACTCAAATGCTCTATTTTTGCATATTTGTACTAACCCTTCTTCATCAATACGATCAGTACTTTTGTTATAACCAATTTCAAAAGGAAGAGCAAGGTCATGGTCTCTATCCATACCATTTGCTCTATAGATTTCCATCTCATCCGAGGCTTTAGGTTGTTTCATATAAAGATCAAGCCTATTCAAATCAGTCTCATTGATTGAAGGTTTTAGTTCTAGATCGTGTAAATCCTTTTTAGCAATACCAGTTGATTCGTTTTCAAGTTCTTCTGGTGTAATCTCATGTTGTTCTATAAGATTATCAAAAATATTTGACATTGTTTCCAACTCATCATCATCTAATGTTGGATTATCGTCATAAAACTTAATTCTTTTGTGCAAAGCCTTAGCTTTAGCAAGAGCTTCTTCTCTTTTTCCTTCAACAGAGTTAAATTTTCTCATTGAATCAGACCTCTAACATATTTTTCAGCTTCGTAGTCACTTGCGGCTGCTGTGTGTACTCCGCCGTGCCCTCTATGGTGAAATTCACACAACCATTCAAGATTTTTAGCACTTTCTACCCAAACACCTACGTTTTTAGAGTCAGAAATGCCAGGATAGTCAATTTCTAGCCATTTTAAGTCCACGCCGTTCTGCAAAGAGAACTCAACATGGCTGTGATGTAGCTCGAGAGGCTTATCTAAGCTACATTCACTAAAATCATTACGGTGTAAACCGATAGAACACTGAGCAGTAGCCTTAGTTTTGTTCCGAAAGTGATTAAAATCGACATAATGCGGATCTGAAGTACGTTCAGGATGGGCTGGGTAGTGAACGGTGTACTTATGCGTAACGTTTTGGTTGTGTTCTTCGACTGTCATGACAATTCCTCATCATCTATAGCGAGTTTTTGCCAACAATACGTTATTTTTTTCACCAAAGAGCTATTTATACTTAAGTGAAGCAGTAATGAGTAATTTCTACGTAGTGAATCGTACGTAATTTAACATTCAATGAGTAATTTGACTGTACTTTTTCTGCTTGAGATTATTCTTTTATTAATATATATAAGAACCAGGTAGGCTGTCAAGCCTTTTCGAGTAATTTTTTTTATTATTCACCAATTCTGAATCTCTCAGGTTCATTATTTATTGCTTCTAGCAAGTCAGGATCTGATTTTGGTGAGAATTCTTCCTGGAATGGGATAGGACTTTCCATCCTTGTTGGGTTGTTTCTCTCTTGGTGGTCTCTAACAAGCCTGTTAATAAAACTTGGGAACATATCAGAGCGATAGAATGCGCTGTGCGGATCTCTTTTTGCGACGTTACCCATTTCGGTCATGCTTCCTACTTCTGGAATGTCCTGTGGGTAGGCTGCGAAGTAAGCACGCTGCAGTTCTGGTACCCTTCCACCTAGTCCAGTTGCTGCTTCATCGTGATGTTGAACGTCTATAACGTGGTTAAGAGGATTCATTTGCTCATCAATAACATGATGAGGGTTAAAAGTTTGTACTGTTCTTACAGTTTTAAGCATATCCCATAGTCTTTTTGAATGTCTATCCTTTGATGCAAGACCATCATCACCTAATTCATTGCGCACATTCTTTAAAGTACCGTCTACGATAACATGTAATGGGTCAGTACTCGGAGCATCTTGCATACGACCAGTGAATTGTTCACCATCTGGATCGTTTCTATCAAATTCTTTTCTTTTTGTTTGATAAACCCGCTGTGAAACTCTTTTTCCAACGTCAAAATATGGTTTAATATCTGTAACACCCTTATTAATTAAGTTAATCACGCCAGCTTTGGCGGAAAAAGCAGCATCACTAATACCCATGATAGCTGATTCTAGCTTTTTTTTACCAGTTCTTTTGTCTTCCATGTAATGCCCAGGATAAATAGCCTCGCCATTTCTATCTGTGCCAATTTGTATAGAAGAATGGTTACCAAGAAGCTCCATCATACTCCTTGGTCTTGTTGACCCAGGAACGTTTAACATTAACGTAGCATAGTCTGCTAACGTCGGTGCGTTACCGATTAAACTTAAATCATGATGACCCTGCGAACAACCATCGCCCGGATGGTGAACTTTTCCTTTTTTATCAACAGTAATTCCTGCTAATTCTGCTACTCTACGTGCGTCTTCCGGAGCAAGTGTGCTCCAATCAATTGGCTTAGCTCTACCAGAACATTCTTGATTCAAACAATTTCTTTTCTGCGTTCCATCTTCGTGGAATTCGCCAGGTATTTCTGGTGCTGTACAACCATTGACCAAATGACTGGCAAAACGTTCTTGCGCACGTCTTCTCATATAGCCTGCTGGATCTGAATCAAGCTGCGACCATCCTTGCATGCTTGACCCACTACTTGGATAAAGACGCGCTATTTCACGAATTTTTCTTCTAAATGCAGCATGACGAACTGAATTAAATTTCTTTTGAAAATTATTCTTGCTATTGAATTTTGACATAATATTAATTCCCGGGATTATTAGATTGTAGTTTTTTTAATAGCTTAGATACTGATACAGTAATTAATTGTTTCTTGCTCAAAGACTCGGGAATTACACCTTCAGTCTCTGCAAAACAATTAGTGCACAGTTTCCCACCAGTCATTGATCGTTGTACTGTTGGCGCAATTATAAAACATCCACTACATCTACCAGGACCAGTTTCTTTCGGTTGATTGTTAGTGTCTTCTGAAGGCTCTACATTATTTTTAATAATTGGATCCTCTTTGCCAAGAGATTTTAAATAGATATCCCATAGAGATGCAGTCTTTGTAGATTCGATATCATTTGATTCAATAGACATTAGTGAACCTCATAACTGTTACGAGCACGTGTACGCTCTTGCTGTTCACTGGTAAGATTATTGATTGTCTCATCGCTGCTTAATACATCGCGAAATTGTGTAGTGTTACCGCTTTTAATAAATGCAGTATTTTGTTTATTAGAGTTAAACTTCATGTCTATTAATCTCCGAATATTCTATTAGTAATGGGGGCGTTTGGATCTTCACTAAAATAGTCTACATCATCAACTGGCTTCTCTTCTTTTAGAACAGCACAATGCCTACAGTCAGGGAATTGATCCATGTGATCTTGAGCTATCTCATTTATAACATTTTGTATAATCGGAGGGTGTTCGCGACGACCTATGAGAGAGAATGCCTCGAGTGTAGGAACCAGATGCTGGATTAGATTAAAAACTTTACTATGATGAATTTCAGATTGTCTGACTGGAGAGCACGAAGGACAGTTAGAAGATAGATAGCCGTGTTCACAACGAATAGATTCACTAGCATATCTTTCATTCCAATTCATCAGTAGCTCCGAGTACTTCTAATCTGTCCTGTTTGATCAGCGTAGCTAGCTCGCTTATCACCAACAAAGCCGCCAGCGCGGGGAACAGTAATAAAGGTCTGCGGGGAAAATGGATTTGGTATAATGATTTCGGTAGTAGATTCTACCTCATTATCATTATAATCGCTTACAGGGGCTTCTAGAAGGGTCTCAGAGGATTCTACGGCGNGCGCGTTCAGTTCAGGCTCAAGCGCGGCGAATTCCTCAGTGTTTTCTTCAAGGGCCGTAGGCCCCGAAACTACGTCGTTAGGATTAGTTTGTAAATCGATTTCTACAGCGTTCTCAATAGCTACTTCAGTAGTATCTTCTACAATAGGGGCTTCTACTGCTTTTTTCGTTGAAGGCTTCTTAGATGCTTCTGTAGACTTGGGTGTAGCCATTATAGGTTATTCCTTGATATGTTGGGTGAATTTAATGCTTTAATCGTTGGGGGTACTACTAGGCTCTCTAAGTTCATGCAATTCTTTCATTAGTGCTTCTAAATTTTTTATGTACCTAGCATGAGTGTCTGAAACGCTATGGTGATAACGCGCTAGGTCACTGTTACCCAATCTTTCGAATCTTTCTCCCATAAGAGAATGCTCTGCCGATAGTCGGGTGCTCAGTTCACGATCTTCACTTAGTCTTTTAAAATGATGATCTGCCAACGCATTTAACATAGAATAGTCAGGAAGCTCAGTTACCTCAGTACTTTCAGTACCCGCTGTTTTTAATTCTAAAAAGTCTGGTATAAATGGCACGAGTATAACTCCTNTATAAAACNCTCANGCT
>JGI24891J29808_1000726_pt1 | contig 12386 bp, 11 predicted proteins | sample FreactcultuFSWF8_FD_29808 | JGI IMG/M metagenome (IMG submission 29808) | reverse complement strand
GAGAACGACAAAGACAAGAACGACGATAATGATGTGCCAGGGCTTAAGGTCTCCCATTTATATTCCAATCTCGAGGTGCCGTAATCTTACTGGTAATTGGCTAAGGTGTTGCTTGTTCTATTACGCAAGGATTGCACAAGTTCGGGCGGGCTGATGACTGAGATTTTGGTGGGCCACGCCAGCAAAGTGCGCGTTATCCACTCATTTGAGCCAACTTTGATGGAGATAAGAAATCTATCGCCAACTTCGCGGGCTGAAGTAACAATTTCGTTATGCTTTTCAATAAAGAATAGTCCGTCGGGGCCCATCTCAATTTCTATCTCAAGTGCACCATCGAAGGATCTCTCTTGGGTCAAAGTGGCTTTAAATTCTGGATCTGAATCCCCCGCCTCTAATTTCAAAATTCGATCAAGTCGAAAAGTTCGAAGTTCGTTGGCATCCACTTGGAATGCATGAATATATCCTGAACCTTCGCGGTAGGTAATCTCTAGCGGCAATATTTGCCGGGTCGTGATGGTGTCACTCGTCGCTGAGTTGTACTGCACCGATAAATATCTGCTTTCAGCGATAGCGTCCGAGATTGTTTTTGCTAAAGGAGATTCATTCACTCCATCTGCAATCGTGACTCTATTTGAGATCTCTTCTCCAATCTGTTTGGAGATTCGCTCTTTCAGAGCGGTGATCGCAGATTTTTCACTCTCTTGTGTTGCAAGTTCTGCTAATAGTTGCAATCCCAAAACAAGGGTAAGCGCTTCGATTTGGGTAAGTGAGCGAGGCTGGTCGAGAACTTGCGGATCATTTACCGCAACATGCTCAGGATCTTCGAAATCAATATTGAGAAGTTCTAAATGGGTATAGCCCGGTAAACCACACATATGAAGTAGAGAGAGATCCTTTGAGATCTGCGCGGGAGTCGAATTGAAACGCTGTGCCAATTGCTGGATCGAAAGCCCTTGATTATTAAGAATGAAGGGAATCAGATTGAGAGCTCGTGAGACTCGATCTAGAGCGTTCTCATTCATAACTTACTCCGTAGGATGTCGACCAATTCTTCAACTTTTTCGGCAGGCTCTTCAAGGACAAGATCAGAGCCAAACCACAGAAATTGTTCCAACCAATTGTTTCCAAGCGAAATCTCTAACCGATCCCATTCACCATCCACCCCCGTGACCTCTCCTTGAGATCGCAGACTCTGGCAGGTACTTACTCGGATGCGAGCAACAAATCGAGTGGTTGGTTCAGGCGTCAACATAAGAAGGTGGTCTTCTATTCTGAAATCCGCGGGAAGCTGAAAAGACTGTGGTTTGCTCTCAAACTTTATATCCGAAGTGATTCGCGAAACTTTGAAGACTCTAATCTCACCTTTATCTAGATCAAGTCCAACTAGGTACCAAGAGCCCTTCCAGAGCGTTAATCCATATGGTGAAAGGCGTCGCTGACTGACATTTCGACTGCGATAAGTGAATGAAATATTGCGTAAATTCGAGATCGCTTCCCACAAAGGTGGAAAGAGCGGAGTCTCATTTTCTAGTGAGAGAGTGCCGCGTCCGAAATCTTCTCGGAGCGCAGCTCCGCCAAGTGCCTCAAGTTTTTGAAGCGCGAGATCTCCGCTCTGCGCAAAGAGTTGATTGCGCCAGATCTTCGCTGCAAGTGATAGATATGAAAGTTCGGAGGGAGTCAACTCACCGATATTGAGCTCATAGTCATCTTCGAGAATTCGATAACCCACTTCATCTTCGAAGAGGATGTCTTGAGCCTTAACTTGAATGACAATGCCCAGAGCTCGCAGGTCATCTTTGTCGCGCTCAAACATCCGCTCAACTGCATCCCGCTTGCCGGTATACCCTGCAACCCTTTCAAAGATCTCGTCCTTGCTGAGAAAACGCCGAGTTGCAAGCAGCGCCATCGTGAGATTTATAAGTCTCTCGGTTTTGTTGTCGGCCACTCCCCAACTCTAGGCGTTTGCTACTATCTCCACCTGATTTCACGCTTAAAAACAAGGAGAAGCTAGATGAATTTCCCATCTTCCAAGAAATTCCGGTTCGTAGGCATCTCATTGATTGGAGTCATAGCAATCGCGGCAGTCGTTCTCGCCACAACTCATAATTCAAAAGATTCCGGAAAGGCACCAATGAGTAATTCTGCGAACACCTCCTCATTGAGCAGCAATCCAACTGTTTCGAGCAAGCTCGGAGTGGAACCCGTAATTGGGACCCCTTCTGGAACTGCACCTACAAGTCTGGTAAAGACCGATATCGTGGAAGGTACTGGTGCCCCTGCACTATCTTCATCAACGGTCACTGCTCAGTATGTACTGATGTCTTGGAAGACCGGCAAGGTGTTGCAGAGTTCCTGGAGCTCTGGACCATTCACCGCGCCACTCTCTGGAGTTATTGTTGGCTGGCAGCAAGGTATTCCCGGAATGAAAGTTGGCGGACGTCGCCTTCTAGTTATTCCACCAGCTTTGGCTTATGGAGCAGCAGGTGGCGGACCAGTTGGCCCAAATGAAACTTTGGTCTTTGTGGTCGATCTACTCGGAGTTAAATAGCAGACTCATCTTCGGGGAGCCCGTAGGCTCCCTTTGAGGGACGTCGTCTGCGTAAAGGTGCAGTGACGCCTGGTGCAAGACGACGTGCCTGAATCAAAAATCCAGTATGACCGATCATTCGATGTACTGGTCGAACAGCCAGTCCCTCGTGATGCCATTGGCGCACAAGTGATTCGCTGCTCTCTGGCTCGGTAAATCGTCCAGAAGCTTTAATCGCCTCCGCCATGGCAGAGAGTTGAGTAGTGGTAGCAACGTAGGCCAACAGCACTCCCCCAGGGTGTAAGACTTCATCGGCAAGTTGGACACATTCCCAAGGCGCGAGCATGTCTAAAATCATGCGATCGTATTTCTCCTCAGGGGACTTATCCTGCAAAGAGCCAAGGGTGAGCGACCAATTCTCCGGCTTTCCGTTGAAATATTCAGTCACGTTACGTGTCGCAATCTGCGCAAACTCATCGCGTCGTTCAAATGAATCCACTTGTCCAGATTGACCGACCGCTCGTAACAGAGCAATGGTCAGTGCACCCGATCCAACACCTGCTTCAAGGACCCGAAGGCCCGGTGCGATATCTGCAAACCCAACAATGAGGGCTGCATCTTTTGGGTACACAATGGTTGCGCCACGCGGCATAGACAGGACGTAATCCCCGTAGAGAGGTTTGAAGGCGAGAAACTTAAGACCAGCCGTTGTCTCAACTACTGAGCCTTGCGGCGCTCCAACGATCTGGTCATGAATCAACCAGCCTTTGTGAGTGTGCCATTCGCCTCCTGGCTTCAAGGTGATGGTGTGAATCTTGCCTTTAGCGTCAGTGAGTTGCACCCGATCGCCGTAATTAAATTCTGGTTGCATTAAATTCCTCTTGGCTCTCGGATTGGAAAATTTTATGCAGATCACGGGCAGAGAGATCGATGAGATCACGTCGCAGATGTAGCCGTGGTGATGTTGGGTAAGTGATGATGTGAGGAATACCGATTACTACTGCTCCACTTGCCAAGCCTGCATCGATCCCAGTCTTGGAATCTTCTAGAACGAGGCAGTTTGATATTTGGACCTCAAGGTGGCTTGCGGCTTTTAAGTAACTCTCGGGATTTGGCTTACTGATCGATACATCTTGACTTGAGATGCTTGTGATGAAAGTTCCTGTTGGTAGCAAGGCGAGTGCTGAATCTACGAGGAGTCGAGGACTTGCTGAGACCAGCGCCATGGGTACCCCGGTTGCAACTAAGTCGTGAACCAACTCTTGCGCTCCCGGCATGAATTCAAGGCCATTTGCGAATTGGTCAGCGACCAGACGGACCAGTTCCTCTTCAAAAAAAGTAGGGGCTTCAGCGCCATGTGCCAGTGCAGACATGTATGCCCCCACTTTAGGAAGTGGGCCCCCAATGCAATGTGCCTGATCCTCGTCGGTCCACGTGTGGCCGTAGCGGGCCATGAGAGCTCTCTCGGCGATAAGCCAATAGGGCTCCGAGTTGATGAGAGTTCCATCCATGTCGAAGAGAACGGCTTCTAATTGGCTGCGCTCCACTTTATACCGCATTGAAATACTTGGCTTCAGGGTGATGAACAATAATCGCGCTGGTGGATTGCTCCGGATGCAGTTGGAACTCCTCAGACAAAATTACTCCTATGCGCTCTGGTTCTAATAACTCACAGAGCTGAACTTGTTGCTCGATATCTGGGCAGGCTGGATAGCCAAAGGAGTAACGCGAACCGCGGTAACCCTGATCTAGAATTTCAGATATGTTAGAGGCATCCTCATCGGCGACAGATAACTCTTCGCGAATGCGCGCATGCCAGTGTTCGGCCAGCGCCTCTGTAAGTTGTACCGAAAGACCATGAAGCTCTAAATATTCGCGGTACTCATTTGCTGCGAAGAGTTTTGCGGTTGCCTGGCTAACAGACTCACCCATCGTGACAACATGGAATGCAACTGTATCGATCTCTCCGCTCTCTTTAGATCTGAAGAAATCACTCAAGCACAATCTCCGATCGCGGCGTTGGCGCGGGAAGGTGAAGCGAACTCGCTCCTGGCCCTTCTTCTCACCTTCGTGATGCAAGATGACTAAGTCATTACCCTCGCTGTAACACGGGAAATATCCATATACAACGCTGGCGTTGAGCCAACCCTGTGATTGCGCCTCATTGAGCAAGGCGCGAAGTTGGGGACGACCTTCGCTCTCGACCATCTTCTCGTATTCACCTCGAGCGCCTTTAAGCCCCCATTGCCCCATGAAGAGTGCGCGTTCATCTAGCATCGGGAGGTAATCGCTCAACGCGATGCCTTTAACGATACGTGATCCCCAAAATGGAGGTTGTGGAACCTTGTTGTCGGAGGCAACATCAGAGCGGACGGTGTCGATCTCGACTGGATCGGATGAGCGAGTTCGCGGTGTCTTTCTCTCGCGAAGTGCGGGAAGTTCGGCTCCCTCAACGCCGCGCTTGATTCCGATCATGGCATCCATAAGACGTAAACCTTCGAAGGCATCTTTTGCGTAGCGAACCGTTCCTGGGAAGGCGTTAGAGAGATCTTCTTCTACATACGAGCGTGTAAGAGCAGCGCCACCCAAAATGACAGGCCATTTGTTAGTCAACCCGCGCGACTCGAGCTCTTGTAAATTCTCTTTCATGATGACAGTTGATTTAACGAGAAGGCCGCTCATTCCGATAACATCGACATCATTCTCAGTTGCTGCATCGATTATCTGATTGATGGTCTGTTTGATTCCAATATTGACAGTTGTGTAACCGTTGTTGGACAAAATTATATCCACAAGATTTTTGCCTATGTCGTGGACATCTCCTTTAACCGTTGCAAGCAAAATCTTGCCTCGTCCCTCATCATCACTCTTTTCAATGTGTGGTTCAAGGATGGCTACCGCTTGTTTCATGACCTCTGCGCTCTGCAAGACGAAGGGAAGTTGCATCTCTCCCTTTCCAAAGAGCTCGCCGACAACCTTCATTCCTGCCAGTAAGTGATCATTGATAATTACCAATGCTTTGAGGCCAGAATCGAGCGCTTCGTTGAGATCGGCTTCGAGACCAACCTTCTCTCCATCGACAATTCGTCTTTCTAGACGTTCAGTCAATGGCAACGCAGCAAGTTCAGCAGCCCGCGTGATCTTGGTGGATTTGGTCTCAACTCCGTCGAAGAGTTCAAGAAATCTAGTGAGAGGGTCGTAGGTGCACTCCCCGCTTTCATCAAAGATGCGACGATCGTAAATCAGATCCAGGGCAACGGTTAGAACCTCGGGTTCAATTCTGGCTATGGGAGTGATTTTTGATGGATGCACTATCGCAGAATCAAGGCCAGCCTTTACAGCTTCAGATAGAAAGACAGAGTTCAGAATGATGCGCGCGGCGGGGTTTAGTCCAAAGGAGACGTTGCTAACTCCCAACGTGGTTTGTACATCTGGAAATTTCTCTTTGAGCGCTCGAATAGCGTTAATGGTCTCTTCACCATCTTTACGCGTCTCTTCTTGACCTGTCGCGATGGGAAAGGTGAGGCAATCGATGAGTATGTCACCAATATTCATACCCCAGTTGTCAGTCAAATCTTTGATCAACCTTGTAGCTACTCGAAGCTTCCACTCTGCACTGCGGGCTTGCCCTTCTTCGTCAATGGTCAAGGCAACTACGGCGGCGCCATGTTCCTTAACGAGGGGCATGATTCGTGCAAAACGAGAGGTGGGACCGTCACCATCTTCATAATTCACCGAGTTAATAACACTACGGCCACCCAGTAATTCAAGGCCGGCCTTGATGACTGCTGGTTCGGTTGAATCAAGAACAATTGGAAGCGTAGAAGAAGTCGCTAGTCTGGAAGCTAACTCCTGCATATCTTTTACGCCGTCACGGCCGACATAATCGACGGATAGATCAAGCATGTGTGCGCCGTCTCGGATCTGATCACGTGCGATTTCAATACATGACTGCCAATCCTCTTGCAGCAGCGCATCGCGAAATGCCCGAGAACCGTTGGCATTGGTGCGCTCACCGATGGAGAGATAGGAAGAGTCTTGGCGGAATGGAACATATTGATAGAGAGAACTGGCACCGCGATCTAGCTGAGGATTTCGCGTAATAACTTCCGAGGAACCTAAAAGATCAACAACCTCTTTGAGGTGTGCAGGAGTCGTTCCGCAACATCCTCCGACGAGACTGACTCCGTAATTTTTTCGGAAATCGGCAAGATACTTAGCAAGTTCTGGTCCCGCGAGTGGGTACTCAGCTCCATCTTTGCCGAGGATGGGAAGACCAGCATTTGGCATGACAGAGATCTGAGCGCTTGAACCTTGCGATAGGGCGCGAAGATGTTCACTCATTTCTGCGGGACCGGTAGCGCAATTTAGACCAATCACATCAATACCTAGCGGCTCTAGGGCGTTAAGTGCGGCTCCGATCTCAGATCCCAGAAGCATGGTTCCCGTCGTTTCAACAGTCACCTGTGCAATCAGAACAATGTCCCGATCTGCGCCATCTATCGCGCGACGAGCCCCGTTGACTGCTGCCTTAGCTTGAAGCAGATCTTGGGTGGTCTCCACCAGCAGGGCATCGGCTCCCCCGTCGATCAAGCCACGCGATGCGGTCTCATAAGCCTCACGGAGCAAGGCATATGTGGTGTGGCCCAAGGTTGGCAGTTTGGTGCCGGGTCCAAGTGAGCCCAACACAAATCGGGGTTTGGATGGGGTGGAATATTCATCGGCGACCTCGCGGGCTAGAAGCGCCCCAGCAAGGGCCAACTCATAGATCCGATCTTCAATCCCATATTCGGCTAAATTGGCGAAATTGGCTCCGAAGGTATTGGTCTCAATTGCATCGACACCGACATCTAGATACTCGCGATGAACTGCTTTAACAATGTCGGGACGCGAGATATTGAGAATCTCATTACATCCTTCAAGCCCTTGAAAGTCCTCGAGCGACGGGTTGGCCGCTTGGAGCATGGTTCCCATCGCCCCGTCGGCGACAATTGTGCGTGAGGCTAAAGCGGCACGCAAAGGGGAATGTTGCTTCATAAGAGGCTGAGTTTAGCCTAGAAGGCTAGACCCAAGGCGCTGTCTAAAGCTCGAGCAAGCTCACCAGTGGAGCCTCCGGTAAGGCCAGACTCAGTCTCTTCCACCCACCCTAGAAGCGAATTGATAGCAACTGGGGTGTTTAAGTTTTCGCTCAAGGCGGTGATTATCTGGGAGACAACCTGCGCTGTCGGGGCAACCTCATTTCGAGATAAGGCGCCACGAATACGAGCAACATCAACCTGGCTTTGAGTCAACTTTGCATCGCTCCACATTCGATCCTGCGAATAATGGTCCCGCAAAAGTGCAAAGCGAATAACAACAGGATCAACACCTTCAGTAAGCAATTTTGAGACAAAGACCAGGTTGCCCTTACTCTTGCTCATCTTCTCACCATCAAGTCCGAGCATTCCCGTATGCACATATCCGCGCGCAAATTGCTGACCGGTGATGGCCTTCACTTGGATAGCAGACATAAAATGATGAGGGAATATGAGGTCACTTCCTCCACCTTGAATATCGATGAGAGCGCTACGAGACAAATCTCCTGAAAGGTAACTCGGTCCCAGCAAATATCTCAGACTGATGACGGCGCATTCAATATGCCAACCGGGTCTGCCAAAACCGTGAGAAGAGTTCCAACCTGGTTCACCATTCTTGTTGGCTAGCCAGAGGACCGGATCGAGTGGGTGTTCCTTACCCGCTCTCTCTGGGTCTCCCCCACGCTCACCAAAGATGGAGAGAGCCTCGTTAAGTGAAATTGGAAGTTCATCTAGAAAATCTCTAGTTCTAAAATACAGATCTCCTTGGAGTTCATAAACGTATCCATTTCTCTGTATCGCCGAGATTGCCTCGTCGACAAGATCCATTGTTTGGGTAGCGGGAACGAACCATTCAGGTGCCATTATTCGCAGCGCCAACATATCTGAGGCAAAGAGGTCGGTCTCTCGTTGCCCGAGTGATTCCCAGTCTGTGCCGTCGCGTTCTGCTCGCTCCAAGAGTGGCTCATCAATATCAGTTATGTTTTCTACAAAATGAACTTTCCCCCCGCTTAGAGAGATATAACGGTTAATTAAGTCGAAAGTTAGATAGGTGGCGGCATGCCCAAGATGCGTGGCGTCGTAAGGAGTTATGCCGCATACATACATTCTGAGCTCCTCGCCGTGGGCAAGGGGTAGAACTCCGCTAGCGCCTTTCAGAACAAGGGTTGGCAGCGGCTGGCTAAATACCGGAAGGGCTGGGTTCGGCCAAGGATTTTCTAGAATCTCCATAGGGAGAGAAGGTTATCTAAAAAGGGGGCCAAGGGATGGCTGGCCACTCGTCGCTAGGCTCTGGGTAACTTCCAATTTCAAGCAACTGGTCGATCCTTGTTATCAAGGCGCCCTGCTCCGCCGAGGTGATCAGACCTTCGGTAACCCCGGATGCTATGGAGCGCGCCCGTTGCAGAATTTCCAACTCTGAAGCTAAGAACTCGACTCCTGCCAAATGCCAAAGAACGGTCCGTAGTTTGGGGTCTTCATGGAAGGTGACCCCATGATCACAACCAAATATCTGACCATCCTCCGTCGGAAGAATATGACCATATTTCCTATCAGTGTTGTTGATGATCGCATCAAAGAGGATCATCGCTCGAATTGAAGGATGATCACTCTTCGCTAACTCGACTACATCGATCGATTCATCGATCTCTATCCACTCTTGAACCATCCCAAAGCCAAATGGGCCATCTCGAACAATCGTGTACGGCACCAGATGAAGCCCCAAGGCTTCAGAGAGTAGATAGGCGGCTAACTCACGGTTGGCAAGATTGCCATCCGGAAAATCCCATAGTGGCCGCTCTCCTGCTGTTGGTTTATAGATGACCGCCGCTTCTTCACCTTTGTAAAGACATTTAGCGAAGAGGGTTGCATTAGATGCATCTACAAAACGACCTTCAACGGTCAACTCCCCCAGAGAGATAAGTTCAGAAGCAGAGATCAACGACGGTATCCATTTGCGCGAGGACACAAGTGCCCATCTGGATCAACAGGCAAACCGCAAAATGGGCAGGGTTGGCGTCCTGCGGCGACGACGGCATCTGTTCTGTCACAGAAAGCCCGCGCTTGATGTATCCGTAATTTGAAAGATAGGAGATCTGGGGCATCCTCTAACAAACTGGCTTCTTCATCATCGAGTAGTTCAGTAACGCCTTCATCACCAATTGCTTGCGCCTCGATCAGGATGCGCTGCGCCTCCTGATCCCAGCTGATTGCTATCACTCCAACCTTGAAATCCTCGGTTATTGGAAATTGCAAGGAAGTGTCATCCCGCTCACTGGCGATATTTAACTCGTCAAGGCTTGCTAGTTGGTTGCGACGCAATTCGCGGATCATGAGGCGCAACCGCTCAGAGAGCGCGACCGCCTGTGATTTTTCGATCGCAACGCAGGTCGACTCGAGTGGTGAAACTACCTGCAAAAAGAACTGTCGCTCACCAGGTGCCCCGACCGTACCAACGATGCATCGGGTCACTGAATCGTGATTGTAAATAAATCTGCTCATAACTTCCCTTGCCCGCCGCCTAAATGGAATTTATCTCGTTTTCCTACTCCTGAAGCCTTCTCGCGGATGAGGTGAGAGGTGGAATTTAAAGTTATGACGTGGGACGCAGGAAGTCTGATGATGGAGATGGAAGCGGGATCGATAGAGATCCTCTGAAATGAATCTAGTGGAGACCCTAAATGAAAAGCCGCGATCGCCTTAATCACATCTCCATGCGAAAGGACCAAGATTCGACGATGGCCCTTTGCCTCATCCAAAACAGATTGATTGGCGCGCAAGGACATCTCCCCAAAGCTCTCACCGCCAGGAAAGCGAACGGTACTGGGGCGGCTCTGGATGGTTTTCCACATATCCTCTTTAGCCAGCACCGACAAAGGTTTGCCTGACCAACGTCCATACTCCATTTCGATGAGCTCTTCGCGGATCTGAACCTTCTTCTTGGATTGCGATAAATAGGGGGCAAGCGTGTCGAGGCAGCGCCGAAGTGGCGAGGAGAAAACTGCATCAAAATCAATGGAACTCAAGTACTCAGCGAGTTGCTGCGCCTCCTCTTTTCCGCGTGGTGAGAGTGAAACCCGATTGTCCCGACCTGCCAAAATTCCCTTGAGGTTTGCAGTTGAGTGCGCATGTCGGACGAGAACTACTTCACATGCGAGGTCCTTTGCCATGTCTATAGGTTACCGAGAAATCGTCCATGAGGTTGCTATGGTCACCTCATGGAGAAGCGCACCCTGGGTAGGTCTGGATTAAAACTATCTCGGATCGGCCTTGGCACGATGACGTGGGGGCGAGATACGGATGAACTAGAGGCTGCCAATCAACTCCGAATCTATCTCGATGCTGGCGGAAATTTCATTGATACTGCAGCGGTATATGGTGACGGGGATGCCGAACGGGTTATCGGCGGTTTTCTTGGGACCCTTGTAAGTCGGGATGAAATTACTATTGCAACTAAAGCTGGGGTCTCCTTCAAATCTGGCGAACGCACCATAAATAATTCCCGGTCCTCACTTCTGCAAGACTTAGATGCATCTCTCGATCGACTTGGAGTGGAGTACGTCGACCTTTGGCAGATTCACCAATGGGACAATCAGACTCCACTTGAAGAAACACTCTCTGCACTTGATTACGCGGTCTCGAGTGGACGAGTTCGCTACGTAGGGGTCTCTAATTTTGCCTCCTGGCAGATTGCCCGCGCAGCGACTATCCAAAATCCATTCTTCGGCAAGGTGGCGTTAAGTTCTGCGCAGTCGGAGTATTCGCTGCTCAATCGCACAATAGAGCCTGAAGTCCTTCCAGCCTGTCATGAAGTTGGAGTTGGATTTATTGCATGGTCTCCGCTTGGAAGAGGTGTGCTCACAGGTAAATACAGATCTGGTACGCCGTCTGATTCTCGAGGCGCGAGTCCACATTTCTCTGGTTTTATCTCGCCCTATTTAGAAGCCGGAGCCAGGCAGATAGCTGATGCAGTTGCGGTTGCTGCGGAAGGTTTGGGTTATTCACCTGTTGAGGTAGCTCTCGGTTGGGTTCGCGATCGGCCAGGAGTTGCAAGTGCAATCGTTGGGGCGCGCACAGGAGCGCAATTGCGTGGTGCGCTATCCGTTGAAGAGATCGAAATTCCCACTCAAGTCCGAGAAGCTTTAGACGAGATCTCCGCTTCTAGAATTTAACTAACAATTTTCAAAGAAATTAACTAACGCTCTCACGCCGAATTTAACGCCTTCAACGGGGATTCTTTCATCGACGCCGTGGAAAAGTGCGAAGAAATCTAGATCAGCTGGGAGTTGTACCGGCATGAATCCATAACCCACAATTCCGAGATCGCTGAGGGCTTTGTTATCCGTTCCCCCGCTCATCAAATATGGAACTGGAATTCCATCAGGATCTTGTGACTTGATGGCAGCGATCATGGCTTCGACAAGCGGACCTGAGAAATCTACTTCAAGCGCTTTGTCTCGCACCTGGATACTGATGTCCGCGTCTCCTCCGACAAGAGACTTGATCGTTTCGGCAAGTTCATCTTCGAAGCCAGGTAGGAAGCGACCATCAACAACTGCGGTAGCTGAACCTGGAATTACATTTGCCTTATATCCAGCGTTAATAATTGTTGGGTTGGCCGTGTTTTGAGTTGTTGCTCCCATCATGCGAGCTGCTCCCCCGATATGTTTCAAGAGGTCAGTTGCACGATCTGGGTGATACACATCGCCGGTTAGTTCAGCGATCTTGCCAAAGAATTTTGCTCCTGTAGCGGTCTCACGCTGTGGCCAGACATGTGAGCCGATCTT
>JGI24891J29808_1000721_pt1 | contig 12506 bp, 17 predicted proteins | sample FreactcultuFSWF8_FD_29808 | JGI IMG/M metagenome (IMG submission 29808) | reverse complement strand
CCGGAAATTTCGGGCGGCGGCGCTGGCCGGTGTGAGCCTGGCCGCGCCGCTGGCCCTGTGACGAGAAACTTGCCGCGTCCCTGCAGCCCAGTCCCTTGACGCGTTGTTTCTCACGACATCCGCAAGGCGGTTTCTTTCGCGATGGTCGAACCACCGAAGGCGAAAGCGGCCCTTCCCTGCGAATCCCTGAAAGCCGCGAGCGAAATCAGCCCGCAACGCGGACCAGCATGCCGTCCAAACGGAACCAGCAGCTCAGCCCGTAACCGCCCGGATCGCCCAGCGCCACAGGGAGCGCCAAAGTGCTGGGCGCGCTGCCGGCGTTCTGGCTGGGGTCGATTTTTATGTAAAAATTCTCCTGCGGCAGAATTTGAATTCCGCCGGGGAGCTCGAACACGTTGGAGCTGACTGGCCAGCCGTTGGTAGAGAGAAACATGCTGGCAGGCGCCGTGAACGTTCCGACGCCACTGACCACGCCGCCGCCCCCGGCTGGGAGCCATGCCAGCAAACCGTCGAAATACGGCTTCTGGTTGATGTTCAGCTCGCACCAGGTGGAGAGGATATTGGCCAGATCGGCCGGATGCGGGCCTTGCGGCCCGTCAGTGTAGGTGGTGGCGATGCCCTGCAACCCTTGCACCGTGAACGAAAGCGCGCGAATGATGAAACTGTAGGAGCTCTGCAGCATGCCCTGCTGCGTGAGGTAGGTGTGGTCAAGCGTTTTGTTAAACGCCGACACGCCGCCGGAATTGTATTGCGAGCCCTGCGGCACGCTGAAAAGCTGCAGCGTGGGCATCGTAGTTGACGCCGCCACGAAATAAATATCGTAGAGCGGCTGGATCAGCGTCTCGGGAATGCCCAGATTGGGATTGCCCAGGCGGGCATGCGGACGCCCCATCTCCGCCACCGACAGGCGGCCAAAGCCCTTGCGGGTGACGCGCCAGTCTTTGGGCGGCAGAGACGGCATTGATTTACTCGCGATTCTGGCCATTTGATTTTGGCCTCCTGTGTCGAATTTTTTCCTCATGCAGCCGTCTTCATTTCCCCATGCGCGCTTTACCGGCGGCAAGGGCGGCCCCGTCTCTCGGCGCGCCTGCCAAAAAATCCGGCAGGCAGCGGCGAGAGACGNGAAATTTCTGTCTAGTGCCAGCGCGAACTGCCGCGCCAGCCGCCTCCGCCGCCAGGAGCCGTGGACGGCGCCATGCCGGAACTAGGAGCGGTCTGCGCCGCCTGCACCGCCGCAGCGGCGGCCTGCCCCGCTTGCACCGCTGTGGCAGCCGTAGGAACCGGAGCCGCCAGCGCGTAGCGGCCGCCCGGGAACGCCGGATACGGCCCCTGCGAAGCGTCTCCGCGCCAGGGGAACGGCGAATCCATGTAATAGCTCATGGAATCGGTGCCGTTGCCGAAGATCGAAGAGCCGAACTTCTCGCTGACGATGCGGCTGGCCACGGAGAGAATCGTGCCTACGTAGCCGCCCACTTCCCAGTTGCGGTTGACGTAATGCAGCCCGAAGCGGCTGATGGCGTAACCCACAGCGGCGTCGAGCGCGTAGCCCGTCCAGCCGGAGTTGTAAGTCGCCAAAAAGCCCATGTCGGGGATCACCCGGCAGCCGATGCCGGCCACGATCGCGCCTCCCGCCAGGCCCACCAGTTCGCTGGACATGCCGAACGGATTGCGGCGGCGGTAGTGCATCGGGTTGCGGCGGCGGTTGGAGCGCCGCATGTGGCGGCGGGGACGCCGGTGACGAATGGGCGAAGCGCCCATCAAAACAACAGAACGCCTCCGCGGATTGCGCCGACGGTTACGGCGGCGGGATCCGTGGCTGCGGTTACGGCGACGATGCTTGGCCATGTGTCCTCCGCCGGCATTGGATTTTCGCGACGCCCAATAGCGCGCCAGTGCTGCGGGCTGGCGGCGCTTGTTGCGGCGGCGGCTCGCGCGCCGGCGGCGCGAGCGGGAAGGATTGACCAGTCTTACAGTTGGCATATCGTGTTCCCCTTTGTCATCTCCCGCTCACCGCGGCGGCAGAAAAGTGTTTTACTGCCTGACTGCGATCAAATATTTTCCGCCGAAGAAGTGGCACTCTCCGGTGCGGTAATTCACCAAAAAGCACGTCTCCTTGCCGCTCTCATCGGGGATGCAATCGATGAGCCCCGCTGCGGCGATGGCCAGAGCCTGCCCGGTGCGCGCGTCGCGCGCAGTGGCCTGGAAGGCGATGCGCACCACCGGCTGGAAGAGCATGTAGTCGGTGCCTTCCATCAGCGCGGGCTTGCCGCCGTCCTTTTCGCAGCGGTTGGCGAGGTACTGCGGCAGCATGCGCGGAAAGACCTTGCGCGGATCGCGCTCCACGCGCCCCTCGATTTCGTCCTGCGTGAATTTCTCCGGCGTCCATAGCGGATCCGGCACGTCCGGCAGCTTCACTTCCGGCGCTTGCGAAAACGGCTTCAAGCATTGCGGGCACACCGCCGTGCTCGCGCCGGCGGAAAGGAAATGCGAGGTTTGCCCCTGCCCGGCGCAGTGCGGGCAGGAAACGCGCAGCAGCGCCGAGGTGACCAGGAGCTGCGTGGAATCGAGCGATAATCCCAGCGGCAGCATGCAGTGGCGGAAATCCATGAAGCGCCCGAAGCGGTCGAAGAGGTTGTCGCCCACCGGCTTTTGGAAGCGCTGCGAATCGCCAATGGACATTTTCATCATGCGGCCGATCGGTTCGTATTTGCCGGTGCGCACCAGCTCGCTGCGGTAGGCGAGAATGTCCGCCGGCGTTTGCGTCAGATTCTTAATTCCCGCTGGACTCATTCTTTTCGTTCCTCCCTTTTTCTCATGCAGCACTTTTCAGTTTGGTTTTTCATCCGCCAGGCGGTAAACGCCAGCGCGCTTGTACTTCAAAAAATCTTCGTACGTATCGAACACATCGCCCGGTTGCGTGCGTTCGCCCGTCTTGAAACCGTTTTCGTCATGCAAATCCAGGCAGCGCGGTTTCAAGAACCCCATGAAAATCGCTCCGCCTGAGAGCGCGCCGGCCATGATGCTCTGCAGCTCTGTATCGGTCATTTCGCCGGGGCGGAGCGGCCGATGCGGCATACGATCGAGCGCCGCTTTCCGTTTCGCTGGATCTTTCGGCCGCAGTACGGCAAAAACGAACCGCTTTTTCGTGCGCGCCGCATTTTGCTCGCGAATTCCCATTACGCAGCCCTCACAGCAAAAAATACGCGGCCAGCAGCGCGCCGATAATCATCACCGCCGGCGGGATGCCCGTTTCGAGCGAAAGCGCCTCCGCGCCGCCCGCGCCCAGCGCGGACTGCAAATCGAGCGTGCGCCGCAGCACGATGCCCTTGAGCGCGCGGTTGTAAATCGCCCCTTCGTTCATCTGGCTGGTGTTCGTGATTTTCGCGGTTTCCTGCGCAAAACTCGATAACAGCGATTGCAGCGCGCTGGCCACAGTCTGTGCAGTCACTTGCCCTGCCGCCAAATATTGGTCGAGCTGCTGCAGCACCGCATTGGCCATCGGCACCGCCGCGCACAGCGTGCCGCGCTCGGCGGCCACCGCTTTCGAGTGCGCGCCGAAAATCGCCGCGATGCCGGTGAGCACCGCTCCCACCGCGATCACTACGCCGCCGACGACGGGATTGGCAGCCACCAGCGCCGTGCCCACAGTCAACGATACGCCAGCATTCATCGCGCCCGCGCCAATGGTCGCAGTCAATTGCGATTTGAGCTGGCTCACGCTGGTCTGGCAGCCGGAATTCGAGCCTGTAAACGTGGCGTCGTTCCCCGCTTCCACGCCCGGCTCGTAATCCGGCAGGTAGCCTTCGGCTACCGCTTCCACGGTCCAGTTGTACATCCAGTCGTTGGCGGGGATGTTGAGCTGCGCCATTGCCTGCGCCACGCTGGGCGAATACTGCGAAAGCGAGAGCGGCGCCGCGGACGTGGTTTTGCCCAAAAACGACAGCGATTGCATGGGGGCCCTGTGATGCCGCGCGAGGCGCTGTGGCCTTGCTCCCGCCGTTGATTGTGACACGTAATACATTCACGATCGCTGCCATCCGGTGCTGCGCCATTTCTGAATCTCTTTCGCGCTGGCTTTTTCAAACAGTTTCGCAAACAGCAAATCCCGCCCTTGCTCGGTATTGAAGGATTTGCCGAGGAGCAGGAACGCCAGATATGTTCCCGCGCCTCCGCCTAAAACGAACGTTACGCATACGGCAATCGCTATTTCTATCATCAATTGATGATCCCCGGCGCTTCGACGTGGTACTCGCCGCCCGCCAAGAAAATCTGCTTGCGGATCGCGTCGTAAAACGCGCGCGGCATCTCCGACCCGCGCGCCTCTTCGCCGAATTTGTGGAAATACTTCACGGTATCGAACTCCGGCGCTTTCCGCGCCACGTACTGCACTTCCTTGGCTTCGCCCAGGTCGAAGAGGTCTTTCGACGTGTCATCGGTGAACTGCGCAAGCGCAGCGTCGTTCAGCGTTTGCTTGCCGCCGATCAGGTAAAGCTGCGTGCCTTCTGGCGCGGCCGCCAGCTTCACGCCGTCGCCGCCGAAATCTATTTTCACTTCCGCCGCGCCGTCCGGCTGGACGATCAGATAATCCAGGTCGCCGAGCGCGGTGTAATCGGTGCGCATCGCCGCGGACACTTGCTTTTCGATTACCCCGGCGGGATCCTTCCCATGAAACGTCTGGTAGAGCTCCACCGCCTGCGTCAAATCCCCTTCGCCGCCCTCTTGGTTGCGGCGGCGCTTCGCACTGCGGCGGCGATTTGGCAGCCGCCCCGCAGCCGCGCGCATGTTTTTGCAAATCGGACAAGTGCACGATGGCTTATGATTCGGCGCTCCTCCGGTCGAAGACGCTCCCGCATTGCGCCGCCCGCGCGGGTTTTTCATTCCCGCTTCGGTGAGAAAATCCTGCTTTACTTTTGAGCCTGCCGTCGATTCGCGGAGCGTTTGCTTCACGGCCTGCGATTTTGTCCACCCTTGCCGCAAATATCCATTGTACGTATCGCGCAGCCGCCGCAGCATTTCGTCATATGAGCCGCTCCCGTTGCGGCTAGGATTGCCGAAAATCACCAGCTCAGCGGGATTGTTGTGGCTCACATGATGCACTTTGCCGGCAATCATAATTTTTGGAGTGCCTTCGCCGCCGTGATGGTGCGTTTTTCCGTGCATCTGCGCGTAGGCCAGCCACCGCTGGTAAGCGCCGGGCGATTTGAAATGGAGCGTCTTCGCCATGCTATTCGCCATCCGATTTGACTGCGATACCGTGCGGGAGGCTCATTTTCTCGCAGCGTTCGCTTTCTGCGCCGCCAGCAAGCGCGCGTGCTGCACCATCAGACCGCGCAAATTATCTTTGCTGGCGATCGAGGGCTTCGCGGCGAAATCCTTTTTCGCCGTCTCGACCGCCGCGGCCACGTCCGCGATAGCGCGATAACTGCCCGCCGGCACGATTTGCTCCGCGCCATGCAAAATATTGCCGCGGTGATTCACGATCACGCGCAGCGCGCCATCCGTGAGCGGCTCGAGCACGTCGGCGTAGATCCAATGCAGCGGATTGAATTTCTTGCCCGCGCGTTCGGTGGCTTCTTTGCTGCCCGCCGAGCCGCTGTCATGGAATTTGATTTGCACTTTGTCGCCGGTGAGAACGCCGGCCGCCGCTGGCGCGTTCGCCGCCGTCTGTGATTGCGGCTGCTGCGCGGCTTGCGCCTGATGCTGATTCCACCATCGTCTGCTCATCCTCGGCTCCCTCTCGCTTCGGAATAGGCCACTAGCGCCAGCGCGCCCACGGTGACCCACGGCCAGTAACGAATCAAAAACGTGCTGAGATTGTCCACCGGGCCGGATGGCGCGGGCGTGGCTGGCCCGAGCGACTGGCCGGGAATAGTAGTGCCCGCAACGCTGGCGGCGGAACTGACCAGCGAGAGGCCCGCGACCGATTCCACGGCAATGTCGATCGCGCCCTGCACCGCATCGGTGCTCTGAAAAGAATTGAGCAATTGCACGGTAAGCGCGATTGGATAGCCCGAGGCGGGCGCGCCGAAATTGGGCATGGTGTTGGCGATGAGCTGCGCGCCGTGCTGCGCGAGCGATGCGCCAATGGCTGCGGCGGCGCGCTGGCCGAGCGGCGGTTTGCCGCTGGGCGAAAGCACCGTCTGCGCGGAATACTGCAGCACCGTGCCGGGCGGAAGCGCGGAAGCATTGCCAGGCGCGGCGAGCGCGGGCGCGCCGCCGGCCGACGGAATCGTGGCCGCCACCGGCGGGACGAGCGCGGACGGAAGGCCGGAACTCATAATCGGCGCGGGCATGGATTGCGCCAGGCGCGACATGCGGCGGCTGTGAGCGAGCTGCGCGTAGTAGGGCATCAGCGTTTCACCAAAAAAATCAGCGCCGCTGCCGCGCCGCCGGCGATAAGCACCCAGGAAAACGGAGTGAGGCTGCCGAATTCGTCGGTCAGATTCCACCATGCCTGCGAGGGCGCGGCGCCCGCTTCGGTGAGCGCGGCGTTCACGTCGGATTGCGATTGCGCGGCGGCCGCCGCCGGGTCCATGCCTGCCTGAATCAATCCCGCGGTTTCCTGCTGCTGAATCGCTTGCGATTGCCCCGAGGTCAATGTGCCGCTCGCGGCATTGGCGAGAATCTGCCCTGTGGTACTGCCCGGAATGCCCAGGCCGCTGCCGCTTTCGCCGCTCTCGGAAGACGGCAGCAAAATATCGCTCAATGCGGGGCCGAGGATGCCAGCGACAGGACTGGGCGGCGGATTGTAGCCAAAATCAAAAACGGTGCTGGGTGTGGGACCGTAGCTGGTCACCGGCGGCGGCATAGTGTTTACAGGCAGCCCCGTCGTGGGATCCAGTGCCGGAACACCAGGAGAGCTTTGCCCCAGGCCGCGGAAGCGGCGGCGATGACGCGGGCCATAAAGCCCATCCATGCGCGAAGGCAATTTCGCTTCCCCGGAATGCGCGAATGTAACGTAATAAGCCACCTTAACCGCCCAAAGCCTTAATTTTTTTGTTCAAAGCTTCGCGCTGCGAAGCGTATCGCGCGATTTTGCGGCCTTTTGCGCCGCCTTTGAGTCCGCCGAGCAAATAAAACGCGCCGAGCAGCGCAGCAACGCCGGCAATCAAATATGAGGGATCTACAGAGAGATTGTCTTGCCCCAGGCCGCTCATGTAAAGCGTGCGCGTGGTGCTATGGTGCGGCGCGTAGTAAATGCCGCGCTGCACGGCCTGATTCAGCGTGGGCGCTTTGCCGAGCCCGCGCTGCAACCGGGGAAGAGGAACCACGTAAGCCATGTTCAGCGCCTCCCCGCCAGCAAACCAAGCAGCACGATCGCGCCGCCGGCGATGTAAAGATAAGTATTGGGCACGCCGGAAATCAGCCCCCCCGGTTGGAGCTGCGCCTGCGGCAGCGGCTGCCCCGGTGTGTTGGTGAGCACCGGGCCGGTGGGCCGCGTCAGCGCGGTTTGAAAAAGGCCGGAAGCCACGCCGATATCGCTCAAAAGAGATCCGGGCGAGGCGGTGTTAGTGAGCACCGGCGTGGAAGCGGCCGGCGCGATAAGGTCCGTAGCGATCGGCGCGTTCGACACATCGATGCCGCTGGTGCTGCCCACCGGCACAACCAGCGGCGCTGACGAATCGTCATCGTCATCCTGCGAAAGCCAGGAAAGCCCGGTGCGGCACTGCTCGCAGCCCATCGCCGTCAGGCGTTTGCGGCGCCGCGCGCGCGGCACCACCGCCGGCGCGGAGATGCCCATATAGCCGAGCGCGGTAAGCGTGCGCCGCGCTTGAATGGCGTTGAAGCGCGCCATGCGCAAGCGCGATTGCTGCCACGCCTGCATGTTACCTTGCACGCTGCGAAGCGGCGCTGATGGCGTTAGGTACATGGTCACGCTCTCTTGTTCTTGAGCAGGTAAATTCCCACTACTCCCGCTCCCAAAATCCAGAAATTGGCCACGCCGTTGATGAGCGAATCGGAGTTAAGCCAGTCGATGATCGACTGGTAATCGCTGCTGCCTCCGCCGCTCGATGGCGCGGCAGCGCCTGCAGTAGCGGGAACGGCTCCGGCAGCCTCTTCCTCTTCCGCATATTCGCTGGAGTACAGCGAGCTGCTCACGTTGCCGGTGACTTGCCACGTGCCCGTCGAAGTGTTGTAGGTCCAAATATTGCCGCTGGAATCTACGTAAGGCTGGTTGGTTGGCTGCGTTGAGGGCACTGGCGAAGCGGCGCTGGTGACCGGCGTGGTGATGGCGGGCGTTGCTGCCGTACTGGAAACTCCCGGCGCGGGATACGATGATTCGTATCCGCCCTGGCCGATGTTGGTCCACACGCCATTGACGTAGGTCCAAATATTGCCGTTGGTGTCTTCGAGCCCCGTTCCGCTGTACGAAACGCCGTTGATGACCGTCCCTGCTGGAATCGCGATCGTGCCCACTAGATTTGGCGGGTAGCCAGGCGGCGTTCCCGCCGGCGGCACATAGTAACTTGCCGTTGTGGCCGGGGCGGCGGCTGGCGTGGTGCCTACGGGAACCTGTCCGGCAGCGCCGGTGCACAGCCCGATCGTGGGAGCCGCGCCGGCCGCGCCGGGAATTACACAGTAGCCTGTGGGCAGCGATCCGCTGATGGGCGTGCCGCCCGGCTCGCCAGTGTCGCAAGGCTCGATGGAAGAAACGCCGCCGGTCTCCGGCGAAGAGGTGTACACACAATAGCCGGATTGCGATTGACTGCGCGCGACCGGACCGATCACCGATTTCGATGGCGGTGTGTTCGCGCCAGCCGCCGCGCTGGTGGCCGCTGCGGTTTGCGGCTGTGTGGCCGAAGGCGCGCTGGTCGTTGGCGCGGGAGCGCGACCGGGGCCACCCGCGACAAGCAAACCGCGGCGAGTAACGGCAGCGTTTGATTCCACGCTTGACGGCAGCGCGGCAGCTCGCGCCGGTGAAACCACCGGCGAGGGAATCCGGTTCGGCGGGCGGAAAGCGCGCAGTCCGCGCATGCGCCGCGGGCGCGGCTGCATTTGCGGTGCGAACATCAGCGTGGGATACATCAGCGATTCCTCATCATCAGCACCGCTGCGCCGCCGAGCAGCAGCACCCAAATGATCGGGCTCGAAAAAATCCCGCTGCCGGAAGTGACGCCGCTGACGTAACCCTGCTCGAAAGGATACGCGTAGCTTCCCGGGGCCATGCCGGTCGAGACGCCCTGCGGCGTGGCCGAAGTGGCCGCGCCCTTCGATGCGGCGATGATTTCGGTGGCCGATTGCGCGCCGGTGTTGATCAGGCTCGGCAGCAGCGCGGACCAGTCTTGCCCGAGCCCGCCGCGCGAGAGATTTTTCTGCGGCGGCTTGGGTTTGTACCAAGTGGACTCGGGCCGCGAAGCCATCTGCGGAGCCGCTTGCCAGGAGCGCAGCCCGTTCATGCGCCGGCCGCGCAGTCCTTGCATGCCGCGCGAAGCGGGCGCGCCCACAGTGATGCCGCGCCCCGCGTAAAAATTCAAATATTCCGCGCCGGGAGCGTCTTCGGCGGGATCCGCCCAGTCCTGCAGGCGCGTGTAATAGCGCGGCTCTTTGCCGAACGCCGGCCGCTCGCGCGCGCAATCGAGCGCGATCCACCGGCCGCCTGCGAACACGCTGGGATAGACATGCGTGAATTCGCCGGGCGCGCCGGTCTCTTCCGGCGGCAGCGACGAGATGGTGGTGATGCGACCCTCGGCGCCGAGCGCCTGCGCCAGCGACAAAATCAGCACCGTGCAATCGTCGCAATCGCCTGCGCCCAGGCGCAGCACTTCGTCGGCGGAGTGCAGTGTTTCGCGCGAGCGAATGTCGCGCGTGAAGCGGATGTTGCGCAGCACCCAGTGGAAAATCGCGCGCGCTTCGCCCACGTAATTGAGCGCGGGAACGCGCGCTTCTTGCACGATGCGCACGGCGGCTTCGCGCACCAGCGGAGATTTCTTGCCCTGGCCGATGAGCCGCCACATTTGCTGCACAGTGGCGGCGGTGCCGGCGTCGCCGTGAGGAATCGCGAAGGATTGCACGCGCATCGGCGTGATGGCGGCGAGGTCCATCATCGAGCGCCTCGCGCGCGGCGCTTGCCGGCCGCCGGCCGAACAGGCTCGATGTTTTGGCGCATCAGGCTGAGGCGCGCAAATTGAAAGAACGCCGCTTTGCCGCCGTTCATCTCGCGCAGCTCCTGAAAGTCGCGGCGCTCCTGCATGCCGTCGAGGATGCGGTAGACCCGGATGCTTTCCTGCAGTTCCATCGGACCATTCGCGCCTTTTCTGACCACCAAGAGGCCGCCGCGGCGGTGCATGAGAGGCGGTGATAACTCCCGAGCGGCCCTCCGCGGCTTGCGCCGCTCATGTGCGGTGTATAGCAGCGCTTACAGCGAGTCAAGCAATTCGTTATCGCCCAGCGCGCCGCAAAATCCTATAATCGCCCGCAAAAACCGACAATTGACAACAACTTATTTTCGCGTTACCTTGCGCGTCGCATGAAGAAGGCGGAGAGGAAAGAAGAGACGAATGCCAAGAGCATCACGAACCACGCAAACCGAGGCTTCCGGCCCGGTGACTATCACCGTGCAGCAGCCCGGACCTAGCGCGCCCCCTGAAAAAGAGAAACGCGAGGAGCTGGATTTTTGGTCATACCTTCGCGCGCTCACTCCGCAGCAATGGCGCGACCATAGCGTCTACCTCTACCGCACCAGGCCGGTAGTCGGATTGAACCAACGAGAGAAGTACCTTGCTGTGTATCAGCAGCCATTTACCATCGAGGACGTGAAGAAAACTTACGGCGGCGAGGAATTCCGGGCGATCCTCAACAGCGACGGGCACATCCTGAAACAGATTTCCTTCGGCGTGGAGGCGGCTCCGATTTACGACACCTCGCGCGAAACGCCGGGGCGCGCCGAAGAGCGTTCGGCGGCGGCGGAAAGAATCGCCGACAAGATGATCGACCGCATGGACCCGCGCCAGGTGATCAGCAACACCACCGATATGCTCATGCAGGCGCACCGCGCCTCGCTGGAGATGGTAAAGACTCCCGCCGAAAACGGCGGAGGAGGCGAAGCAATAAAGCTGATGATCGCCATGATGCAATCGCAAACGCAGATCATCACCACACTGATCACCGCTGCGCTGCGCGACCGCGCCCCGGAAACCGCGGCGGCGAATGACCCCATGAAGCAGCTCGATATTTTCATGGGCCTCTTCGACAAGATGAAGGATTTTGCGGGCGGCGGCGGCAAAACCAGCGTGTGGGAAACGCTGGCGCAAACGGCGGTGGAGAAAGCGCCGGAAATCATCAAGTCGGTGCAAAGCGGGGTGCGGGAGATCGGCTCGCAGCGTATCGCGCTGGAGCAAGCGCGCCGCGGCGAAATGCCAATCGTGCCGCCCAGCGCGCCGCCGGCGGCGCCAGCGGCCATCCCCGCACAGGGGGTTCCACCGCAAGCGCCGCCGCCTGTCATGCCGCAAATCACCGAAGACGAAGCTTTCGAGAAGCTGGGGACCCGCCATCTGGTGAAGATGATTTACAACGGCGAAGACGTCGATACGATCATGGAATTTCTGCGCGGCATGAACAGGGAAATGTACAATGCGGTACTTGACCTCGACGCAAACGGTTTGCGCATGGTGCTCGGCGCGGACCAGATTTTGGCGCAGGCGCTGCAGTATCCGCAGCTCGAGGAGCTGCTCGCGGCCATCGTAGAGTACTCCGCCGAAGTGAAAGCGGAAATCCTCGAAGAGCCGGAGCAGGCGCGCGTCCAGTAATTTCGCGGTGGAAATCACCGCAAGAAGAATTGCTTGACAAGCTACAGCGGCTTTTATAGGTTGCGCGATTGTGAATTGTGGCGGGAAGGCGCTAGTTCAAACTTCTTCGCGGGAGGGCCGCTAGCCTTTCCTGTCACATTCACAAAAAATGGCCAGTCCGCGAAGATGCCCAAACGAATCCTCGATGGCGAACGTATCTGGAATTCCCGCAAGATAGCTCTATTGCAGCCCGAACATCGCCCCGAGTACCCCTGGATTTACCCGCTCGCTCTGGCTAACGGCGTCTTTGATTGTTCGGCCACGCATGTGTGGTTCAATTGTTACCGCAACCGGCCGCAAGTCAGCCTCGAAAAAGTACAACAGATAATTGACGATTTCGTAAACGTCGGGCTGCTTTTTCGCTGGAGGGAGCCCGACGGATCAGAGTGGGGCTACTGGACCGGAGCGCACACGCAATACGGGATATTGCCTGCGAAAAGCCGCTTGAACGACGGGCACTATGCTTTAGGCCCTGAACCACCCGCTGGAGAATTCCAGCGTTACGCCGCGAAATATCACCTGCGCACCAACGGTCATGGACCAGGCAGCACCATCGACGACGAAGCCTCTGACGCCGCAAAACGCCGCCAGCTTGCCGAGCATATCAGGGACTTGAAGAGCAAAAAACAACTGTAATAGTACTATTGAAAACAAACGGTTTATTTATGGGTAGCCCTATGGGTAGCCCTATGGGTAGCCCTATGGGTAGCCCTATGGGTA
>JGI24891J29808_1000719_pt1 | contig 12523 bp, 11 predicted proteins | sample FreactcultuFSWF8_FD_29808 | JGI IMG/M metagenome (IMG submission 29808) | reverse complement strand
GCTGCGCCTCATCACGTGACACCGCCCACCCGCCCGCTTCGACCGCCCGCCCGCTCAGTTCCCGATCCAGATCAAAAACACGTGACACAAAATTTTTTAAATATATTTATTAATCAAAACGCCACAAATACCCAGGATCAATACTACATCTTTGCTCTCCACCATCTTCAATATATTTATGCAATTCAGCCAAAGGTGAATATTTATGAACTTTTGCATCAGTCAAAATATAAAAATGATCATGCATCATTACTCGAATAATCTTTCCACATCCCAACCAAAAATATTTATAACTAATAACAGCTACCCAATCCAATTTTCCTTCCAAAATTCCAATTTCAAAGCTAAAATATTCAGTCACTCGAACTTCATAAACGCTTCCATTTGTATAAACTGGTCTCGAGAAAGTAAAATCGACTTCAGGAAAATGTAAATTCTTTTCCAAAATACATTTCTTTTGATTAAAATCCTTCTTTAAAATATCTCGAATCATCAATTGCAATTCATAAGGCAAACTAAAAAATAAATTCATTTTCATTTAAATTCCCATCATTATTTTTACAAATTTATAATCATCATAAAACAATAAGCCTCAAGCCTCTCGCCTCACGCCTCAAACTCCACATCACGCCATTTAATTTAGATCAAGCCTATAAATTTTGTAAGCCCGATATTCTATCACCAAATGATTTACTCAAGATTCGAAGACTTAACAAACAACTTACCAAGATACTCTTTTACTTTTCTCAACACTCCTTATCCCATTCCTATCGAAGAAAGAATGACAGAAATGGCTGATTTTATTCAATCAACTGTTATGCGAATTTTAAACATCCATCCATTAACCGAACAAGGTTTTCGAGTAGAAATTCAATCTTTACTAGAAGAACGACCTATTGCCAGAGTGAGAATTTTTAACAACCTTAACCAAATTTCATTCGACTACCTTTTAAACGTCTTTTCTGCTATTCTTCACTCTGCCGAAACTCTTTCACTTGAAGGCACTCGCATCATCATTGAACCAATAGGTTCAAAAATGAAAAGTAATTTTAGTTTTGGAAGTGGTGGTATAAGACTTGGCAACATTCCTCTTGAATTTAAAAACAGAGGTATTGCTAATCACTCACTAACTTCAAAAAATGAAAAAATACAAAAAAAATTTGAAGAATTCAAGTTTTGTGGAATAATAGCTTTTCTTTTAGCAATTCATTCTAACACTTGTCTTTTAGATACTCTTTTCTCAAAAGCTGAAGAAATTATCAAAAAATTATCTCTTGATTCGTCAGGTATCACAACTAATAGAGATTTTGACGATCTTGTTGAACTCGAAGAATACAACAAATATCGTGTTATTATTCTTTCTGAAAACACTCAAATCGAATACGTTGCACTTGGCAAAAATTGGGAAATTTATCAGGATAAAAAATCTATTCCAGACCCATTTACAATTCATATTTGTCATTCACATCGAGAAAAACATTATTATTTTATTCACAACATTCAACGGTTTAAATTAAAAAATCCAAGCAAATCAATCACATGTTATTACTGTACTTTTACATCATCTTCCGAAGACTCAATGAAAAATCATTTTTGCAATTCACATTTACCTGATAATTTTAATTTTTGTCAACATTGCAGTAAAGGTTTTCCAAATGATGAATCTTACAATGAACACATTCAACAAAGTTTTAAACTCGACAACCCATGTGAAGTTTGCAATAAGGATTTTTTTCATGGGCCAAACTGTTTTATTTTTCACCAAACAAACAATTGCAAATCATTTTTTAAAGAACCAAAATATACTTGCGGAGTTTGCGAAGGAAATTTTATTTTATCTCAGGAACATGTTTGCAGAACGGTAGTTCATTGTAGAAATTGTGACATTGACATTCCAATAACAGAAAGAAAATCTCATCGATGTTTTATTAAAAAAAGAAACAAATTTTTTCAACCTTTTAAAGAAGGAAAACATACGAACTCTATTAATCTTCACTGGTTTTATGATTTCGAAACTTGTAGAGCTAAACTTATTAAAGAAGATCAATGGGAACATAAAGTTGTTGCGTGGGCTATGATTCTTGTCATTTTACCAGAACAAGAAGAATTTATTACAGAAAAAAATTTATTATGTGAATTATTAAAAATTGAAAATGCTGAAAATTACAACAAAACCATTCGAATTACAGGTAAAAACATTGAATCATTTATAAACACAACCGAAAAATTAAGTAACAAAATAAATTCAACTACTATCATTCCAACATTATGGGCACACAATGGTTCCAAATTTGATGCAAAGTTTATTCTTGATTATTACTTACACAACAGAAATGGTGAAATTCACGGAGATGATTTTAGTTTTAACTACTCTTATGAAAAAAGATTTCCAAAATCTTTAAATGAATGGAAACACAACCCAAGTACAAGAAATAAAAACACAATCAGATTATCTCAAGTTAATGGTAAATTATTATCAGTAAAAATCAAGGACGTCTCATTCAAATGCTCACTCGCCCATTTCACTCAACCTTTACGTAACCTTCCAAAAATGTTTGGATTCAAAAGTCAAGTCAAGAAAGGTGAATTCCCTTACACTCTTATTTCCGACAATTGGAATTTTATACATGAAAACGGATTACCAGACATTGAATATTACGACGTTGACGCTCAATCTCCATCTCGTCGAACCGAACTCATTAACTGGTGGTTTGAAGAACAAGAAAACAGAAACGCTTTTATCCCAGAAGAAACAATCCTTCGCTACAACAAGAAACACATTTACAACCCAAACTTACCCACATCACCATGGATTTATAAAGATGAACTTTTATCTTATCTTTACGCTGATATTGAAGTAGGAGCTGAAGCCATTTATCAATATCACATTAAATCAAAAGAACTTCAAGCAGCAATTCCATCTTACTCTGGTGAATTTGTTTCTCCACTTGACTATTCAACAGCTCCAGGATGGGCTTTAGCCATCTACCAAACTTGGTTTATGCCCGATAACATTTGCATTCTTAAAAAAGAAGAAGCAAAGTACATTCACAATTCACTTCATGGAGGAAGAACAGACAAGAGAGCAAATATTGTCGAATTATCACCCGCTCGTTTATCACAAGGTGACACTATGGGATATTACGATTTCACTTCACTCTATCCTTCCGTTCAGAAAACAACTATTCACGACACTCACTTTCCTGTAGGTCCACCAGAATGGAAAGGTTCAGACACTGAATGGAGGAAAAACATCAAAGACAATGCATCCTTAATCTCTTCAATGAAAGAAAAAACAGGTTTCCTAACAATAACAGCAAAAAGAAAACGTTACACCACACACCCAACACTATCAACTTACGAAAACGGTAAACTTTTATTTAAAAACGACGACATCATTTACCAAACTTATGCTTGGCCTGAAATTGAAGAAGCAATTCGATGTGATGAAATAAATATTGAACAAGTTCATGACGGCATTCTATTTGACAAAGGTGAAGTATTCAACGACTATGTCGATTTCTTTTTCAACATCAAAAACGAAGCCGAAAAAACTGGTAATAAAGGTTTACGTGCTTTAGCAAAACTATTACTCAATTCACTTTGGGGGAAACTTGGCCAACGTTCTTATCCAATGTCAGAATGGGTTTCTGATAAACTTCGTCATCATCACATTATAGAAGCCATTGACAGAAACGAAATTGATCTTATAGCTTGCATTCCAAAAACAGAATCTAAAGTATGGTATGAATATCGAATTAATAATGATTACAAAAACCTTGGTACTACAGCTTATCAATTAGCAACATTTGTTTCGATGTGGGGAAGAGTTATTTTACACAAGAAAATCTTGTCAATTCATGGTCAAAGAGCTCTTTACTGTGATACTGATTCTGGAATCATTTACCTTCGTCATTGCGATACAATGCCATTTATTGGATCTGGTCTTGGTTTACTTACAAACGAACTTCCAGGTATTTTAGAAGCATACAACATTCTTCCAAATCACTACACTCGAGCATGGATTTCTTCAGCTGTTTTTGTTGCACCAAAAACATACGCTCTTCTCATCGAAACAGACGCTGGTCATAAAATCACAAAATGTGTTTGCAAGGGTTTTGAATTAAACTATCAAAATGCTGCTAAAATAAATTACTACTCTATGCATGATTTAATAGCTGGTAAAAAGAAATTAGCTCGATTATCATCCGCAACCGATGAACCTCCATCATTTCTAATCACTGAACCTTCTCTTCACTTTGGATCTCAATTTAAAAAGAATGAAAATATTCCTGTTGAATCTTATCGTCGTAAAGCACTTGCTGGAAATTATGACAAAGGACTAGATCATCCCACGGACCCAAGATTAGTGATTCCATTTGGACCATTTAAACCAACTGAATCGTTTTTAAACTTTGAATCTTTTAAACATTTTGAATAAAAAATTTATTAAAATTCAAATTCCATAGTTGCAGGTGGTTTATATTCACTTGAAACTCTTCTTCTCCTTCCTGATACCACAACATTCTTTTCCTTTGGAATTTTCATTTCAGCTTTTTCACTAGAAGAAAGTTTTCTTGCCATTCTAGGAGTTTTTAAAACACTGTCTTCAGGAATAGTTTTCAATTTTCTTTTTTTATTATACTTTTTTAAAGCATCGTAAGCTGGGAATTTTTGAGTCATTTTTATAATCTTCACACAAAAATGTATGACTTGAATATCAATGAAATCAGGTCAAAGATTTAAAAAACTCACAAAGAAACTTGCTAAAAAAGGAGCATATGACCCAAAAGCATTAGCTGCATATATTGGCAGAAAAAAATATGGGAAAAAAGCGTATGGAAAAATAATAAGTAAAGGTGAAAGAAATCGTTTTCATAAAAAATAAAAATTTATTGAGTCTCTGTTTGAGCAGGTGGTGATAATTCTACAACTCGTTTTTTTAATTTTTTATTTTCTAAAGTCAATTCCATAATGACTTGTAATAAATCATCAACGTTTAAATCAGGTAAAGTGTTTGACATTTTATTTACATTAAACATACATTATTTCAAGAAAGTGTAAATAATACATGCAATGTTCATAATAAATGTACAAACAATTGTCATTACATGTAAAAACCTATTATTTTGATATTTAACTTCTAAAGCATTCATTCTACTTTCAACAACTTGAACAACATTATAAACATCATCATTTGAAACATCTCTTGCAACAATAGTGTTCATTTTTATTTATTAACCTACAATAATTTAAACAAAGCAGGAACGATATTTGGAGGCCAATCTGATTGAGTATTATGAGCTTGTATAACAGAATATTTTTGACCATCAAAAGAAACAATTTCACCTACTGAAACATGAATTCCAGGTACCCATGCAACCACACTTGGGTCTGAATTTACTGGTGTTATGACAGGAGTGTTGACAGGATTAGTGGCAGGCTTAGTTACAGGGGTAGAAACAGGTGCACTTACAGTTCCCGAACTAGGGTTTGGAACAGCCACTGTTGTTTTTCCACTAAACCCAGACTGAATGTCGGCATAAATTTCACTGATTGTCGGAGTTCCCTGTTTTTGCAAAGACCAAACAAATACCCCTCCATTATTTGAAATTGCATAATTTGCCCAAGTGGCAATATCTTGATCAGTTGGTTGGAATCCTCCCCAAGCTTGAGGGGCATTTTCTATACCAATCAATATAGGACCATTGTAAATAGCTCTGATAGATTTGAAACCTTCAATTGGATCATAAGCAGAAGAAGCATCATAACTCATCAAATTAATCCAATTTAAATTCTTTCCACTGGCAACAATTCCAGGATAATCCATTCCAGTATTAGAACTGGCAGGAGTAGAATCGACAAAATCCCCATATCCATAACATCCAACACTAAAACTGGCCAAACTTAAAGTTAATCCCTTATTCACACTTGCAAATGTATCAATAATACCGCTTAACTGACTAGCATCAGAAGCCCCTCCTGCAGGTTCCCAATCAATATCAATTCCAGTACATTCCAAATCCAAAGCCAAATCAACAATACTTGTTGCATTTGCAACAGTAAAACTAGAATATGGATAAGTAGCTCCACCAACAGACAAAACCACTTTAACACCCTTATTAACCAAAATATTAATAGCTCCTTTAACAACCAAAAAATCAGAACTAAAATCTAATCCTGAACCTTGCCAAGAGCATGAACCTTTAACATAAGTACAATTTGGAGTTTCAAAAGCTAAATAAATAATATCATAACCAGTCACATTAGCCAAATCAAGACCACTTGATGTAGAAGACCAGCTACTAGACCATGTTTGAAAATAAACACCAATCATTACTTTTTAGATCATACTTTATTCACAAATCCTGAATGACATTTAAATCGTTGATATCTGCTTCATTAACACACAGACAACATCCATTCTTTTTTTGAATAAAATCAATAATTCCACCATAATGACATGAACTCCACCCGATCCATTCGGAGATCACTAATAACAATGTTAATACGCCACTTGTAATATAAAGAGAATATAAAGTTTGATCACTACAACTCATAAACTATGCTTGACATACAATTTAGTGAATTTAATCTCCCACCATTTTCAATCCAACCATCTGAAATTATTCATATTAATGATTACGAATTATTTAATATTCCAAACTGGCCAACACTCAACATTTTTTCACGAATATCAAATCATCAGTATGAAGAAGATTATCAATACGCTATTGAATTATCTTGGGAATGTTTTCAATTTTTTAAACAAACAACAAATGAATGGTATATGCGACCAGCCATTTCTCAAATGTTTTATAATGGTATTATTCAAGTAAGACAATTAGAATTTCATGTCATCAATCAAAACTTGCAAGAAAACAAATTAACGGTTACTTGTTCACCTTACATTATGGAGGAAACAATGCTAGTATTAGCTTCTACTTTAACTTTTTTAACCAAAACACCAGACCAAAAATTTCGATCAATCAATTTAAAACATATGACTGACACAATTAAAGCGATTTCAATTTTACTTGAAAATCAAGATTATAGAAAAAATACTCCAGAATTAAACAAAAAAATTGCTTTTCGTTTGACTTTATCAATTAAAAATCTAAATAAAATCTTGGTTGTTTTGTATGTCGCTTTTCTTTAAATGAGTAAACCAACAAATCCTTATCCTGTTAAAACAGAAGATGGTTTAATTGATATTTTTGGAAATAGTCTAGAAATAACTGGAGATGCAACAATTGATCAAGACTTGACAGTTAAAGGTTATATTTACGGAACAGTATTACCAGTATTACCAATTGGTCCTCAACAATATTTTACAGCTTATGGTTCTACAAATCAATATAGAGTGATAGATCATGCAAATTTCGATTTTTCAAATCAATATTCTACAACTCCAACATTCAACTTTTACAATTCATCTGGTGTCACAAATGCATCAACAATCAATGCAGGCACATTTTCTGGACAATCTGCAAGTTTATCATCGTTATCGGTATCAGGTTCTACTCAATTATCTGGAGGACCAATCACTATTCAAACTTCAGGTTACCCATTACAATTAATCACGAATAACTCTGGTGACAATATTGATATTACATCTGCAGCAACTGGAAATATTAATATCAATTCAGGCACTGCAGGTGTTATTTCATTAGATGCATCATTAGGATCTATTTCACTCAATGCAGGTCTTGCAATTGAGATAAGTGCAGACACATTCACATCCATATCTGCTGGAACATATTTATCACTTACTGGAGCAACAACAGCTTCACTAAGTGCAGGTACTTCTTTAACTTTAGCTGGTGCAGCTATTGAAATTTTGGCTAGTGGTGTCACTTCTGCAGGAACAGTTCAAATTGGGACAGATGCAGGTTTACTTTCACTAACAGCACTTGTAGGTGGTATTACTTTAACAGCAGGGGCTGGAGCTTTATCAATGATTGCAGGAACAGGTGGTGTTGCAATTGATGTTGTTGCAGGAGCTATTGCAATCTCTACAACGTTAGGTATTGTTTCTATTTCAGGTACAACGATTCAACTAAACGGACCAACCACAATATCATCTATACTATACATTGAAAATAGTTCCAGTGAATATGTTGAAATCACAGTTCCATCTTCATTTTCATCTTATACATTTGGTTTACCTGCAACACCAGGATCAACTGGACAAGTATTGACATCATCAAATGGTTCAACACTTACATGGAGTACACTTCCATTCACAAACTTGTTTCAATTTCAACCAGTGATTGGATGTGTAGATGGAACAAATCAAGTCAACATTTATCAACAACAAGCAGGTTATGTCATTCCAATAGGAAATATTTTTTTTGTTAGCAATTATATAATTTACATACCGTATACTAACGGAGACTCTTCTTTATCCATATTCAACTTTCCATATCTATTTCAATCCACAAAATCGTTTTCTTTTATTTCAAGTGGATTTTATAATATCACAGGAGCTAAAAATTTTTCCTTATCACCTCAAAACAATAACAGTTATTTGAACGGTTTTATAAATGCTGGGCAATCATCTTTACCTATTCCAACAACAGGATACTATTTACGAACAATTATTTTTTCTTCGATTTTTTTTAATACATCAGGAACATCATTTTCACCAACAGTTTATGGATCTACTACTACTGGCACATTTACTTATTCAAACCAAAAGAGTCAATATTATTCATTTGGAAATATTACATATTTTGAAATTTCAATGACAGTCACACCAACATCTTCACCTACTGGTAATTTGGTTGTATCAACACCTTTTACATTTGCAAATGTCAACACAAATGCTTATTTTGATACCAGTTATTCACTTGCTTTTCCATCAGGTTGTACAGATATAATTGCTGTCAATAATTCATCATCTACAATATTGTTGAAAGCACTTGCGAATGGATCTTACAAATATGTTCCTATATCCTCATCACCATTTAACCTAACAGTAAGTGGTTCATTTATGAACAATTCTATTTCAACATTCACACCAATGATATACGGATCATCATCCACAGGAACTTACTCATACACAGTTCAAAAAGGAGAATATACAAATTATGGTTTATATTCATCAAATGGAACATTTTATCAAATATGTGTTTCTCTTTCTTTTTCAGTCACATCAGCTGGTTCAGGAAATTTAAACATCACCCTTCCAGCAAATATTTTTCCACCTTCTCTTGCCACTACAAACATTGACACAAACATTTATTTACCCTCAGGTTATACAATGCTCAAAGGTTTGTATCAACAAAATATTTTTACAGTTTATGCTTGCGCACAAAATCAACCTCAAACACCTCTACAAATTCCAAAATCAGGTACATTTTATATAAACTTTAATATATTTTATCATTCATAATATGTGATTGAAATTAAAAACATAAATGGATAGTTCAATTATAAATATTGATCCAACGTCTGCAAATGCTTCTGGGTTTAAAGCAGTTAATGACAGTTCAAATTATATTGAACTTGTGATGCCTGGATCAACAAACTCTTTAGCAAATGTTGGTCAACTCACTTCACCATTATCATTTACACTCAATACAACAGCTGCTAGTAAAACCATCACGATTTCAACAAATAATACAAGTAGAATGACTATTACTGACAGTGGTGTAAACATAAACAGCGGGACCATTAATAATACAACAATCGGATCATCAACTCCTGCAGCAGCAACTGTAACAACTCTAGACTCAACCAGTACAACACAATCAACATCAACATCAACTGGAGCTATTGTTACATCAGGAGGTTTAGGTGTAGCAAAAAATGTTTATATAGGAGGTACTTTAAACGTAAATGGAGGATTTAATTTTCCGTCAAACACCTTAACTTTAAACTTAAATTTCAGCGCTGGAGGAACTGTATATGGAGTATCAACAGGAGTCGTTCCAACATTAAATTATACACAAATAGGAAATGTTTATTTATGTCAATTTTTTCATTCATTTACTTACACTAGTGCAACGGCTTCTACGAATTTTTTCTATACAGGTTTTCCAAATACATCTGTTCAAAGTCCAATGAGTGGAGTTTGTGATAATCAACTTTCAAATTTTACAGGTGCAACTGAACCTTACACAATGGGAATTGCAAATTCAGCAAATTTTCCTGGTGTTGGTAGTATACCAATCAACTCTTTTTGTTTTTATACATATAATGGAACATTACTAGCATTTCAAATTATCGGTGGAACATGTTATCTTTCAGTCAATTTTATTGCTTATGTTTAATTTTTTGTATGAAATTAGAAAAATAAAAAAATGAGTATTCCTGGAATAGCAGATGTTGCTGCTGATGGTTCATTTATAGAATTAACTGTAGAATCAATTAATTCAGCTTTATTAGGAACTGAAATTCCAATCACACCGGGAATAAGTTGTTCAGAATCCAACATTAATACACTTTCATCAAATTCAATTTCAACATCCACATTATCAGTTTCATCCAGTTTTACTTCACCATCAATATCACTAGAAAATGCATCTTTTAATCTAACGCTCTCACCATTATCAATTACAGAATCGTATACATTTACTTTTCCGACAACAATAGGAAATACAGGACAGGTACTGACATCAAACGGACCATCTTCTCCTTTATCCTGGTCAAATGTTTTAACTTTTGATATTCAAAGTATTACATCCTCAAACACAACAACATCCCTTACAAATTCAATCACTAGTATCATTGTGACAGGAACAAACAATCAAACACTTGAGTTACCATCATCACCAACAACTGGATTAACTTTTAACATTGAATCTACAACCACAGGCATTGTCACAATCAATTATGCATCAACAACACTTACAACCATTAATACAGGTGCATATATTCTTGTGAGATACACTGGTTCAAGTTGGGAATACAGATATCTACCAGCATCAAATATTCAATGGTCAAATTCAAATCTAAACATTAGCAATTCCATCAACTCAACTTCACCTACAACTGGTTCGATTACAACCTTGGGTGGCATAGGAGTTTCTCAAGATTTATGGGTTGGAGGAGCCATTAACGCAAACAATATTGTTGCCAATAATTTACTTGTTGCATCTAATCAACTCGTTGCAGGAGCAACTTCTCTTTCATCATTATCAGTCATTGCAAATACTCCTTACGGCACGATAGCAGGCATATATTGTCCACCCTTGGCAGTTGGAAATACAGTTCAATTACTTTTAGGACAAGATACATCACAAAATAATGGATTTTATTTAACATACAGCCCATATGCTTATAACTCTCCACTAAACTCTTTTTCAATCGACAACCAAGGAACGTTTTTATTTAGCATTTTAGCCAATGGACAAGTTTTAATTCCAACAAATATTGCATCTACATCTTACACAACAGGTTCACTCACAATTTCAGGAGGATTAGGTTTAGCAGGAGCTGCGTATTTTAATTCTACTTTACATGTTGCTGGGATCACATCCATCACAAACACAACTGCATCTACATCTTACACTACAGGTGCATTAGTCGTTTCAGGAGGTTTAGGAATCGCAGGATCATCTTATTTTAACAATACAGTATCAATCACTGGTTCAACTACATCTTATACTGCTCCTATATTTACAATCACAAATAATGCAACCAATCCTGAAGCTATAGCTAATTTTTTAGCACCAAACATGGCATCAAATAAAGATATTTCAATTGATATTGGATATGCAGCATCCACTTCCAATTCATTTAATATTGGTTTTAGCTTCTCATCATCTGGAAGTGCATCAAATTATGGATACATGTCACTTTTTGGAAATGCACTTATTTTTCAACTTTATGCAACTTACATCAGTATAACAGCATCAACAGCTTCCACATCTTACACAACAGGAGCACTAGTCATTACAGGAGGTTTAGGTTTAGGAGGTGCTGGCAATTTTAACTCTACTTTAAACGTTGCTGGGATTACCTCCATCACAAACACAACTGCTTCTATTTCATATACATCTGGAGCCTTACAAGTTTCAGGTGGAGTTGGTATTGCTGGATCAGTGTATATTAATACATCTCTTAACGTAGCCAGTACAACAGCATTAGATTCAACATTAAACGTTTCGGGTATTACATCATTAACAAACACAACAAATGCAACCTCTTACACCACAGGCGCTCTCATCGTTTCTGGAGGTTTAGGTTTAGCTTTAGCAGCTTATTTGAATTCAACACTTAACGTTGCAGGCATCACCTCAATCACCAACACAACTGCGTCTACATCCAACACAACCGGTGCACTTACAATTTCTGGTGGAGTTGGAATATCAGGCGCATTAAATGTGGGTGGTGCAACTTCTATTTCATCAGGAGTAGCTCAAGTTTACAATGCATCTTCTCCTTATTTTGCCGTAGGTTTAAATTCTGGAGTCTCTACAAATTACATTCAAGTTGCAGTTGCATCTGGCCCAAATTTGTATGCAAATGGAACGCAATCAGGAGATGCTGTCATTAGATCCAGCAATAATTTNTT